>Ga0164242_10001863_pt1 | contig 24692 bp, 25 predicted proteins | sample OricomgcompostMG_FD_108783 | JGI IMG/M metagenome (GOLD analysis project Ga0164242, IMG submission 108783) | Miracle-Growth compost microbial communities from Emeryville, California, USA - Original compost - Miracle growth compost (MG) ...
AGGTTGTCCAGCGTCACAGTGGTATGGCTTACACGCTGGTCGGCCAGCGTGCCGCCGGGAACATCCACCGTAAACGCCTGCCCGCGCCATGTGAACGTACCGCCCTCATCGGTCACCACCGGGCTCATCTCGGGCAAAAACTTCACCTCGCCTTTGCCCACCTTCGCGTCGATCCGGAACACCCCGCACTTGTCCCCGCAATCGGGAAACGCGCTCGGCCGCCCGGAATAATACGCCACCAGCCCGCTGTAATCGCCGCTGCGGATATTCGGCCGCAACCATTCCAGCGCATGGGCGAAACCGCGCGGCTGGTCGGGGAAGAAATCGAACACACCCTGCACCGGCCCGGCGGGGCTATAGGCATGCATGTCAATCAGCGGGTCGGTGGTCAGGTTGGAAATGGTGCCGGAAACCTGCCACGCCACGCCGCGCGCAGTGGTGAAGCTCACATCGTTCAGCATCAAAATGTCGCTGGAGGAAACACCCTGCACCGGCGGTTCGTACATCGCAGTCAGGGTCAGGGCGGGGAAGGTCATCGGCTTGCTGTATCCCTTAGGCGGGTTCACCGAAACATCCTTCAAATCCATGGTCACGAAGGGCTTATCCAAACGGTTGCCGGGCAGCAGGCGGGTGCTGATGCCAATCTGCCCCTTCGCGGCAATCAAATCGGCAAATTCGGGCGGCATATAATCGGCCACCAGCGCGGTATCGGCATCGTCCATCACGCCGCGCACATGCATGTATCCGGCACCGGGCTTGTGGCGGAACTCCATCACCACCGGCACGCCCTTGCCCATCGCCATGCTTTCTGCCAGCCGCTGGTCTTTCAGCTGCACCGGGCCGTACAGGCGCCGCAGTGAAGCATGCATGGTGCCGCGCTCGCCGTCATCGGGATAACGGCTTACGTTCAGGCTGCCGTTTTCCAACACCCACTCGGTCTGCTTCACATCATCGCGGGCCAGAACGGTCACGTTGCCAATCCGCAAGCCCTTCAGCCTGTGCCACGTCATATCGCCGCCCAAGCCATTCAGCCAGCCCACAAGGCCGCCGCCGTTGCCCTCTCCGGGCTTGATGCCCGCCAAATCCATACCCGCAAGATGCAGTCCTTCGTCTTTCTTGCGCTCCAGTCGCAGGGTTACGCCTTCGGCCTCAATCGTCTTGGGCACGACCTGCAGCAGTAAAAGGTCGTGGTTGGCCAGCTTGGCGGCGGCCTGCTCCACATATACGCTCATTTTTCCATCGGCACCGTACAGGGCAAGGTCGCGGATGCGTACCACTAGCGAGCCGTCATAGAAAAGCTCCAGCTTGCTCGCACGCACATCAAGCCCACGCTTGGCGAAGTAATGCTCTATCTTGGGCAGGTAGCCGCTCAGGTTCAACGGATGGCCGGGCGTATAAACCTTGGCCGCCCACACCAGAAGCGTCACCAGCCCGGCAAGAGCCAGCACGGCCAGCACGGCGCTTGTCCAGGCGCTCCATCGTATCGCGTGCCGGTGCCATGCCACGTGCGTTTAGGCTTCCGTATTGGTTTCACCTACTTTAGCGGCTAAAGCGGCATCGATAAACTCCTGAATATCCCCATCAAGCACGGCGTCGGTGTTGCTGGTCTCCACGCCGGTGCGAAGGTCTTTCACCATCTGGTAAGGCTGCAGCACATAACTGCGTATCTGGTGGCCCCAGCTGTTATCGGTCTTGCCCGCTTCCATGGCCTCGCGTTCCGCCTCGCGCTTGCGCATTTCATGTTCAAACAGGCGTGCTTTCAACATCTGTAGGGCAATATCACGGTTGCGGTGCTGGCTGCGGTCCTGCTGACACGCCACCACAATCCCGGTGGGCAGGTGGGTCATCCTTATGGCGCTGTCGGTGGTGTTCACATGCTGGCCACCTGCCCCGCTGCTGCGGTAGGTATCCACGCGCACCTGCCCCATGTCGATTTCAATGTCGATGTCGTCGTCCACTTCCGGGTAGGCAAACGCGCTGGCAAAGCTGGTATGGCGCCGCGCGTTGCTGTCAAACGGGCTGATGCGCACCAGCCGGTGCACGCCGTTTTCGGTCTTGGCCATGCCATAGGCGAACAGGCCCTCAATATGCAGCGTCGCGCTTTTTATCCCGGCCTGGTCGCCGTCGGTGCTTTCCATAATCGTAACCTTGAAGCCCTGCCGCTCCGCCCAGCGGATGTACATGCGCATCAGCATCGCGGCCCAGTCGCAGCTCTCGGTGCCGCCCGCTCCGGCATGGATATCCATGTAGGCGTTGTTGGCGTCCACCGGCCCCCCCAGCAGGCATTGGGTTTCCAGCTTCTTGGCGTCGGCGGTCAGGGCGTGCAACTCGCGGGTGCCTTCGTCCACCGCCGCGGCATCCTTTTCCTCTTCACCCAGCTCAATCAGGGCTATGGCATCGTCCAGCCGCCGGCGTATGGCGTCGTAACTGCCAAGCTGAAGCTCAAGCCTGCGCTTGTCCTTCATCACTTTCTTGGCTTTGTCGGCATCCTGCCACAGGCTGCCGTCGGCGGCCTGTGCATCCAGTTCGCTCAGGGTCTGGCGCGCCACCGGCAGGTCAAAGGCTCCTCCCGAGCAGGCCGAGCGCCCGCTCAATCTGGTCAACCACGGCGCGGATATCGGCTTGCATCAATCCCTCTCCAGCTGCGGTTAATAAATACCGAAGGTATGCAGCAGGTTCTTCAGCCCGCCGCTGTCGCCGTTTTCGCCGCCTTCGCCTTCCCCGCCTTGGTACTGGCCACCCTGATAGCCGTCCAGCGGATTATCCACATATGCCGGGGTGGTGGTGCTCGGCGCGGTGCCGGCCACAAACGCCTCGGTGATGATGTGCTTGGTGTTCACGCCTGGCAGCAGGCCGCTGTCCTCGTCAATCTTCACGAAATCAATATCGTTGGGCACCGTGAAGCCTTCGATCGGCTTGTCGTCAAAGTACTTCTGCGCAAAGCCCTTCCAAATCGGCAGCGCCGCGCGTGCACCGGTCTCGCCACGCCCCAGCGACTTCGGGTGGTCGTAACCCACCCACACGCCGATCGCCGTGCTTGGGCTGAAACCCACAAACCACGCATCCACATAGTCGTTGGTGGTACCGGTCTTGCCCGCCAGCGGGCGGCCCAGGCTGGCCAGCGCGTGGCCCGTCCCGCGCTGCACCACGCCCTGCAGCATGCTCACCATCTGGTAGGCCACCTGCGGGCTTATCACCTGCTGGAACTGCGTCTGTGGCGAATCCGGCGGATTGTCCGGGCTGGCGCCAAGCTGGGCAAGGCAGTTTTCGCACGCGGCATGCGCGCGATACAGCGTCACACCCTGGCTGTCCTGCACCCGGCGAAGGAAGGTCGGCGCCACATAGGTGCCCCCGCGCGGGAACACGCTGTAAGCCGTCACCATGTCAATCAGGGAAATATCCACAGTCCCCAACGCTACCGAAAGGTCGGTGATGGGAATGTCGGAGGTGATGCCCATGCGGTTCGCCACATCGGCCACGTTGCGCAGCCCCACGTCCTGCGCCAGCCGCAGGGTCATCAGGTTCAGGCTCTGCTCAAGGCCCTTGCGCATGGGTATCAGGCCCTGGAAGTTGTTTTCATAGTTGTGGGGCTTCCACTCGTTGTCGCCGTTGCGGAACACGATCGGCGCATCCAGCACCAGGGTCGCCGGGGTATAACCTTCCTGCAGCGCCGCGGTATAGACGAACGGCTTGAACGAGCTGCCCACCTGCCGCTTGGCCATCAACGCGCGGTTGAAGCCAACGCCCTCGCCCAAGCCGCCCACCATCGCCAATACTTCGCCGGTCTTCACGTCCATCACCACCATCGCCGCCTGAGCCGCAGGCAATTGCTCAAGACTATAGGTCTGCAGGTTGCTCTTCTTGTCGAAATTCCCGGTGGCCTTCACGAAGACCACATCACCACGCTTCAGGAAAGAACTCGCGGTGCTGTGCCCGGTCCATTTCATCGTGCTCGCGGGCACAAGGCCCTCCACGCCGCCGCTCACGCCCACGCGCGCGCTGTCGCGGCCCACCTTCAGCACCACGGCAGGCTCGCCGATGCGCCAGCTGTGCGAATAATCATCCGCCAGCTTATCGATTTCGTCCTGCCACTGGCTCATGTCGCTGATCTTTTCCACCGGCCCGCGCCAGCCGTGGCGGCGGTCGAAATCGCGCAACCCGTTGTAAACCGCCTGCTCGGCATAACGCTGGGTCGGCAGGTCAAGCGTGGTGTAAACGCTCAGGCCGCCTTTGTACAAGGCCTCCTCGCCGTACTGCCGCGCAATCAACTGGCGGATGTACTCGGCAAAGTGCGGCGCGTCCTCGCCCTGCTTCAGGGGCGAAACCTTCAGCCCCAGCGGGCTCGCCACGGCCTCGTCGGCCTGCGCCTTGGTGATGTATCCTTCGTCCTGCATCCGGCGTATCACGATATTACGCCGGGCAATCGCCATCTTCGGGTGGCGCACGGGATTATAGCGCGTGGGCGCCTGCGGCATCCCGGCAATCAGCGCGCGCTCGGCAATGGTCAGTTCACCCAGGGTCTTGCTGAAATACGTCTGCGCCGCCGCGGCCACGCCGTAGCTGCCGTTGCCAAGGTAAATCCGGTTCAGGTACAGCTCCAGGATCTGGTCCTTTGTATAGGTCTTCTCGATCCGCCAGCTCAGGATCAACTCCTTGATCTTCCGCGTATACGTGCGCTCGCTGCTCAACAGGTAGGTCTTGGCCACCTGCTGGGTGATGGTGCTTGCCCCCTGCATATGGTCGGTCAGGATATTCACCATCGCTGCGCGGATAATCGCCTTCACATCAAACCCGCCGTGCTCGTAAAAATGGCTGTCTTCTGCGGAAAGGAAGGCATCCACCAACTGCTTGGGCACTTCGTTGATCGGCACCCATATCCGCCGCTCGTCGGCGTATTCGGCCAAAATGTTGCCGCTACGGTCATACACGCGGGTAATCAGCGGCGGCTTATAATCGGTCAACTGGCGGAAATCAGGCAGGTGGTTGTCGAAGTAAACCAGCACGGCGCCCACCATGCACGCGGCGGCCAGGCTACCCAATGCCGCGGCCCACGCCAGCCAAACCAGCCACGGGAATTTCCTCCAGCGTGCCAGCCGGTTTTTCAACGTGCGCGAGGGGGGCTTGGTCGTCCTGTTCATGGCCATGGGGTAAGGTTGTACGCCAAAGGCCTTTTGCGCACAAGCACATCGGCAAAGCTTCACGCCAATAATTAGGCACGGAAAGCTGGCGGTAAACCGCCGCCCCCTTTAGTAATGAACGTGCTGGTCCACGTAGCTGCGGATCCCGTCGGCAATCACTTTCGCCAGCTTTTTCTGATATTTTTCCGACATCAGGTTGCGCGCATCACGCGGGTTCGAAAGATAACCCATCTCCACAAGGATGCTCGGCACGTCCGGACTCTTCAGCACCACGAACCCGGCGCTCAGCAGGTTGCGCTTGCGCAGGGTGGTGAAGCCTTCAAGGCTCTTCAGCACATCGCGCCCAAGGTAGACCGAATTGTTCAGCGTATCGCGCTGTGCTAGCGAAAGCAAAATGTGCTGAACCTCCGGAGTCTCGTCGTGCAGCGCCACCCCGGCCATCACGTCGCTGGCGTTTTCGCTGTTGGCCAGCCGCGCGGCCTCGCGGTCGCTGGCGCGCTCGCTCACCATATAAACGGTGGCGCCGTGTACGCTATGGCTGGTGGGATACATATCCGCATGCAGGCTCACGAACAAGTCGGCGCTGTTCTTCTGTGCCACCTGCGCCCGCGTGCGCAGCGGCAGGTACACGTCGGTGTCGCGGGTCAATATTACCTGAATCTTGTCGCTGCGCAGCGCATCGCGAACGGCCTTCACCATGGCCAGGGTCACGTTCTTTTCGCACACGCGCACAACCTTGCCGCAGGCACCGGGGTCAACCCCGCCATGCCCGGCATCCAGCACCACCACGGCATGGTCGCGCCTGTGAATCTTCTGCACCGGCTGCGTCACCTGCGGCGGCACCACCGGCGCGGGCTCCTGCTCGATGCTGGTGGGGTTCACCACCGGGGCCTTGCCGGCTTCCACCACGTCTTCGGGCGGCGGCACGTTGGTGGGCTTCTCGCCCTTCTTCACCGGCACCACGTCCACCACCAGGCGCGGTCCGTGGGCAGGGCCGCCGGGAATGTCGAACACGTTCACCCGCCCGGCCTTGCTCAAATCCAGCACCATGCGCACCGTCCCGGGGCGGAACAACCCTGCCCTAAGCCCCTTCACCAAACTGTCGTCGGGCAACTTCACAAGATTGGGGGAATTGCTGAACACGATGTCGCCGAAATCCACCACGATGCGCGCGGGGTCGGGCAGCGTGAACCAGCGGTAGGCGATCTTCTGGCCCATCTCCTTGTTGAACTCCAGCACAATCCGCGTGCGGCTATGGTCTTGGCCCACGCGCACTTCCTCCACCACCTCGCCCTTGTTCTGGCCTTCCTGGGCCTTGGCCACCAGCGCAGGCACAAACGCGCCACCAACCATCAAGGTCAGCAGCAACACAATCAGGAACGGTAGTCGCCTCTCCAACACGAAACCAGTCATACAGGGCGGAAACGCTGGCGTAAACCATCCGCCAGCACATTCATCCCAACGGTGAGGCCAAACAGCACCACTCCCGGCCACACCACCAGCGCGGGCGCAACCAGCACGTCGCGCATGCCGTCGCGCAACATACCGCCAAGGCTCGGATAAGGCGCGGGAATCCCCAAACCAAGAAAGCTCAGCCCGCTCTCCGCCACCATCGTGCCCGCCGCCACCAGCAGCGCCTGCACCAGCAATGGGCCAAGGCAATTGGGCAGCACATGCCGCCACCATATCTCATAGGTGGGCACGCCCGCCAGTTGGGCCGCCTGCAAAAACGGCTGGCCGCGCAACGCCATTACCTGCACGCGGGTGATGCGGAAGAACCCCACCCACCCCAGCACGCCCAACGCCACCATCACGTTGCCCATGCCGGGGCCCACCAACGCCGCCAGCGCCAGCGCCAGCAGCAGGCCGGGAAAGCTCAACACCACCTCGGCCAGCTTGCTCAATAGCGTATCGGCCCAGCCGCCGTGCCACCCCGCCGCAATTCCCAGCGGAATGCCGATAATCGCCGTCTCCACCAGCACCACCGCCGCCACCAATAACGTGCTCAGCGTGCCGTCCAGCAGCCGCGCCAGCACATCGCGGCCAAGGTCGTCGGTGCCCAGCCAGTGGCCGGGCCCGGCGACGGCAAAGGCGTGGGCGATATCCAGCGCCAGCGGGTCGGCAAGCAGCATCATCGCCGCACCCTCGGGTCAAGCAACGCGCTCACCACGTCGGCCAGCAGTACGCACACCATATAAGTAAAGGCGATGAACAGCAGGCATCCCTGAATCACCGGATAATCGCGCTGGTGCAGCGCCTCCACCAGCAGGTTGCCAAGGCCGGGCCAGCCGAACACCGCCTCGGTCAGCACCGCCCCGGTCAGCAGCATGCCCATCTGTAAAAAGATAATCTGCACCACCGGCAGCAGCGCGTTACGCAGGGTGTGCGTCCACAACACCCGTCCACGGTGGGCGCCCTTGGCCAGCACCGTGCGCACGTAGTCGCGGTGGGCTTCCTCCTCAAGGCTGGCGGTAGTCATCCGCGCAATCACCGCGGCAAGGCTCAGCCCCAGCGTCAGCGCGGGCAATATCAGGCTGTCCCAGCTGGCGTTGCCGCTCACCGGCAGCAGGTTCAACTTCACCGAAACCAGCACGATCAGCAGCGGCCCGATTACAAAACTCGGCGCCGCCATCATCGCCAGCGTCGCATAATTCACGCCTTGGGCCACACCGCGCGCCAGCGGGGTGCGGTTGCGTGCGCCCAATACGCCCAGAACGCCGCCCAGCCCCAGCGCCACGACCATCGCCGCCAGCGCCAGCAGCCCGGTGGCGGGCAATCTTTCGCCAATCAACCCCAGCACCGGCTGGCCGCGCACCATGCTGGTGCCCCAATCGCCATGCAGAATGCCCCACAGGAATTTCAGAAACTGGCCGAACAGCGGCTGGTCAAGCCCCAGAGCCGCGCGCAGCGCCGCCTGGTCGGCGGGGGTGGCGCGGTCACCCAACAGCGCCGCCACCGGGTCGCCCGGCACCAGGTGGATCAGCATGAACACCAGCCCCACCACCAGAAGCAGGGTCGGTATCATGCCAAGCACGCGGCGCATCACCATCATCATTGCCCAGCAGGATAGCACCGCCGCACGCCACCTTGGCAACCGTCCATTTCCCCTCGGCACAATGCGCTTGCGGTGGTGTCGCAAATCCCCTACACTCGCCTCCGTCGGGTAACGTCCCGGCACAACACAAGTTTCCGCCGCTAACCACGGGCAGCCGCACCCATGCCGCCACCCGCCGTTCCCGGCAAACCAACAACGCGGTGCAGCCAAGGCCGTCAACCAAAACTTTAACAAGTTTTAACAAGATATTGTAATGCAAAAACTATATAATAAAGATAGTTTTCCCGCCCGGTTATAGGCCGGGCCCTTGCCAAGCACATCTTGTCCGGTTGTCAGCGCGGCGCGCCACAACAAAGGATGTATCTTCATGAAGCGCATGCTCATCGATGCCGCCCACCCCGAAGAAACGCGGGTGGTGATTCTCGACGGCAACCGGATCGACGACCTCGAGGTCGAAACCCAGGGCAAACAACAACTCAAGGGCAACATATATATAGGCCACGTCTCGCGGGTGGAACCCTCGCTGCAGGCGGCCTTCATCACCTACGGCGGCAACCGCAACGGCTTCCTGGCCTTCGGTGAAGTCCACCCGCAGTTCTTCGCGGTCAAGGACGCCGAGCGCAAGAAACTGCTCGAGGAAGTGGCGGAACAGGCCGCCCGTCGCCGCGGCATGGACCATGACGAAGAGCCCGAGGCGGCGGAAGCCATGGCGGAGGAGGAACGCGCCCCCGCCGCCGGCAGCGAAGCCCCCGCCGCGCCCATGACCGAAGAGGAAAAGGCCGACGCCGAAGCCGCGGCCAAGGCCGCTGCCATGGCCGATGCCGCCGACGCCACCGAAGAAGGCAACACCACGGAAAAGCCCGCCCGTGGCCGCGGACGCCGCGGACCCAAGCGGGTGGAAAGCCGCGGACGCCCCAAGCGCGCCGAAGCCACAGCCGAGGCTCCCGCCGCTGAAAGCAAGGAAGGCAAGGCCGAGCGCAAGTCGCAACCGGCCATTCACCGCCGCTACCGCATCCAGGACGTCCTGAAGGAAGGCCAGAAGATCCTCGTCCAGGTGGTCAAGGAAGAACGCGGCAGCAAGGGCGCCGCCCTCACCACCTACTTCAGCCTGCCGGGCCGTTACACCGTGCTCATGCCCAACACGCCCTACGCGGGCGGCATCAGCCGCAAGATCACCGACGCCGAAGAGCGCCGCCAGCTCCGCCGTGCCTATGCCGAGCTCAAGGTGCCCGACACCATGGGCCTCATCATCCGCACCGCGGGCACGGGACAAGACATCAAGGCCATCAAGCACGACTACAAAAACCTCACAAACCTCTGGCAGTCCATCATCGAGCAGTTCGAGCAGGAAGACGACATCCAGTGCATCCACGAGGACGGCTCCATCATCATCCGCGCCCTGCGCGACATGATGAGCGACGACATCGAGGACATCACCATCGCCGGCCCCCGCGCCTACAAAATGGCCAAGGATTTCGCCAAGAACCTGATGCCCGACGCCGTCGGCCTCATCAACCAGCACAAGGAAGACACGCCGCTGTTCACCTTCAACCGGGTGGAGCAGAAGCTCAACCAGCTGCACTTCAGCCGGGTCACGCTGCCGTCGGGCGGTTACCTCATCATCAACCCCACCGAGGCCTTGGTGGCGGTCGACATCAACTCCGGCCGCGCCACGCAAGAGCGCAACATCGAAGAAACCGCGCTGAAAACCAACCTGGAAGCCTGCGAGGAACTCGCCCGCCAAATCCGCCTGCGCGACCTCGCCGGGCTGATTGTCGTGGACTTCATCGACATGGAGGAAAACCGCAACGTCCGCAAGGTGGAAAGCGCCATGCGCAAGGCCCTGCGCCGCGACCGCGCGCGCATCCAAACCGGCAACATCTCCGATTTCGGCCTCATGGAAATCAGCCGCCAGCGCCTGCGCCCGGCGTTCAGCGAGTCGCACTTCGTCGCCTGCCCGCACTGCCAGGGTTCGGGCTGGGTGCACAGTCCGGCGTCCAGCGCGCTCATGGTGCTGCGCCAGCTGGAGGATGAAAACGTGCGTGACGCCGACCGCGTCATCGTCACCAGCAGCTCCGATATGATTCTCTGGCTGCTCAACCACAAGCGAGACCTCATCCGTCAGCTGGAAGAGCGCTACAAGTACCAGCTCCAGTTCCGCGCCGACGATACCTTCGTCGCGCCCGACCACCGCATCGAGCTCATCAACATCAAGGCCGACGGCACCGAAACCGCCACCTCGCATGAAGTCCTGCTGCGCGAGCAGCCGGAACTGCCGCCGGAACTGCGCCAGCGCGGCAACCACCGTGAGCGTGACCGCGACCGCGAGCGTGGCGAATCGCGCCGCGACCGCGAACGCGACAACGGCCGCGACAAGGCCGACAAGGAGGGCAAGGCCCCGCGCCGCGGCGGCCGCGATGCCAAGGATAAGGACAAGGACGCCCGTCCCGCGCGTGAAGCCCACGAACCCCGGGCGGAGAAGCAGGACGGCAACCGTGATGAGTCCGGCCGCCGCCCGCGCCGCATAGGCGCCGAGCCTGCCGCCGCAGCCGATGAAAGCGGCAGCAAGCCGGCCAAGGCCGGAGCCAAACCTGCCGTGGAGAAGGAAAAGCCGGCCAAACCCAAGCCCAAGGCCAAGGATGAGCCGCTGGCCGTGCAGAAGGTGGATGTGGAAGTCGGCAGCACGCCCGCCGTTGCCGCCGCCCCGCGCAAAAAAATGGCGGTGAAGAAGCAGGCGGATACCGACGCCGCCGACGCGCCTATCGCCATCGCCAAAATCAGCGCGGAAGGCGGTGCCGAGTCCGCCAAGCCGGCTTCCAAGCCGCGAGGCAAGGCCGCCGAGAAGAAGCAGTCCGGCAGCATCATCTCGCGCATCATCGGCCGCTAAACGCTCCGATATGCAAAAAAAATCCCGGCTTCCGCCGGGATTTTTTTGCACCGCACAATACCCTTGCCACACCAACCTCATTGTCCTACCCTCAATATAACAAAAAGCTGGATACCCGAATGATGAGCACCCCATGGCAAATCTGGCAGGAATGCTGCCAAAATCAGTGGAACACCAATCTCAAACAATGGCAGCAGGCCTTCTCCGGCACGTGGCAGGCCCCGGCGGAGTACTGGCAGGCCGTCTCCTCCATCATGGATGCGCGCAGCCGCAGCGTGCAAAGTTTCTGGCAGCAGCAACCCGCTCAATGGGCGGGCCTCTGGCAGTGTCAAAGCTGGCCGCAGGCGGTGCAGCACCTTTGCCAGTGGCAAGGCCAAACCGTGCTCAACGCCGTCAACCTCGCCGCCACCACGCAGGCCCAGCGCGTGTACCTGCTGCGCCAATGGCAGGGACACCTTCCACAGGCGCACGGGTGGATGCAACAAGCCAGCAACATGGCCACGCCCACAACGCAAACCACCGCCAAACAGCAATCCGCCACGCAGGCCGAAACTCCCGCCGCGCCCAAGCCGTCCACCATGCCCTCCACCAAGGCCAACGGCGTGTCCAGCCACGGCAGCAGCACCCCACAGCAGGCCTCTTCTCCGCAAAAACCGGCACAGAACGCCAGCCGCAAACCGGAAGCGGATGACTCCCAACCTTCCCTGCTGAACGAAACCAATGCAACCAACGGCCACACCGTCAGCACCACCGCCAACTCGGTCATGCGCAGCAGCAACGGCGCCAGCGTGGCGTCCGCCGCCGCGGCGGCCCGCCGCTCGGTGGTGGCACGCCGCAGTACCAGCCGCCGTATGTCGCGCGCCACGCACTAGCAGCACATGCCGTACAAAGGGCTATCCGCGCTGGCCCTTGCCGGGGCCTTGGCGCTCGCAACCGTCTTTCCCGCCCGTGCCGACGATACCGGCGGCAGCCTCTTCCTCGACCAGGAGTTTATAGACGCTGCAAAAGCCTACACCCGGCCGCTGCGCCCCGCGCTCGCGCCACACACTGCGGTGCATTTCGTGCTGGTGTCCGATCCCACCATCAACGCCTTCACCACGGCCGAGAACGTTATCTTCGTCAACAGCGGGCTGGTGCAGGCCACCACCGCCGCCGCGCAGTTGCAGGGGGTGCTGGCGCACGAACTCGGTCACGTCGCCGCGCACCACATCTTCCAAAGTTACCAAAGCGGCAAGGCCGCTGCCATCGGCGCCCTCGCGGGCATGGCCGTGGGCATCGGCACCGCCCTGGCCGGGGCGCCGCAGGCGGGGCAGGCCATCGCCATGGGCTCGCAAGCGGGGGCCATCCAGTCCATGCTCGCCCACACCCGCACGCAGGAGGAAGAAGCCGACAGGCATGCCGTCAACGCGCTCCACGCCGCGGGCTACTCGGCGCAGGGCATGGTGGATATGTTCAACACCCTGCGCACGCAAAGCCAGCTCAGCTACGACGCCCCGCCGCCGTGGCTCGTCACCCACCCCCTGCCGCCGGAGCGCTTGGCCAACCTCCGCCAGATCCTCGCCGGCGAAAAACCGGGCCTCAAAAATCTCGGTGATACCACCCCCGTCAATTATGAACGCCTTAAGGCCAAGGTCTTCGCCCTCACTCACACCTCCGGCGCCACCCTGCGCACCTATCCCGGCACCACCGAGGTCGCCCGTTACGCCCAGGCCCTCGCCGCCATGCAGCGCGGCGACAGCCAAACCGCCACCGCCCTCCTCCAGCCGCTGCTCGCCGCCCACCCCAAGGATGCCTATTACCAGGAACTCATGGGCCAGATCGCCCTCAACCATGGCGACCTCGCACAGGCCCACGCCATCTTCGCCAAACTGGTGGCACAAGAGCCCGCCGCCCTGCTGTTCCATTACGAACTCGCGCAAACCCTGCAGGCGCAGGCGCAATACGCCGCCGCCGCCACGCAGTACGAATGGATCAACCAGACCTGGCCGGAGTGGAGCGAGCCGTGGCAGGGCCTCGGCATCTGCTACGGCAACCTCGGCCGCATCGCGGAAAGCCATTTGGCCATGGCGGAAAGCCACTGGGCCGCGGGCGATACCAAGGCCACCAAGGATAGCCTCACTCTCGCCCGCCACTATATCAAGCAACTCAAAAAGGGCTCGGCGGAAGCCACCCGCGCCTCCCAATGGGCGGAAACCCTGCAAAACCGCATCACCGCCGCGCAGTAACATGCACCCTTGCCCTATCCACCCGTACCAATCTGCGTTAAAGTCCGTGCCATGCCTCCACGCCAACCCCTCAAGCTGAAAAAACCGGCTGCCAAGCGCGGCGCCCGCAAACCGGCACCTGCCGCTCCGGCTGCATCGCAGCCCGCTGCGGCCGCCCCGGCCCCGCGCGCCATGGGCTTCAGTCCGTACCCGGATCTCACCATGGCCATCGGCATGCTCACCCGGCGCCACAAGAACCTGCCGGACGGCGAACGCCGCCAGCTTATTGCAAAGTGGCTTGAAAGCTTGACAAAAGTGCAGAATGAAATGCAAAAGCTGCATAAGCTTGAAGTTCTGGCCAACCGCCTGAGCTCGAAACCAACCAACGACTAACCAGAGGGAACGCGGCCATGACCACCCCCAAAAAGCCAACCGATACCGGCATCAACCTTAAGCAGCTCTCCAGCCTCGCCGATTGGCTGCAAGGCACCGGGCTTGAAGAGGTGGAGGTGGAATCCCACGGCACCCGCATCCGTTTGCGCAAACCCCATTCCGGCCAGTCCATGCCGCAGCACTTTCCGGCGGCTGCCGCGGCCCTGCCGCAAACTGCCGCTGCCGAGCCCAAGGCGGAAACCGCCAACGCCTTCAAATCGCCCATGGTCGGCACCTTCTACGCCGCCGCCTCTCCCGACGCCCAACCCTTTGTAAAAGAAGGTGATAAAGTCAAATCCGGCCAGGTCCTCGGCATCATCGAAGCCATGAAAACCATGAACCAGATCGAATCCGACCGCGCCGGCACCGTCACCAAGGTTTTGGTCACCAACGCCCAGGCGGTGGAATACGGCCAACCCCTGTTTATCATTCAGTAAATCCGGCGGTTTTTTGGTATGTTCAAAAAAATACTTATAGCGAATCGTGGCGAAATTGCGGTGCGCATCCACCGCACTTGCCGCGAAATGGGCATCGCCACCGTCGCCGTCCACTCCGAGGCCGACGCGGGCGCCCTTCACGTCAAGCTCGCGTCCGAGAGCGTGTGCATCGGCGGTAATTCCGCGCGCGAAAGTTATCTGAACATCCCCGCCCTGCTCACCGCGGCGGAAGTCACCGACGCCGAAGCCATCCACCCCGGCTACGGTTTTCTTGCGGAAAATGCCAAGTTTGCGGAAATCTGCGGCAAGCTCGGCTTCACCTTCATTGGCCCGCGGCCCGAGCACATCGTGCAGATGGGCGATAAAATCACCGCCATCAACACCGTGCGCAAGTTCGGCCTGCCCACCATCCCCGGCTCCAACGGTGCCCTGTCCGACATGGAAAAGGCCGTGGACGTCGCCGAAAAAATCGGCTTCCCGGTCATCGTCAAGGCGGCGGCGGGCGGCGGCGGCAAGGGCATGAAGGTGGCCCATAGCGCCATCGCCCTGCGCAATGCGCTCAACATCGCCATGGCGGAAGCCCAGGCCAATTTCGGCGATAATCGCGTCTATCTTGAAAAATTCCTCGAGCATCCCCGCCACATCGAGGTGCAGGTTCTCTGCGACAGCCATGGTAACGTCAGTATCCTCGGCGAACGCGACTGCTCCCTGCAGCGTCGCCACCAGAAGATTATCGAGGAAACCCCCTCACCTGCCGTCAACGATACCCAGCGCAAAAAACTTTTCGCCCAGGTCGCCGATGCCTGCCGCCAGATGGGCTACCTCGGCGCCGGCACCTTCGAATTCCTGTACGAAGACGGCCAGTTCTATTTCATTGAAATGAACACCCGCCTGCAGGTGGAGCACCCGGTGACGGAAATGGTCACGGGGCTGGACATCGTCGCCGAGCAAATCCGCGTCGCCGCGGGCCTCCCGCTGCAGCACCCGCTCCCCACCTTCACGCCGCGCGGTCACAGCATCGAGTGCCGCATCAACGCGGAAGATCCGGAAACCTTCATTCCCAGCCCCGGCACGGTCACGGAATACTTCGCCCCCGGCGGCCCTGGCGTGCGGGTGGATAGCGCGCTTTATCCCGGCTACAAGGTGCCGCCGTACTACGACGCCACGGTGGGTAAACTCATCGTTCATGGCCGCACGCGTGAAGACGCGGTTGCCCGTCTCAAGCGTGCGCTGGAGGAATTCGTCATCGGCGGCATCAAAACCAACATCCCGCTGCACCGCAAGTTGGTATCCACCAACGCGTTCCTACACGGCGAATACACCATCCACAGCCTCGAGCATTTCCTCATCACCGGCCGGCTGTCGTAGCGCCACAGCCCTACCGGGCGGGCATTGGACCGCCCCAGCTTGTGCTTGCCCAAAAACAATGCACCACGTACACTCAACCCCATGATGAAACTGCTCTACTCAGCCGAAGCCATCCAGTCCCGCGTTAACGAACTGGCCGAAACCATCGGCCGCACGCTCAAGGATGAAAAGCAAGTCCACACCATCGTCACCATGAACGGCGCCGCCATCTTCGCCGCCGATTTCTGCCGCAGGCTCAAGGTGCCGCAAGTGCTGCACTACACCGGCGGCAGCTACTTCAAGGGCCCAATCAAGCAGGAAATCGCCATGAACCCGGAAACCCTGCCGGGCAATTTCAACCTCAACCCGGTCATCGTGGTAGAGGATATCCTCGATAGCGGCAACGCCATCCGTCAACTGCGCCAAACGTTGGCCGAGCGCGGCGCGGGCCCCATTATCGTGGTCACGCTGTTCAAGCGCGTGGGCAGCCCGGCCATTGCCGACCACGCCGCCTTCTCACTCCCCAAGGAGCTCTTTGTGGTCGGCTACGGACTGGATATGGACGGCCGCTACCGCGAACTGCCGGACATCTATATGTTCGAGAGCACCGTCATGACTGGCCAGTCCGGTAATTGCTAGGTTTGAATAACAAAAAACCCGGGTCAATCCCGCGATTTTTAAGGTATTTCTCTAATAAACTCCGCCGTCCATCATGCGGTGTAGGTCTTCCTGTTGATCCTGCACGTCTCCTCCATTCGGGCCTGAAGGGGTCGACTGCACAGGCTGCGCAGGTTGAGCGGGCTGTGCCTCCACCGGCGCTCCCACGGGAGCGCGCGATTCAGGCTGGGGCTGTACGGGTTGCTGCTCCGGCTGCTCTTGCTGCGCAGGCGCGGGCGCTTCCTCGGCGGGCTTTTCCACGCCGGGCACATAGTAAGGATCATTGCCCGCCGGGCTGGCCGGAGCCTCGGTATCCGCCCCGCCGTCACCGCTTTCGTCGGTACCGTTATAGCCTTCGCTCTGGGTGTCGATAATCACCGGCGCGGTATTGATGATCTTACGCGGCTTGGCCCCACAGCCCATCAGCTGCATGTCGTAGCGCGGATGATCCAGCGTCGCCACCTCGGGGAAGGTATTGAACATCCAGCCCTCAAACCACGGAGCGGTACGGGCATTGGCCACGCTCGGCGCATCGGTCACCTTTATCCAGCCCACGTCCTGGCCCAACACGCCCTTGTAATCGGGCAAGCATTTATCCACTTCCACTTCCAGGTCGCCAAGGGTCTGGGGCTGGCCCAACTTCATCACTACAGTCTCATAGCGATTGGTCTGCTTATCCAACCAGCCGATGCGCGCGGCATCGGGCTTCTGGTCGGCATTGTCGGCATGGGCCACACACACTACCGCTAAAGCCGCCAAGGCCACCTGCCACCTCACCCAAGACTTCATGAATCGTCCCTACCCTCAAGCAAATCCTTTATGGCGTGCAATTCCGCCATAATCGCGGCGGGGGTTAACGTCTGGGCGCTGGCTTTCAACTCGCGCGGCTTGGCCTGCTTGAGGGCCGCCTGCACACCCTTGATGGTGTAACCCTCATGGTAAAGCAGTTGTTGAATGTAGCGCAGCAACGCAACGTCATCGGGGCGGTAGAACCGGCGCCCGCCGCGCTGTTTCATCGGTTTCAGCTGGGCGAATTTGCTTTCCCAGAAGCGCAGCACATGGGTGGCTACGCCAAGCTCGGCAGCCACTTCGGCGATGGTCTTGTAAGCGTTGGAACTTTTGGCGCTGCTGCGCACCACCGGTGGCGGCGCCTTGGGTTTGCGCAAGGCGGGCTTCAGCGGTTGCCCTTGTCGACGGGCTTTTTCCAAGGCAGCCAAGTCAAGGCTATCCGGGTTCGTCGCGTGCTGGTCTCCGGTCATGTGCATCCCCACCCAGGCAGGCTTATTTCTTGCCGTTCATCTTGTCCTTCAAAATATGACTGGCCCTGAAGCTCAGCACCCTGCGGGGCAAAATCGGCACTTCCACACCGGTCTTCGGGTTGCGGCCGACACGCTCGCGCTTGCTGCGTACGCTGAAGTTCCCGAAGGTGGAAAGCTTCACCGTTTCGCCACGTTCCAACACCTTGCTCAGCTCTTCAAACACCTCGTCCACAAGGTCTTGCGCGGCCTTACGGGTCAGGCCCACCTCGTGATACACCGCCTCCGCAAGGTCCATGCGCGTTACGGTTTTGCCACTCATAATCGTTAATCCCCCGTCTTGTTTGGTTTCTTCAAAATCAGGCCATAGGCACGTTGGGCAAACCTAGACCTCACACCCAACGCCGTCAAGCGTCCGGGCCCACATTTTCAGCGGTTTATCCTTAAAAATCTATGCAAAAATCCTTGCAATTCACCGTTTTTTAAGGTGAGAGCCAGCCCAGTCGGCCAAAGCCGCGCCTTTCTACCATCTTACAAGAGCGCCGCTCCACACAAATCCGGCCCCAAAAGCCTGCAAGACCACACTGTCGCCGCGCTTCACCATCCCCTTCTCCACGGCATGGTTCAACGCCAACGGGATGCTCGCCGCGCTGGTGTTGGCATGATGCGCCACGGTGGAGATCACCTTGCCCATGGGGAAGTCCAGCGCTTTGGCTGCCGCTTCGATAATCCGCTCATTGGCCTGGTGAGGTATCAACCAGTCCAAATCGCTCAACTCCATACCCGCCTCGCCCAGTAAGGCGCTCACATCTTCGCGGCTGCCCATCTGGCGCACCGCCTGCTTAAACACTTCGCGCCCGTTCATGGTCACCACCCCGGCCGTGCGCCCGCGTGCCACCCCGGCGCTGCTTTGCAGCATACCGGCGCATGCACCGTCTGCGCCAAGCTTGAACCCCAGCAAACCACGCCCTTCCGCTCCCGGTTCCTTCTTCAGAAGCGGTTCCTTCTTCAGAAGCAACGCCCCGGCACCATCGCCGAACAGCACGCAGGTGCCGCGGTCGTTCCAATCCAGCAGGTTGCTGAAGGTTTCGGACCCCACCACTACCGCATACCCGGCATCGCTGGTGGCCAGCAAACCCCGCGCCACGGCAAGGGCATGGATAAACCCGCTGCACGCCGCATTCACGTCCAGCGCCACACAGGCCTGCGGCATGCCCAAGGCGCCATGCACCAGCGCCGCCACGCTGGGAAAGGTCAAATCCGGTGTACACGTCGCCACCACCAGAACCCCCACTTCCGTTGCATCCACGCCGCCGCGCTCCAACGCCTGCCGCACGGCATCGCGCGCCAGCGTAAAGGTCGTTTCGCCGTCCTCTACAATGTAACGCTGCTCAATCCCGGTACGCGCCTTAATCCACTCGTCGCTGCTGTCCAGTCCCTTGGCGGCAATCAGTTCGGCATTACTCCATGCGCGGCGCGGCAAGGCACTGCCGGTAGACACACCAATAATCGGAGCATCGGAAAAAATCGTCATAGAAAACCTTGTGCCACAGCCCCGCCCAAAACAAAAGCCCCCGTCCGGAGGCTTTTTCCAATTTCGTAAGCTACTCGGCGGTTTCGCCTTCGGCTTCGGGCTTAACCTTGGCCTTCTTCACCTGTTTGCCGTTAAACCACATGCTGCCGTCGGCTTCGCGGGTGGCATGGTGACGCAGCACCAGGGTGCCGGTATCCGGGTTTTCGGTGTAGCTGCCGGCAATCGCCTTGGCATGACGGGCTTGGCGCATACCCTTGCGGCTCGGGGTGGTTTTACGCTTCGGAACAGCCATCTCGTTTCTCCAATTTCAATCTTCGTCCGGCCTCATAACGCAGTTACCGCGCCCGCGCAAGCCCTTTTTCATAAGCCAGCCGCACATTCTCCACCACCGCGGGCGTTACGCCATGCCCGCCACAGGCCGCAACCAGCCCTTTCCAATCCTTCTTCATAATCAGCGGCATGTAACGGCCCAGCCTACCATTCATCGCCGCGGCATAGGCGCGCACTTTCACGCCCACCTTCATGTCACCGGCCCCAGCCTCGCGCAAACCCACCTCAATCCTGTCAATCGCCTGCTCCAGAAGTTCGCGCCGTGCCTCGTCCTCCAGCGGCAGCAACGTCAGCGCCAGCCAAGGGCACAGGTTCTCAAACTTGGCCTGCTGCGCGGGCTCACTGCGGCTGTCGGCGGCAAACACCTCCGGAGCGGCCTCGGCGGCCATTTTAAAGGCACTCTCCAGCAACACCTCATGGGTGTTGTTTGCCGTGGCAGTTGCCTTGCGGCATAGGGCGCCGTAAACTCTGGGCCAATGAAACAACATATGCGTCCCCTTCTTGGGCTTGTTCTGGCAGCTATGCTTCTAAGCGCCTGTGCGGAAACGGTCAACACCCACGGCCAGGTCCTCCTGCAGTCGCGCCTCAGTCAGGTGCAGGAAGGCGTCTCCACCAAGCAGGATGTCCTGAACCTCCTCGGCAGCCCCAGCACACAGGGCACCTTCAATGATAATCGCTGGTACTACGTCACATCCGAGGTCGGCACCACCGCCCTCAATCCCAACATCCTCATCGACCGCAAGGTCATCATCATTGATTTCGACCCCTCCAGCAGTATCGTCGCCAAGGTTACCGAGAAAACCAAGGCCAACGGCCACACCATCCAGCCGGATGAAACCAAAACCCCCACGCAGGGCCAGGCCATGGGCGTATTCCAGCAACTCTTCAGCAACCTGGGCATGGGGGCGCAGTAACGGCCTATGCCGCGGCAGTTCCCCTCCCTGCCCCGCCATTCCCAAACCGGTGCCATGTTCGGGCTGGATGCCCGCCTCGCCATGCTCATCTTCTCCATCCTCGCGGTGGTGGCGGGCTATATCGGCTACGGGCGCATCGCCATCGCCCACCAGGCGGCCCTTATCAGGGAGCTTGATAACTACCAGCATGCGCTTGAAGCCTACCAGACCGACATGGGCACCTTCTATCTCTTCACGCTGAACAAGGCCGACGACGACACCTCCAGCGTCCACGATATCGAAGCCCTGTGGAATCCCAAGATGGTCAAGCCGGGCTTCCGCCACCTCTGGCACGGGCCGTACCTTACCTATACCGATCGTAACAGCCGCAGTTACGGCACCTACTCGGTGTTCTACGCGCAAGGCGACCGCAAGAATTATTGCAGCACCGATTCCAGCTGCTACGTCTGGCTGGCGCTCACCAAGGTGCCGGCCAAGGTCTGGGCGAAAATCAACAGCTACTACGACGAAGCCAACGGCGTGGAACCCGAGCCCACCGACCAGGCCATCGCCATGGGCCGCATACAGGCCGATAGCGCCGAAGACCCGCGCACCCTCATCCTCCGCACAGTAGAAAGGCAACACTGATGACCCACCATCCCCGCGCCCAAACCGGCGCCCTATTCGGGCTGGATGCCCGCATCGCCTTGGCTATCTTCGCCATCATCGCGGTCATCGCAGGCGTCGCGGTGATGATGAACGTCGACAGCACCCGCGCCAAGTCGCTGGCCACCGAACTCACTGAAACCGGCCACGCCATCGAGCTCTACCATAACGACCTTAAGCAAGACATCTTCGCCACCCTCGACGACCCCAGCACCGCCAATGCCTTCGAGGCCCTCTACGACAATTCGGTTATCACCAGCGAAGGCGGCCTGCGCGCACACTGGAACGGCCCCTACATCAAGTACACCAGCAACGACAACCCCAACTACGGCAACATGTTCATCGAGAAACACGCCGCCGATCACACCCAATCCTGCGAGCAGCAGGATATCTGCTATCTCTATCTCATTTATAGCCAGGTCAAGCCGGGCATCGTCGATGAAGTGAACACCCTCATAGACGGCAAGAACGAACGCCAGCCCGACATCCAGGGCCGCGTACAGTGGAGCCAGAACGTGGACAACGCCCGCATCCTCTTCTACCGCGTCGCCCGCGCCCTCTCCAACCAGACGGAATAACACGACATAATGAAGCGGGCCCCATTGGGGCCCGCTTCATATACCGCAAACCTAAGCACCTCTAACCTTCTTCGCCACGCTGTCCAACAAGCGGTTCAAATACGCCACCTCGTCGTGCTGCACAAACGCCTTGCCGATGTTCAGATACTCGCTCACCAGAACCGCCACCGGCGTCTCGGCGTTGGCGGTCAACTCTGCCGCCCCGGCCCAGCCCAGCGCGCGCAGCACCGGGTCCATGCGCGCCCACTCCCAGCCCTCGCGTACCTCGGCCAGCAACATGGCCTTGTAACGCTCGGCACCCTCTCCTGCCTCGCCCATAATCAGCGCAAACAACTTCTTGTCGGCCTTGCAGCGGGCAAGCTGGCCGCCTTCAAACTCCTTGGCTATGTCGCGCGGGTCGCGGCCCATCACCATCGCCTGGTACAACGCCTGCACCGCGCACAGCCGCGCCTCGGTGCGCCGGTCGCCGGTCAGTTGGCCGCGCTCGGCAGGGAATGCATCCTCGCCGTTATCCCATGCGAACGTGTCGGTGGAGTTCTCAATCATGCAAACTCAATGCCCACAAAGCAGCAAAACGTCAAGCCTCAAAACAGAAGGCACTGTCACCTCAAAAAATCGGACGAAGACCTCCCCCTCCTCGGAATTCGCTGGGGCGCGGCAGAAATTCATTTTCTCCACAGCCCGAGCACCGTAAGCGTATAAACCAATACGTGCGGAGCGCAGGACAAGGAAAAATGAATTTATGACCGTCTCAGTAAAATTCAGCTACTGGTTAAGAATCTTAACCACATCTTCCGGCCCGCTAAACTCATGATACACGCTCGCATAACGCAAATAGCCGATAAAATCCACATCGCGAAGCACCAGCAACACCGCATCTCCCACCTCGCGGCTGGAAACCTCGTTGCGCCCGTTCTCGGTCAGTTGCTGCTCGATGTCGCTCGACATCTGCGCAATCTGCTGCTGCGTCACCGGCCGCTTGCGCAACGCGGTCAAAATGCTCTTGATGAGCTTCTCGCGGTCGAACAGCTCCTTGCGCCCGTCGCGCTTCACCACCACGATCTGCTGCACCTGGAAGCGCTCGAAGGTGGTGAACCGCCGCCCGCACGCGGGGCACTCGCGCCGCCGCCGGATGGTGCGCCCGTCGTCGCTGGGGCGGCTGTCCTTCACCTGGGTATCCTCATGAGAGCAAAATGGGCACTTCATACAACATGATGTAGTGGAAAACCGGATAAAAATCCACAAAAACCTACAAAATCTTGCAAACCGCGCGCCCTCCCCGCCACAACCACATGGCAAAAGCGGCCCCGCAGGGCCGCCCTCGCTCCCTCACCCCTACCCCTGATAAATCGGATGCTTCCGGCACAACGCCATCACATCGCGCTTCACGTCCTTGATGACCGCCTCGCCGTTGCCGTCGCGCACGGCGGCCAGCACCGCGCCGATCCAGCGGCCGATCTGGCGGAAATCCGCTTCATCGAACCCGCGCGTCGTCCCCGCGGCGCTGCCCACGCGGATGCCGCTGGTCTTCGCCGGCGGCTGCTCGTCGTAGGGTATCATGTTCTTGTTCACGGTCAGCCCGGCCTCGTCCAGCGCGGTCTCGGCCACGTCGCCGGTTATGCCGAACGGACGCAAATCCACCAGCAGCAGGTGGTTGTCGGTGCCGCCGGCCACCAGCCGCAGGCCACTTTCTTCAAGCGCCTCGCCCAGCACCACGCAGTTGCGCATCAGGGTTTTGATATAGTCGCGGTACGCAGGCTGCAATGCCTCGCCGAAGGCCACCGCCTTGGCGGCAATGATATGCTCCAGCGGCCCGCCTTGCAGGCCGGGGAACACCGCGCTGTTGAACTTCTTCCCAAGCTCGGCGTTGTTGCTCAGAATCATCCCGCCGCGCGGCCCGCGCAAGGTCTTGTGCGTAGTGGTGGTCACCACATCGGCATGGGGCAGCGGGCTGGGGTGCTGGCCCACCGCCACAAGCCCGGCAATGTGAGCAATATCGGCCATGAAGTACGCGCCCACGCCCTTGGCAATCTCGGCCATGCGTGCAAAGTCGATGGTGCGCGGGTAGGCGCTCGCCCCGGCGGAAATCAGCTTGGGCTTCACTTCGCGGGCCTTGGCTTCCAGCGCGTCGTAGTCAATCTGTTCGTCGCCGTGCTTCACGCCGTAGAATTCGGCCTTGAACCACTTGCCGCTCATGTTCACCGGGCTGCCGTGGGTCAGGTGCCCGCCCTGGTCCAGCCGCAGGCCTAAAATCGTATCGCCCGGCTGCAACAACGCCAGGAACGCCGCCTGGTTGGCCTGGCTGCCGCTGTGCGGCTGCACATTGGCATAGGCGCAATCAAACAGCTTTTTCGCCCGCTCAATCGCCAGCATTTCCACCTCGTCCACCGCCCAGCAACCGCCGTAATAGCGCTTGCCGGGGTAGCCCTCGGCATACTTGTTGGTCAGCACGCTGCCCTGCGCTTCCAGCACGGCCTTGCTCACATAGTTTTCGCTGGCAATCAGCTCGATGCCGTCGCTCTCGCGCTGCAGCTCATGCCCCACCGCCGTCGCCACCTCGCGGTCCGCGGCAACCAATCCTCTTGTAAAAAATTCATTCATATCAATACATCCCAATATAATATTAAACTAATTCATTAAAAATCCCAAGGCCACCCGCCCTACCGCGCTTCACCCACCGCCCAGCCGTTGCAGGTTCCCAAACGTTTATACATGGCTGCCGCCTTCCACTGCCGCATCCAGCCGCTCCAGCCTTCTCATCCGCCGCCCCAGCGCTTCAAACTCTGTTTCTATAAAGCTCTTCATCAAATGCTCGCCCACATGCGGAGAAGTATAAGCCCCCGCCATCACCATCACATTCATGTTGCTCAGCTCGCGCAGCTTGCGCGCATCAACCCCGGCCCGACACAATCCGGCGCGAATCCCCCGGTGCCGGTTCGCGCGCATGTTCATCACGCCGCCGGTCATGCACATCAGCACGCCGCGCTCGGCCTCGCCGTTCAACACTGCCTTGCACACCGCATCGGCGTAATCGCACAGGCCCTCGTCGGGCTGGTCGGAAGGCGCACCCACGTCAATCGCCTCGTGGCCGTTGTCGCGCAGCCAGCGCAGCACCGCCAATTTCAGGCCGTACCCATAGCAATCGCAACCCACAGCCACACGCATCGGCCATCTCTCCTTTGCGCTTATCCTACAAAAAAAGCCCCGTCCGGGCCACCATCACGCTTATGCAAAAGGCACAATTACACAACCTTTTCCACGCGCGGAGTGCCGTCACC
>Ga0164242_10001864_pt1 | contig 24691 bp, 15 predicted proteins | sample OricomgcompostMG_FD_108783 | JGI IMG/M metagenome (GOLD analysis project Ga0164242, IMG submission 108783) | Miracle-Growth compost microbial communities from Emeryville, California, USA - Original compost - Miracle growth compost (MG) ...
AAGCGATGGAATCAAGCACTGTTATAGATACATTGTCGGATGCAACGCTTCCAGAGTCATCTGTTACAGTAAGAGCGAATATGTAGGTTCCTACCTGCAATAGATTCACGGTAGTCTTGGCTGAGGTGTCATCGCCAATACTATATGAATCCGACCCAGATACTTTAGACCATCGGTAGCTGACAATGGTGCCGTCTAAATCAGAGGATGTTGTGCCATCGAGCGTGATAGAATCCAGCGGCAGGGTAACAGTTTGATCCGGTCCCGCATGAGCGACAGGTGGTTGATTTGGCGTTATAGAAGTGGTGGAGTCAAGTACTGTGAGGGTGAGGTCGGTAGACGCTGCAGTCCCCGAGTCATCTCTTACCGTGAGAGAGAATACATAGATGCCTGCTTTTAGTCCTGTAACTTGAGTTTGAGCTGCATCTGGCCGATTGAGAATGGCAGCTGTTGGACCTGACTGCTGCAACCAATGGTAAAAGACAATAGAGCCATCAGGGTCGATAGATTTGGACCCATCCATTGAGGCGGAATCGTTAGGTAGGGTAATTGTGACATTACTGCCGGCGCGAGCCACGGGCGTTTTATTGAGTGAAGTGAATTTGCTTCTTTCATTGCTTAAATCATGTAGCAGCATGAAATCGTAAATACTCAGTGAACTGCTATCGTCATGCCAGGATGGTTCGTAAAATTGTATCCAGCAACAATGCCCTCCTGGATACTTATATAACGCGGAATGACCGGGATATTTATTGTTTATCCACTCGTTAGCGTCGTAAGCTCGAAATGTGCCAACGTTATGATCACCCGGACTTTGAAAAAGCCAAACATAGGTATGCGCAAAACTATCGACTTTTAGGTAGTCAATTCCTTTTGCAGGAGACATTACTACGGCAGCAGGAAATTTATACGGATAGTTCATAATGGACGTCAAACTTTCGCCTCCCCCAGAACTGAGCCCGGTGGGATATATCCTATTTGTGTCTATCCTTATGTGATAATCGTTGATTAGGGTAGTAATTCCTTTCAACATTACTTCAGGGGTCGGAGAACTTGGATACGCTGAAGTAGCTTGTATGCTTAATACAATAAATAAGGTCGTATCTCCGGTAACTTTATCTACTGAGTAAGGAGGATGTCCTTCTTCAATCACATACGGCAGTCCTTGACCTTTTAATTTATTTAAATTGGCCCCCGCTTCCCCCGACCCGTGATAAAAACAAATCAGAGGGTACTTCTTATCAGTAATGTAATAATCCCAAGGTAAATAAAGCAAGGCGTTGGGCTGGTCTATATTTGCCGGAACCTTAATGGGTGCTTGACGGCCTGCTTGCTGGGCAGAAATCGCCTGTTGAAAGATGAGAATAATTGTGAGAGAACAAAATACAAGGCGCAATAGTTTTTTCATTGTGAAACCGCACATATTATAAATTATAATAATATATATATGAGATACAAATACGCTTTCCATACAAGAATGCCGTTTACCAAAGATGTATCGATAATAATCTTCGGCACTCTTGGGATTTAGTTCTTAAAAATAGGTGGTAAAGTACCTGCGAAAGGCGACTTTTACTTCGTAAATAGCATTTTTTAAACAGGCAAAGATCAACTAAATTACGATGCACGAGTATATTTTCAAATATTTTTGTGAGAATATATATTAATTAATTGATATTCAGATAATACGGTTTTTATAGTCACTTAAAAGAAAGAGAATTTCCGCCCTTTATTTTGTGAAATAGGCACTTCCCTAAAAAAAAGTTAGCATTCAGAAGAGTATGAATGCTTGATGGGATTGAAAGAATATCTTTGCTAACGTAAGACAGCAATTTATTGTAGTATACGATCTGTCTAATATATTGCTTTGCGGTTTCTTGAAAAGTTTAAGTTCTTTGAATATCTTAACAACCTAAAGGCCGAAGGAGGTCAACTTTAGTGCTGGGAAAGGATTTGGAACAAACAAATTTGTAATCTACTATTTTATATTACACATAATTTAATATGTTGTTTTATTATCCAACCAATTTCTATTCCTAGTTGTTGTTTGTTTAAATCGCAAAAAATATACTTTTCTTGAACAAGGGACCTGCGAATTTAGAATTATGAAATGTCTATGGTTTGTAGCTAAAAGTATCATTAGAGCCGATCAGGTTTTTTGATCATTGTTAGCTATGAGCCCACTCCAATAAGATGGTCATGTTATAGTTTGTTGGCATGACATTTAAAAGTGCAATAGGAATTGCGGAATTGTACCGAAAATAGAGATGATCAAGATCTATTCAGTAGCCGTTAAATTACCCTTGTCACGCTGAATAAGTAATCTTGCAATCGACTTCAGAGTTCGTTGACAAGGAATCTTTGCTTTTCTAATTATTCTTATTGTATCTGATGACTGCTTATCATATCCTGTTTACGAACATTTTGGTATTCAAGTCAAAAAATGCTATATTATTTAATTGCGAAAACACTAATAGTTGTCAAAATACATTAGTGAAGGAATTACATTTATTCAAGTAATATCTTAAAACTGAAAAGCATTAAATTTTATAAAAAATGCGAAAGCGAGATTCTCATTTTTTTGGCTAACACGGGATTAGGTCTTCGAAGAAGTCGTTGTACAAAATAGATGGGAAACGGATTCATAAAAGCCAATTTCCCTAAGAGTACCGTTGCTGAGATAGGAGAGATTTAAAACCTTTATGCACCTAACTATCGGATAAAGATATTTGAAGTTAAGTGTTAAAAAATAAAATGATTAAAACGCTAATAGTTGATTTGTTCTTAATGCACGATAGTGTTAAATATGTTAATTAGTGTTGTTGGCGGATTAGGTTTATAATTTTTTCATAATATAGACAGTAAGAATTCCAATAAATAAAAGAGTGGTTTAAGAGTTACAAATTAATGTCCAATTTATCGTTCTATAAAAAAGCCGAGTATAACTGTTCTAGGTCAATTATCAATTACTTAAATATTCTTTTGTATGAGTTGGTATTCGAAGTATACAGACGTTTTTGAAAAGGAGTTTGACGATATTCCCAAAGAAGTCATAGAAACAATAAAAAGCAATTTAAAACGCTTTAAATGCGATAATCCTGTTGCTTCTGTAGTTGTTATTGCTCATAATGAACAAAACACTTTAGTAAGTTGCCTTTGGGCACTTAGTGAGAGCATTTGTGATTTTCCTATCGAAATAATAGGGGTAAATAATAATTCTACTGACAGGACAGCAGAAGTCTTTGACGCTTTGGGTGTCAAGTGGTTTTGGGAAGAACGGCAAAGTTGCGGATATGCACGTCAATGTGGCCTTGACCATGCAAAAGGCGTCTATTACATCTCCATTGATTCGGACATTATCTACCCCCCTCTGTATATACAGACTATGGTAGATCATTTACGCGCCCCAGGTATAATAGCTGTTTCGTCAAGATATAGTTATATCCCCGATGTAAATCATCCAAGACTTGCGCTTAAGGTGTACGAATTTGCTAGAGATATTCATATATTTCTTCAATCGTTTCAGCGCCCCGAGATGAGTGTCCGAGGTGGTGTTTTCGCCTATGCAATAAACGCAGGGCGCGCAGTTGGGTATCGCGTGGAGATTAAGGTAGGTGAGGATGGGTCAATGGCTCTTGGCTTGAAACAGTATGGACGCATAAAGTTAATTAGCAATAGACGATCTAGGGCAGCTACTTTCACAAGAACATTAGACGCCAAAGGCTCCATTTTTGTAAATTTAATAATGGCAATTCGCAAGTATGTTGGGAGTCCTTCTCGATATTTCATCAAAAAGGATAAATATGAAGACGTTGAGTCGAATCTCTTAAACCCATAACAAGTTCTGGTCGAAGATATTTTTTGATTAAAGCATAATAGGGGAAAATAATCTAATTGGCAATAGCGGTAGTATTGTAAAATCCATTTAGCGGGGTTAAAATACATACACTGCTTATAATAGCAATTAACGAAGCGAATGTTTGAAGATCCGCTTCCAACTAATGCGCGGCACCAGGCGGGAAATATAGCTATATCGAAGTCGATAATAATCGTAATATGGTGTATCAGAGTTGAAATGTGTAAAAGTGAAAATATCATTAACATCTCCAATCAATGAGCATCTATATCGCATATAAGATGTGAGTTTGACTTGATGAGATAGGGCGGCCTTTCAACGAGTTTTGTATATAAATTAAGCAAAGGCTCATATAGAATGCTGTTCGGGTAAATCAGAAGCGGAATCCCATGGAATATTTTGTACAGACGCAGTAATAAATTGGAATGTGTCGCTTGTCAAGGCTCTAGATGAAGCCCGTTGGAACTTACTGTCGGGGTCGGTTATTTGATTGTTTTAATTTATAAAGGTTATTTCAATTATAAAAGACAGTAGTCTAATGTTGTGTCTTTGAAAGAAAGTAAAGAGAGAGCATATTTAGGTATGCTGACGGTTATTGACTAGTACAGGATCTGTCAGATGTGATAGAACAGTCAGACATCAAAAGAACTAACAGTTTGGCAGAAAGGAATATAATATGATGTTTTTATTTTTAGTTAGCTGCTCATTCCGAGGATTCGGATTGGGTCGGTGCGATTCGGCTGATAAAAGAAGTACGCGAATTTTACTTGGGAAGTGATCAAAGATTTTATTTAATCATTGGTTTTGAGATCCTCCTGTTTCGGGCCATCAGAAGAACTGATTACTAAAATAGCATTAATCTATGTTTGTCTAAACTGGAGAGGAAAAGAGACCCGGATTAGTAAAAGCTGTTTGGAAGAATAGAATAAAGAAAACGACGATGGCTTCGTTGCGTCATAGAACCATATCAGGAATATTTTGGTCGCTTCTACAGAATTTGGGAGGAGGAGGAATTTCGTTTATTGTAACCATTATTTTGGCTAGAATCTTAACTCCGGAGATGTTCGGGTTGATCGGGATGTTAGCTATTTTCATTCAAGTAAGCCATACATTAGTAGTTGCAGGATTTAACCAAGCGCTGATTCAGAAGAAAAATGTAGATGAAGATGAATTTTCCTCTGTTTTCTGGCTTAACTTATCCCTCAGTGTCCTTATATACGCCATACTGTTCTTTTTGGCACCATTTATTGCCGATTTCTATCATCACCCCATATTAACAAAATTAACTCGGGTAGTATCCTTGGTATTTATCGTCAACGCCTTTTCTTACGTACAGGAAGCTCGTTTGAGAAAGGAGATGCAGTTTAGAGCATTGACCATCATCCATATTCCTTCCATTGCTATTGCGGGTGTAACTAGTGTCATAATGGCCGTTCTGGGATGTGGCGTATGGAGTATTATTGCCATGGAACTTGTGTCTCGGTTTGCTTATGCGATACAAATATGGATTTACTCGCGCTGGAAACCTTTGTTCGTTTTTGATAGGGAGAAGACCAAAAAGCTTTTTTCCTTTGGCGGCAAACTGATGCTTTCAGATCTTCTAAATTCCGTCTATCAAAATATTTACCTGGTCATTATTGGAAAGTTTTTTCCTTTGGGGAGTGTTGGTTATTATCAAACGGCTGGTAAGGTGGTAAAGACACCCAGCACTACCCTAAGCAATGCCTTGACTAGTGTAGTTTTCCCTGCTTTTTCGTCCGTGCAAGAGGATAAAAAGAAGCTAAAGGAAGGGTATAAGAAAATCGTTGAACAGGTGCTTTTTTGGATTTGTCCTGTTTTTATATTATCGGCGGTGTTGGGGGTACCTCTATTTCGCTTCGTTTTTGGTGAAAAATGGCTGCCTTCGGTTCCTTTTTTCAGGTTACTTTGTATAAGCGGCATAGTTTACCCGTTAAATTCTTACAACTTAACTATCGTGAATGTCAAGGGAAGAAGTGATATCTCCCTTAACTTGGAAATTGTTAAAAAGATTATTACTTCGGTTGGCATTCTTGTAGCCTTACCCTTTGGCATCTGGGCATTAGTCACGTTTCAGGCGATTAATTCTGTTTTTGCCTGCTTTTTGAATAGTTATTTTTCCGGTCGCTTTATAGCATATCCCATAATAGAACAACTGAAAGATATTTTGCCAATAATTGGAATAAGTTTAATATCTGGAGCAACTGTTTTTTTTGTCGATTATCTTCTAGTTGGCTTTCCCGACTGGATCAGGCTACTAGTCGGATACGGAGTGGGGGGAGGAATATACTGGTTTATAGCATGGCTGAGTGATTTCTCTCCCTACCTGGATTTTGTCGGAATTCTTAAAGCGAAGATGTCCCATTTTTATTTAGAAGGTAAAAAAGTCAATTATCAATGATACCTGTGACCAAACCCTTTCTACCGCCCCAAGAAGAGTTTAACCACTATCTTGCTGGAATTTGGAAGCGGAATTGGATTACCAATATGGGCCCCTTGGCAAATGATTTGGAAATTAAGCTAAAAAAATATTTAAGTGTAAATCATTTATTGTTCGTTTCTAGCGGAACAATGGCGTTGCAGATGGCCATCAAGGCACTAGGATTAAAAGGCGAAATTATCACCACACCATTTTCTTTTGTGGCTACGACAAGCAGCATAGTTTGGGAGGGGTGTGATCCTGTTTTTGTGGATATTGACTCAAAATCTTTGAACATAAATGCAACAAAAATTGAAGCCGCTATTACGAAAAAAACGGTTGCTATTCTGGCAACTCATGTGTTTGGGAATCCATGCGACGTAGTAGCTATCCAAGAAATAGCTGATAAATATGGGCTAAGAGTGATATATGATGGCGCACACGCTTTTGGTGTTCAGATAGGGGGGCGATCTATTTTTAGCTACGGGGATATTTCCGTTTGCAGTCTCCATGCGACTAAGTTATATCATTCAATAGAAGGTGGCCTACTTATTACAAAGGACCCAATTTTATTAAAAAAGTTGGCCTATATGCGAAATTTTGGTTTTGATGGACCGGAAGCATTTTCGGAATTAGGTATTAACGGAAAGAATTCGGAATTTCATGCCGCGATGGGGTTGGTTAACTTGAAATATATGTCACAGATTCATGAAAAACGTGAGCGACTGACAAAACATTACGATCGGATGCTAGGAAAGATTAGAGCCTTTGTTCCCGAGTGGTATAGAGGGGCTACTCGGAATTATGCCTATTATGCGGTTATATTTGAATCAGAAGGATTGGCTATTAGATGTCTTGAAGCGCTAAAAAGAAAGGAGATCTTTGCTCGCCGATATTTTTATCCGTCTTTAGCCAAAGCCTTACCCTATCTGACGCCAAGTCATATGCCGGTTACGGAAGATGTAGCAAAGAGAGTATTATGTCTGCCCCTATATTTTGACTTGTCATTTGAAGAGTTGGATATGATTAGTAGAATTATTTTAAGAGTCAACTCTGCAAAGGAATGATTAAGAAATCAGCATACCTAGTAAATTCGAAAGTAAATGACGAAGTGAAAATCTATTCTCATGCACGAATCGTAGACTCGTTAATAAAAAATGCTTGTATTGTTGGTGATTACAGTAGAGTAACGAGTTCAACCTTAAATGAGTTCGTAAGAATCGACAGAAACTGCTTAATCTATCACACTGTTATTGAAAGATATACCTATTTTGGAACAAATGATGTTATTATGCATTCAGAAATAGGGCAGTTTTGTTCTGTTTCGTGGGGCACTACCATTGGGGCCGCTAATCATGATTATAATAAGGTCACAACCCACGATTTTTTGTATAACGACTATTATGGAATTAAGCCGGAAGCTGAAGCGCCATCGTATAATAGGTTTGAGAAGAAGACTCTAATCGGAAATGATGTGTGGATCGGGACGAATGCGACCATCGGCATTGGGTTGACAATCGGAGATGGGGCTGTAATTGGCGCTAATGCTATGGTGACCAAGAGTGTTCCTCCATATGCCATTGTAGTGGGTAATCCTGCTAAGATTTTGAAATTTCGGTTCGATGAGTCTATTATAAAAGAGCTATTAGACTTGAAATGGTGGGATTTTCCTGTGGAGAAGATAAAAACGAATTATCATCTTTTTCAACTGAGTGACATAACTAGTTTTATCCGTGAAATGGGTAACTTATGAATATATTGTTAACATCTGCAGGCAGAAGATCATATCTTATTAAATATTTTAAGTCTGCTTTGCGCGGCAAAGGCTTGGTACACGCCTCTAATTCTGAGTATACGATTGCATTACAAGATGCGGATCGGTATTTTATAGCGCCGTTGATCTATAAAGAGGATTACATTGAGCAAGTTATAGCCTATTGTTTGAAAAATGACATAAAAGCAATCGTATCTGTTTTTGATATTGATCTATTAGTGCTGTCCAAAGCGAAGCAATATTTCGAAGCTCAGGGAATAAGGTTGCTGGTTTCGTCTGAAGAGGTAGTTGAAATATGCAACGACAAGTGGAAAACTTATGAATTCCTGCAGGAAAACGGCTTTTGTACACCTAAGACTTATAAAGATCTTCCTACGGTATTGGCGGCGATTAGGCGTCATGAAATCACTTATCCAGTTATTATTAAACCAAGGTGGGGAATGGCTTCTATGGCCATCTATATTGCTGATAATGAGGATGAATTGAGAGTATTATATAAGAAATCGCTATCTCAAATAAGCACTTCTTATTTACAATATGAATCGGCACGTACACCAGATGAGCCGGTGCTGATTCAGGAGATTCTAACTGGACAAGAATATGGCTTGGATGTAATTAATGATTTTGGCGGCAATTTCGTTTGTGTTTTGCCTAAATCGAAGTTACGGATGCGGGCGGGCGAGACAGACCTGGGCCAGACAGTTTCGTCGGATAGATTTAATTTGGTTGCAAAAAAAATGAGCAGTGTACTTCGGCATGAAATAATTTTATCGGTGGATTGCTTTGATGTGAAAGGCGAAATATTTATTTTGGAAATGAACTGTCGAATTTCGGGGCACTATCCGCTGAGCCAATTAGCCGGTGCAAATCTTCCTAAGCAGATTATATCATGGCTTGAAGGGGGCTGCACAGATATGAATAATTTCAGATTTGAAGAAGGGATTTATGTAACTAAGGATCTTAACCCTGTTGTTCTCAATTTACCGAAGTTTTTAGATGATTGACGATTGTATGATTTTATATTTGAGACAGGCCCTCTATATCTTGAAACTCGCCGAATGAAGTATTCGGTAATTATGAACGGTAACGGTGAAGGTGGATAATAGTGGGTGTCAGATTCTGCTTATATATGGACTCGCATATGTTGTTAATATAACGTTGGATGTGAAGCGGCTTTTGCACTATAGCCCCGGTCTTTGTTTGATTTGTAGCCTCCGCATTGGTAGTGTAATATACTATGAATGACTATCCTTGGCAAAAATGCATCAAAAATTAATTTGAATTTCTTTGGAAAGATTAGACCATGGCAAAAAGAAAAATAGTACATATATTTATTGATTTAAAATTCGTTTCTCAGATTAAGAAGTTCGAGTCTCCCGGAGTCGAAAACAAATTGATAATTTGGGGGGAAAAAGGTGATTTGCCGCCTATCTATGACCGAGTTGCTATATATATATATCCTAAGCGAGAGAACGTGGATACAGTAGTATCCGAATGTGATGGCGCTGACTTGGTAGTGTTGAATTCGCTAATACCGATTATCGTACTTAGCCTGCCGAAGAATTTAAAAATTGCATGGCGTTTTTTTGGCTTCGAAATTTATGAAAGAATACTGCCTAAAGTCTTAAGTAAGGAAACGTTGACAATATATAGAACTCAAGAACGAGGTAGTCATATAGTGAAGTTTATGAAGGAGTGTGTTCTATTTCTCTTTCCTAATCTCTCCTGGTTTAACCGATCTCTAAAAAGAGTTGATTATTTTCTTGGAGCCTTTCAAGAGGAATATCTACTATTAAAATCGCTGGGGTTTAAGTTGCCTCCATTTATTCAGGTTCCAATAGTACTTAACGAGACATCATATATGCAATATAGAAAAAGCCCTGTTTTACTTTTGGGGAACAGCAGGGTCGTCTTTAATAATCACATTGATATTATCAGAATGTTAGAAAAACCAAGTGCAATTTCGGGTATTACAGTGAAGTTATTCTTTAGTTATGGGTCTAATGCCTATTACGCCGAGACGGTTAGACATGAAGCGCAAATACTTCCCGGTGTAGAATTTTTAGACAGGTTTATTAGTCGACCCGAATTCGAAAGAGTATATCAACAGGCAGCGGCGGTAGTAATAAACAGTTATAGACAAATGGCTTTGGGAAATATATTCACTGCGTTACAAACCGGAACAAAGATCTATTTAAGTGAGAGGAATGTAACCTATCATTGGTTAAAAAAGCACCAATTTAGAATATTCTCTATAGAAAAGGACTTATATGCTGATCTTCTGAGATCGGATATTTTTTTATCCGAATTTGATGCTGAGCATAATTTTAAAAAGCTTCTAGAATTAAGAGATGGCTATACAATTAGTGATTTTCAATGTAAAATCAATAACCTTATGGTTAATTGATCGGTAAGCTGAGTGAGCAATAAAGTTTGCCAAAGCCGTGATTCACTCGAACGTTTAGTTGTAGGATATATTAGACCTTTGCGGTTAACCCATCTATTGCGCAAAAATCAAGGATATTTTGACCGTAAAAAAGCTGGTCCTGCTTGCTTGGCTATACGGTTATTCGAAAGCACTTTTGGGTATATTAATAATAGAATTCCTAATTCCTGTAGATATGTCTTTAGATGTCGACCATTTAATTGAAGAAGGGATTTTAGACAATTTCCAAGAGATATAAGCAATGTCTTTAGGCTGCGGCTTGTGAATGAATGCCTAATGTCAGTAAGATAGATCAAGTGCCAGATCCTTTTCATCTTTAAATATTCCTGTGGTTTATTGATGTCTGGTAGTATAATGGTGTTTTTTCGATCGTGATGGATCATAGCTGCAGGACAAATACCTATTTTAAACCCATGAAATAAGACGCGGTTAGCATAATCCATGTCTTCGCCATAGTGATGATAGATAGGAGCGAATCCTCCTACGCGCTCAAAACATTCTCGGCTGATTAGCCAAGCGGCCGCATTAACAAATTGTACATCGTAAGTTATATTTATTTCGTTTCTATGCAAATAGAGATCGGAGATTAGTGTGTGATTCTCAGACTGGGCAACAAACGTTGCGAATTTCATATCCAGTGCTTTACCGTCCCCTCTGAGGTGCATCGGGCTCAATATGCCGTACCGGCTTTCTTGTTGATGTGACCTGACGAGGTTTGTTAGCGTATTGTCTTCGATCCAGGCATCCTGGTTTAGTAAAAATACATATTGGCATTTTTCTTCCATGGAGATCTTTAACCCCTGATTGTTCGAGTAGCCAAACCCCCTGTTTTGTGTATTAAGGATTAGGTTAGTTTCCGAAAAATTTTCCTTAATTCGCTCAATAGTTCCATCCGTGGATCCATTATCAATGACAATGATGTCCGATATTAGAGGCTGATTCTGCAGGCTTCCCAGACAACGATCAATCCATTGTATACCGTTATAGGTGACTACAATAACGTTTATCATTATTTTTTTGCATTAATTTTTTATTTCTAAACGGATATCTGTGTGGTCAAATATGTACTAGGAAGTTAAGGCTTTTTTAGTACCTTTTTGACAAAATGTATCGTGGGCGAAAGCACTTTTCGCAGGAATTTGTATTCAGGCCGGTCTAGAACCGTTTTTAGGTAAATATTTTCTTGATAAAGCTGCAACGGATTAGAAAGATATTTGTTGTAAAGTTCTTTATGAAGTGAGTAGATATATGCGTTAATAATTTTCCTTTTATCTCCCTCGACAGCCATAGTATCTCTAGAGACTGTTTTTATCCGGTAATAAAAGTGAGTTTCGGGAAGGCAATATACGTTTGCTCCCGATTCGATTAGAGAAAGCCAGAATTCCCAATCTTCTTTACCATATGGTATATCGGGCTTATAGCCATTTACCTTTTTCCAGCCTTCTTTCCTGAAGAAGGCGCTGCAGAATATGATGTTAGAGGCTAGTATTCTCTCGATGGAATAAGAGGGAAGATTCCATTCTCCGACTTTCTTTCCGAATAACCTAGCTTTGGAATACACAATACCGACGTCTAGATCGGCTTCTAATACTTTAACTGCTTCTGTTATATATTTACTGGATATTTTATCATCCGCGTCTAGTGGTAGAATATATTTACCCTTGGATTCCGCTATTCCACTATTGCGAGCGTTTGCAACTCCCTTATTCTCTGTATGTAATATGTGTGTATTAGGCTTTCGAATATTTTTTAATAAGCGTAAAGTAGAGTTATCTGTGGAACCATCGTTGATCACGATGATTTCATAATTATTATAATCGGATCTCAATACAGAATCAATGGCCGTTTCAAGGTACGCGCCGTGATTATAGCAAGGTATTATAACTGAAACCAACGGATTATCCATCATGTTTATTTATTCAATCCAAGTAATGTTGTTTAAATCCTCCTTTATGGCCGATATGTTGTATGTGAATGTTATAAATTTACCTTTGACATTTTTTTTAAAATAGAGATTTGACTGATGTGAATTTTTTGTGTTAGATAAGGGATTAATTCCAGAATATTATTTAATTTTTTTCGCCCTAACGGGTATACCTTCCAACTATAGTAATAAAGAAAAGAGCCCACAGGTATTGCTATAACAAAAACGATTATGCCAGGAAATATGTAAAGAAGGAGATGCTTCAGTAGTATAAGTTCAACGCCCATAATAAGGGTATGGATAATGGGTAGAAAAATCTCCTCAAAAAACATAGAGATTTTTATCGGCGTATTTGCATATGAATATAATAGTGTAGGTACCAGTATTATGTAGGAAGTAATAGTGAAGGAAATGACAGTTCCCATTACGCCCCACCGAATTCCGATAATAAATCCTAGGACAGTGATGGCGGAACTTATGCACCCTATGATAAAGTACTTCCTAGTGTGGCCTTGCGAAACCATAACTAATCCGCCGGAACTCGAAACTGGCTGAATGAAACCTGCAATAGCCAATACTTGGAAAACTGGTCCGCAGGCGATCCACTGGTTGCCAAGGATTAACAGAATCAGTTGGTTGGAAAAAACGACTAGACCGACAATGAGCGGCATGGAAAAGAATGCCAGTAAAAAGACATATTTTCTATAATAAAAGATGTATCGTTCTGAATCGCTTTTTAAAGCACTCATTGCTGAAATAGCCACAGTCATAAGTGGATTCCTGATCTGATTGATGGGCATCATTAGCAATTGATAAGCCTTACTGTATATGCCAACAGCAGTCGATCCAATATATCTTCCAATTAATATGTTGTCCGAATTTCTGGATAGGTAGCTTGCTATGTTGAATCCCGAAATAGCGGCCCCAAAATGTAAGAAGGATTTTGTGCCTTGCCTCCTTCGGGGTAAGGAAGGACGCCAGTTGCAAAGTATCCATACAAAGATGGTATTAAAGGTTATCAATGACAAATTAAGTATGACTATAGACCAATAGCCGAGTCCTGCTAATCCAGCAGTTATTCCGCAAATTACGCTTAGTAAACTAGCTGATATATTGCCTTTCGTAAGCCGGGAAAATAACATTTTTCGGTTTAACAAGGCAATATGTTGAATGGAAAATCCGCTGATAACAATGCCTAGTGCATATGAAAATATAATGGGGTATATGAAATTGTTATGGTGATATAAGGCGACAATGACAGGAGATAATAGAACAAATAGCAATGCGATGTTGAAGCAAATGATTACGTTTATCCAAAATAGATTGCTTACTTGTCGGTGTGTGATTTTGTCTTTTTGGATTACGGCCATGGAAAGCCCGATGTCTTTTATTATCTCTGCAAAGCCTGTGAATGCAGTGACCATACCAATTAATCCGAAATCACTTGGCAACAAAATTCTCGCTAGGATGAAGGTAGAAACAAGATTCAATCCAAAGCTGATAAATTGGTTGGCTGTTGTACTTACGCCTCCTTTTATTGATTTTGATTTTAGATCATCTTTCCTGGTAGAAGAGTCGAACCAAAACCCCAGTCGTCTATACTTCTCAGTCTTCGTCATTATGTTGATTCGCTTTTGGGTTACTCCGAAGGGCAGCCAACAATCACAATATAACTCGCTTTCTTGTAAAATCCTTGGGTGTATGGATAAATTCTTGTTGGTTTGGTCGAGATTTTAAAAAGGCTTTTATGAATGAGGCAAAAGCAACCGGTAATCCACTAAGTGAATGAAAAACCTCTTTCAATGTAATATGCTGGATAACACTAATGATCAAACTTGAAAAGCAACCGATTACTAATATAAGCCATGAAATTAGGCTAGGATATAAAATTATTCTATTTGTCAAAAAAGAGATAAGGCTAGTTATAACAATACATACGCACACACCGATCAGCAAAATGCGGGGCATAAGAATCGTTTGTAGAGCATAATCAAAATAATGGATGTTGTAAGAAAGCGTGCGCAGGAATTCCTTGATCCAAAAGCGCTCTGCATATTGCAGCTGGGCTGATATCCAACGCGTTCTTTGCTTTTCCAGTATACGTCCCGATTGGACTTTTTCATCATAAACCAACCCATCTTCAATGTATTCGCATACCTTGCCTCGTCTGAGTAATTCTAGGTATATTTCCCTGTCCTCTCCCGGGTTATCTTCGATGTCCGTTTCCGTCATAAGCGCTTTAAAATCAGCATATTTGAACGCCATACCCGATCCAATTAGTGCCGATGAAAGCCCCAGCGCCCGGTGGCCTTTGCGAAAGATGTGATTATTGATCTCTTCACTGGCAGCATCTAATAACGCGGTTGCCGTATTCTTGTTTTTCGCTGTCCGATGCAACTGAACAATTTCATGGCCGACAAAAAATGCATGATTAACTTTATCAAGGCAACCAGCTTCCATAATATTATCTGCGTCCAATATGAAAGCAACATCGTAATAATAGTCTTTGAGTTGTTGAAGAGCGTATTTGAGCGACCGAGCTTTTGTACTATTCTTAAAAGACGCTTTTACCAGTATTAGTGGAAACTGAGTCAGGGAGGCTAAGGTGCTTTCTTGCAGTTGATCAGCAATAATTATTACATCAAATTTGTCGTTGGGGTAGTTATGGTGTACCGCATTTCGCGCGGTGTCCACAATGATGGCATCTTCTTTATAGGTCGGTATCAAAACAGCTATTTTACTTTTTTGTTCAACCGAAGAATAGGTAGAGCTTTTTCTGAATAGTCCGGCTGTTGCAAATACCAGTAAATAGATTACATTGAAGGACAGATATATATATATTAATATAAGTGTGGTGTGATAGAGGATCATGCGGATTGTTTTTCACGGTTGACTGATTTAGCTTGCATATAAACTTCCAGGTAGGTTGCCATGACTTGATCGGCGGTGACACGCCAGTCAAAAGACTTTGCGCGTTGCAATCCTCTTTCTCTATAAAGTGAATGTTGGATAGGGCTTGAAAGCAAAGTTATCATAGCGTTTTTAAGGGAAGTCGGCTCTTTCGGGTCAATAATTATAGCTGCCCCCGCTGCAATCTCTGGCATAGCGGCAGCGTTCGATGTAATTACCGGTGTGCCACAAGCCATCGCTTCCAAGATGGGAATTCCAAAACTTTCATAGAAAGAAGGATATAGAAAAACGGACGCCATGGTGTAAACGTATTTAAGTTCGCTATTGGGAATATACCCGGTTAGAATAATTTGGCTGCGCAATCCAGGGTCATCAATTTCCGCTAATATTTTGGATAAAAAAGATTCGTCGATATCTGGCATAACAAGTGATATCTTTTCATTTGTTTCATGATGTAGCAAACTGATTGCTTTTAAGACATTGTTGATATTCTTATTAGGGTGGGTATTGCCTAAATACAAAATAAACTTTTCTGGCAGATTAAATTTTTTTCGAGACAATGATAGCTGGTCTCCATGTGCGATATTCTTAAAACGATAGTCGAATGAATTATATATTACTTTTACACGGTCTGGAGGCAGAGAGAAATACGCATCTATTTCCTTCTTCTGAAAGCCGGATACTGTAATAATCTTTTTACATTTATGGATAATGCGGGGAACGATCAGTCTCCTATATAGGTTGCCGTAGCGTTGGTAAAGGGTTCCCTTTGTAAAGTCGATTCTTTGCATAAACAAAATATCGTGCAGAGTAAGTACAAGGGGGGCCGAAACGAAAATAGGAGTTGTATTGCTAGTACAATGGAGAATATCAGGATTTATTTTTCTAATCATCTTAGGCAGATGATATTGTTCCCATAATGGATAAGGGCCGCCTTGTATTTCGATGATGTGAAAGTTAGGCGTTTCTGATAGTATCTTGTTATCTGTATCAGGTTTAACCAAAATAAAATATTCGTTTACTTGGTCAAGTTGCTGCAAATGTTTAATTAATTCCAATGCCACGATGTCCATGCCGTGCTTTTTCTTTCGAAACAGTCGTTGTGCTTCTATGGCTATTTTCATTATTAATTCCTATTTTTTATTGGTGATCATGTCCCAGTACCTCTTTTCAAGCCATGCCTCACTGATTCATAATCACAGATCGTTTTTACTAGGGTTCTATGGTCATGCTTTGATACACTGGGTGGTGGTTATTAGCTCAGTTATGGCGGAACTCGAAACAACAAGGATACTTATACCGGCGACCACGATGACATTTTTAGGTTGTCGTTTATTCCACGGAGGAAGGCTTTTAGAAATGCCAAATTTCCTTTTATCAAATGCTTTACAATAGTCTTCGGAAAGGTGAATAAAGCGAAAAATACCGTAAATGCTGCGAGCCTAAGCCCGGATGAGTTTCTGCGCATATAAAGAATCCGGTTTCGGGTCAAGTAATATTCTTTCATCGGATTCAATTTGCCTACACTTATGGATTCTTTGTGATATACAGTAGCGAATCCTTGGTAATAGATTTTATAACCGGCTTTTAATGCGCGGGTTGCCCAATCCCATTCTTCATAGTAAAGAAAAAATTTCTCTGGGAACCGCCCCACTTTTTCTATGAGTTGTTTTTTTACCATCATGGCCGCCCCGTGGGCGCCCGAAGTTGGCTTCATTTCATCAAACTGCCCGCGGTCCTCCTCCCTATTTCCGATTGTTCTAGTTCGACCAGTTACCGGATTCATTGGGCTAAAGCCGGCATACTGAATCTTGTTTTTGTCATAGAAATACTTAATCTTGGGGCAAACGATCCCCGTCAAGTTATCTATCTTAAAAGGGATCAGTAATTGCTCGATTAGGTTGGGGGTTACTTCAGTATCATTATTGATAATTAAGATGAAGTCCCCTTTTGCAAAATCCATGCCCCAGTTATTCCCGCCTGCGAATCCCCGGTTTGTATCGCTCAGATAAAGTGTAGTATGTGGATAGACTCCGTCCTTTATCGTTTCGGATAGATTTTCCTTTGAGTGCATGTCACATACTAGGATCTCGTAATTCGGATAAGTCAGTGTTCGGCAAGATTCCAAGAATTCGGCGGTAACCTGTGCCTGGTTGTAATTCAAAGTGAGAATCGAAACAAATGGGTATGATTTCTTCATCTTTTAAATCATTATCAGGAAATTTTAGACATTTTCTTTCTGGATAAGCGCTTTGGGTGTTTTTAGCATTATCTGAAGGTCCTGCACAAAGGAGTTGTGTCTTGCGTAATCAATATCGAGGGCAATTCTTTCTTCCGCCGACATTTCCTTCTGTCCCCGTTTGCTAATCTGCCATAACCCAGTGATGCCGGCGGGGGCTATAAATCTTTCTGCATGTAAGTCAGTGGTTAACGTTTTGGCCTCATAAAGTGGTAGTGGTCGGTTGCCCACCACAGACATATCGCCCTTGAATACGTTGAATAACTGGGGTAGTTCGTCGAGACTGGTATTCCGGAGAAACTTACCAAAACGCGTAATCCGTGGATCGTTGTTAATTTTGAAAAATACAGGAGTGCTTTCGGAGTTACCATACTGATTTAAGCCCTTTAATTTAGACAGCTTGTTATCGGCCTCGGCTACCATAGAACGGTATTTGATAAATTTGAAAATCCGGTAGTCGGAGCCGGCTCGCAACGATGTGTAAAATACTGGACCTTTTGAGTCCAGTCTAATAATAAGGGCGATCAACAGCATCAAAGGTGCTAGGATAATCAGGGCTATACCAGAGAGCAGGATATCCATGATTCTTTTAAAAAGTGCATCTATTTTGAGTAGCGGCCTGCGATCCCTTCTGATCTCGCTAGGAGAATATCGGATAGACTTTTGCGTTCCTTGTCTTAACGCTTTAAATTTTTTGAGAAATGCCACTTTTTTAAGCAACTCCTCAGGAGAAATATCATCTCGGACTATATCATCTATTCCTCGGATCGTCCGGCAGCCTACTTCAGAAAGGTGTTCTTCTCGATGGAGCAGAATAAAGGGAATGGCTGCCAGGCTTCTATAATTGGTCAGAAAACCTGCAAACTCGCTAATATTTTTTAAATCATTTTTGTCGTGATAGCCGACGATAAATTCTGGAAATTTGCTATGCTTTTGCGGTATATGTTGGAGGTAATAAGCAGCTTCCCTGTAATCTTCAAATACGACTGTTTCATTGCTTTCCATTTTTCCGCTTAGATCGGAGGGGCCGAAGCGGCCTACAAAAAAGATTGCATTGGGATTGGCGTCTCTAGAAGAGGTAGGATAGTCTGCTAGAACGTTGGGTGCGGCAGTGATAGAAGGATAATTTACGATCATGGTCGGAGGGTTAAAAAGCTAGCGAACGTTTTTTAATGTTCAGTTTTTCGATGATAGCGAAGCTTAGATGCTGTAGAGAAACGAAAAGTTTAGGAAGCCACAGCTTTTCTATTTAAAGCTCCCTCCACCTTGTTTATCAGCTCAGCCGGATCAAATGGTTTGGTTACATACCCGGCAATGTGCATATCGCCGCACCTTTTTCTGATATCATCTTCTCTCGTTCCTGACAACACCAATACTGGTATATCGCCATAGTAGCTGCTGCTTGAAATATGGGCGATCAATTCAAAGCCGTCAATGTTGGGCATTTGTAGGTCGGAGATAATAAGGTCTGGCCTATTACCCTCCATTAGCCAGTTCATAGCTTCAAAGCCGTCCGTGGCGCCGAAAACGTGAAATTTTTTGCCCAAGATGACCTTCAACAAGTAAAGGATCGGCTTGCTGTCGTCAACCACTAGGATCATGGGTTTCCTCATGTTGTTTGATTATAAGGTGTTTAAATCGTTGGTCATAGTTTTAATGTCGATATCGGCCCAAGATGACAAGTTGCCTCTTTTTGTGCTGGGCTACATCAACTTCGGACTATTTGGTCGCTCCAATGGTGCTAAATTATAGCGACGCTTCGGGGATCGGCAAGGGCAGTTCGTGAACGCATGATTTTTTACAGTAAAGGCCTGTTTTAAGCACAAGCGATACATATACTGCAGGTTTCTTCCCTGCTGGAGATGAGAGTATGAAACGTGGCGTAGGCTGCTTCGTGCTTATTCTGTATGGTAGTCCGGACATGGAAGAGCTTTTATTTTTACGAGATCTGGATTGTCCCTTTACTGGATAAAACAAGGCATTTCCTTGTTAAATCGTAGCCTAGGCGAGATGGCCGATTTCCAGAAAATCGCATCGGAATATCTTCGCATGGACTTATACTTAAGAATCAGCCAGGTATGATACATATTATAGAGTATATATTTTGGGTTTGCTCGGGAACCATGTTGTATGGATATATCGGTTATGGGATCTTGTTGTTGATTCTGACGGGTTTCGGACGGCTTTTGAAGGGTCAGGGCGGCTATAGAAAGGCAGGGTCGGATATGAATTGCCTTCCTGCCACCACCCTCGTGGTAGCTGCTTATAATGAAGAAGATGTTATAGAGGACAAAATACTGAATTGTCTTTCATTGCGCTATCCTGCTAATAAGTTGTCGTTTCTTTTTGTGACAGATGGTTCCAATGACCGTACCACCGAGATCATTACCCGCTATCCGCAGATTAGATTGCTTCACGATCAGCAAAGGAAAGGGAAGGCGGCGGCTCTCAACCGGGCTATGGTGAATGTGGAAACGCCCATAACGGTGTTTTGCGATGCCAATTCAATGCTGAATCAATACGCGATACAGCGGCTTATATCACACTATCAAAACCCCGATATCGGTGGCGTAGCGGGAGAAAAACGAGTGATGGTAAAAAGCCATGCAGATACAGCTGCTGCGGGAGAAGGACTTTACTGGAAATATGAGTCTCTGTTAAAAAGCTTGGATGCTGAGCTTTATACAGTTGCAGGTGCGGCAGGGGAGCTTTTTTCCATTCGGACTGTCCTGTGGGAACCTTTGCGGGAAGACACATTGCTGGACGATTTTATGATTTCTACTGGCATAAACCTCAAAGGTTATCGTATTGGATATGAACCAGGCGCTTATGCGAGAGAGATGCCCTCGACTTCAATGGAGGAAGAAGGAAAGCGGAAGGCTAGGATATGCGCAGGCGGCTTCCAATCGATGTCTCGCCGTCCAGAACTTTTCAATGTTTTTAGACATCCGGTCCTTTTTTTCCAGTTTTTTTCCCATCGATTTCTACGTTGGACGGCGGTTCCGCTGTGCTTTCCTCTTTTATTTTTGTCGAACCTGTGGATTGTATTGAATGGCGGCGGCACCTCTTACCGTTTTTTTTTATTAGGACAGGTGACATTTTACTTATTGGCCTTGGTTGGGGCTTATCTGGCTCGGCGGAAGATTAGCATGAAGATTTTACCGCTTTTTTATTATATTTTTTTTATGAATTATTCTGTTTATAAAGGATTTTTCCGCTTTCTTCGAGGTCGACAGTCCGTGGTATGGGAAAAAGCGGAAAGGGATACCTTAGCTATCTCTGCTTAACGGAATTGTTCCTCAGAGGGCTGAATAGACATGGCGTGGATGCATTCACAGACATTTTTATTGCGTTGCCTAAGATTGATTAAAGCAAGACGCACTGGTTATTTAACTTTACTTATTAACATTTCTGCAGTAGCAATATACTTCTAATCATTTTTCTTTTTCAAACATCCGTTATGAAAAGGCTTTACTTCCTACTCTTCTTTCTGGCAAGCAGTTTATTTGCAGTTAAGTTCGGTTTCGGTCAACAATCCGTGCTGGATCCCAAAGATTCGATAGTGGACTATGATCCTCAAAATGCCCCGGCCGTCCCAAGTGGAAGTGGGGTAATGGTGAAGTGGGTAAGGACACCCAGTATGAGTTGGAATACGTCAGCCTACAAAGCCTATTATTATAGCGCAGGATACGATAAGGGTGTTCCCTTTCGTTTACTATTTCCCAAGTCTTACGGCTCGGATCCTAATAAAAAATACCCAATGCTGATATTTTTCCATGGTGCAGGGGAGATCAGTAGGAACGGCCTTTTTGATAATGAACTGCAATTGGTGAATTGTGGCAGTAAAATTATGAGCGAGGTTGGAAAGGGCAACTTTGACGGCTTTGTGTTGTTCCCTCAGAGTACTTCGAGCAATTGGTCGGCCTATTATCCGATATTGGTCGGAATCATCAATTATATGGTGGAAAATAACAATTTGGATAAGAGTAGGATTACTATTAGTGGATTATCCATGGGAGGAACTGCTACGTGGGATTTTATTTCGGCTTATCCCAGATTAGTTGCTGGAGGCACTCCTATAAGCGCTCCCCTATACAACCGAGATCAGTCAGTAGTTGATTCATTACAGTCTGTTCCAATTTGGTTGTCGCAGGGTGGTTTGGATACTGATCCTACTCGTGCAAGTTCGGACTACTTGGTAAATTATTTGCGTAATAATGGCTTGGACATCCGCTATACAGTTTATCCTAATAGCGGACACGGCGTTTGGAATGCCCATTATGATGAGCCCGATGCTTTTTCTTGGATGATGCAGGTCAACAAAACCAATCCTCACGTTTATCACGGGCAAACTGAATTTTGTTCAGGCCAACAGATAAGCGATACTCTTTCCCTAACTGCGGGCTTTGACGGCTATGAATGGTCTAGAAATGGCGTGGTCATTGCTGGAGCAACATCCAATATTTTGATTGTTTCAGATACTGGAACCTATGCCGCTCGATATAAAACGGATGGTCAATGGACTTATTGGTCCCCTACACCGGTGCACATTATATATAGATCATTCACGGAAACGCCGTCTATTGAAGTATCGGGCCTAATGAGTCGGGTGATCCCTGCTCCAAGCGGCCAGTCTTCCATTACCCTCGCTTTGCCCCCGGGATACATTAGCTACCAATGGCGTAATGCATCTGGACAGGTGGTCGGGACCGACTCATTATACAACGCGTCTCAGCCGGGAAATTATGTGGCCACCGTTACAGAACTGACCGGTTGCCCAGCGAAGCCTTCCGACTCGTTTTATGTGGCAGCAAATAATGGCCCTAATCCCCCCGATCCTATTTCGGGTCTCACTGGCTATACCTTATCACAAACCGCTGCCCAATTGGAATGGGGTAATAACAGAAACCCTATCAATAATGAAACGGCCTTCGAAATATATAGAGGGACTCAGCCCGGAGGGCCGTATACATTGGTCGGCATTGTGCCTGCCGATACATTGGGATTTACCGATTTGAATCTTACTCCGAATACCGATTATTATTATATCGTGCGGGCGGTGGACCAGACGGGTGCATCTGCAGTTTCACGGGAGTGGCATATTACTACTCTAGTTGATAAAGATCCCCCTACGGCGCCAGCCAATCTCGTTGTGATTGGGGCTAATCAGCATTCTGTGGCACTCCAGTGGGACGCTTCTACGGATAATCTGGCAGTTAAAAATTATGGCGTTTATATTAACGGTGTACGATCCTTTATAACATCAAATTCAGCTTTTACAGTACCCAATCTTACTCCAGGAAAGAGTTATGACTTTACGGTGAAAGCATTTGACTCCACCGGTAACATATCACCTGCGAGCAATCAAGTGATTGCTACTGCTACTTCACGTGGTTTATATTATGAGCTTTATACTGGTAATTGGCAAAATATTCCTGATTTTTCAACGATTAAACCCGTTGATTCTGGTTTGCTCAGAAATGTCTCGCTAGTTCCGGCAACCCAGGGGACATACTATGGCTTCTCGTTCCAAGGGTATATTGATATTAGTCAGGCCGGCACTTACACTTTTTTTACCAGTTCAGATGATGGAAGCAACCTATATATCGCTAATACCAAAGTGGTTAGTAATGACGGCCAACATGGGACCACGGAACGGTCAGGAAGCTATCATTTTAATGCGCCAGGGCGCTATCCTTTTAGAGTTGACTATATCCAGGGATCGGGAAGTGCTGTATTATCCGTATCATGGCAAAAGACTACGGGTACTACATTTCCTAAATCTTTGATACCAGATTCAGCATTTTTTGACAATTCAGCTTTAGGGGGGGCTGTTCCGGCCTATCCTACAAATATTACTGCTCAGGCAATTTCTTATGACAGTATAAGTCTTCATTGGGAAGACAATAGTACGAATGAGAGCGGCTTTGAAATCTACCGGGCAGGCCATATAAATGGCCCTTATCAAATAATTTATACGACGAAGGCGGATAGTATTTCGTATCTGGATACTTTAGTTACACCCAGCACCACTTATTATTATAGAATTCAGGCCATCAATCAATACGGATCTTCAGGCTTTGATCCTAGTGAAAGCCATGTCACCGTAATTACGCCGTCTCTCCCTGCTGCTCCACAAGCGCCTACCGGGCTAACTGCGATGGCAGTTTCGACTGATAAAATTTCACTTGCGTGGACTGACGCATCAGATGATGAATTGAGTTTCGAAGTATTCCGGTCAGATGACGGGGGTGCTGATTTTAGGAAGCTGGCCATCTTGCCTGCTGGTACTAAGGCCTATATGGATTCAATGTTATATAGCAATACATCGTATGCCTACAAAATTCAAGCATCTAATGTGGGTGGTACATCAGGGTTCAGTAATGAAGTGAATGCTGGAACTCTTGATAATCCTCCCGTCATAGCCATGGAAAACCGGTACTATGCGCGATACGATACTACGACCACTGTAGTAGTAACTGCAACAGATAAGGACAATGAAACATTGTCTTTAACAGCAGCGAATCTTCCCGCTTTTGCGTCTTTTAAAGATAATGGTAATCGTACCGGAACTTTGACATTTAGCAATCCGTCAGAGGAGCAGCAAGGAGACTATAGCGGTATTAAGGTATTGGTTTCTGACCAGCATGGTAGTATGGATAGTGCTGAATTCACTTTAACAGTTAACGGAATATATCCTCCAGTTATTCAAGAAATTTCTCTTTTGGAGGCAAATACACTTGAATTATCAAAGGATACGATTCGGCTGTCCAGTGGAAATCCAGATGGAATAACTTGGCAATTATCTGGAGCGCCCGATTTTGTAAAAATGGGTACAGCAGAATCCGATAAGCTAGTCTTTAGTGTTGCTCCAGCAGCTGACGATACGGGCCGTTACACTTTTCAGGTGTTGGCAACTAATAGCTATGGAATGACGGATAAGAAAACGGTAGAATTGGTCGTAAATGCCGTAAGCTTGGAGGAATGGTATATGAATTTTGCGTCGAATTATAGTTATATGTCGTATCCCGGCAGTCCGTGGAATAATATTCGTGCGGTGACGACTTCAAATTTGAAAGATGCGCAGGGTCAGAGCAGTAGTGTA
>Ga0164242_10001865_pt1 | contig 24687 bp, 21 predicted proteins | sample OricomgcompostMG_FD_108783 | JGI IMG/M metagenome (GOLD analysis project Ga0164242, IMG submission 108783) | Miracle-Growth compost microbial communities from Emeryville, California, USA - Original compost - Miracle growth compost (MG) ...
GGAGCCAGGTGCGCAAGGCGACGTCCTGGGTGTTGCCCAGCTGCGGCGAGCCGACCTTCTTGCCCGCGAGCGCCTTCGCGGTGGTGGCGTGGCGCGCGACCAGCACCGCCCCGCCGGCCGCGGAGCCCGCGATGACGTGAAGCATCCCGGGTGCGCGCGCCCAGGCGGTGATCGCCGGCCCGCTGCCCAGGTACGCGGCGTCCAACGAGCCGCCCAGGAGCGCCTCCACCGCGGGAGGTCCGGCGTTGAACTTGTGGAAGGCGATGGGTGTGGACTTGAGGGCGCGCGCGAAGGTGCCGTCGGCCTCGCCGACCAAGGCCTGGGCGTGGGTGAGGTTGGGGAAGAAGCCCAACCGCAGGGGCGCGGGGGTGTGGGACCGGGAACAGCCACCCGCGACGAGCAGAATGAGCAGGAGCGGGAGGCGCACGGTCTGGGAGGTAGGCCCTGTTCGTCCGCGGGACAAGCCGGCGGCCCATCGAAGCCTCGTCCGATGCCGTCGGGCCGACAGGGAGCGGATCCGGTGGCGGCGGGCTCGAAGCGCTCTCGCGACTTGACGACAACTGTAGTCGTGGCTAGAGAATGGAGGTGACGACAGTTGTAGTCGTCACGGGGAGTCTCGATGCCGCCGAGGAAGCCGCCGCTGGGAGATCAGGAGCTCGCGCTGTTGCGCTTCGTGGCCGAGCACGGGCCCCTGTCCGTGGGAGAGGCCGCCGAGCGGTATGGCGCGCCGCAAGGGCTCGCGCGTTCGACCGTCCTGACGGTGATGGAGCGGCTGCGCAAGAAGCGGTACCTGCGGCGGAAGTCCCGGATGGGGGTGTTTCGCTACGAGTCGGTCAGCGCCCCGGACGAGCTCTTGCGAGGGGTGGTGGGCTCGTTCGTTGACAACGCGCTGGCAGGCGCCGTTTCCCCCTTTGTGGCGTACCTGGCCCAGACGGAGGACCTCACCGAGGCCGAGCAGGCGCAGCTCCAGGCGCTGGCCACCCGGCTGGATGCCAAGCGGAAGGGGAGCGGTCATGGTTGAGACCCTGGGGTCCGTGTCTGGCGTTTGGCTGGAGGGGCTCGTCAACGCCAGCTGGCAGGGCGCCCTGCTCGCGCTGCTGGTCCTGGGCGTGTTGCGGCTGGCGCCGGGAGTGTCGCCCAGGCTCCGCGCCGCCGCGCTGTGGCTCGTTTGCCTCCGCTTCGCGATCGCCGCCCTGGTGCCGTTGGGGGTCGCCCTCCCGATGAAGGCGCCGGTTTCGCCATCCGTCGCGACGCCCTTCTCGTCGCCGACGGTCGTTGGGGAGGTCGTGCCGCGCGAGAGGTTCGCTCCTCTGGAGCCCCGGCTGGAAGCGCCCGCGCCGCCTGGGCCCCTGTTCGAGCGAACTCCGGTGCCTTGGACCGCACTCGTCTTCGCAGTCTGGCTGGCGGGGGCATGCGTCGCCTTCGTCCGACTGGAGCGGCAGCGCCAGGCGTTGCGCACGCGCCTCGAGGACGGGGCCCCACTCGGTGAGGGGCGGGTTTTGAAGCTCGCGCAGGCGCTCGCGGCCACAGCCGGGCTCCCCGCGCCCCCGCCGCTCTTCGTCTCCCATCAGATCTCCGCGCCGATGGTCGTGGGGCTGGGGCGGCCCCGGATTGTCCTCCCGTCGCGCTCGATCGAAACCCTGGATCAGGGCTCCCTGCGGATGGCGCTGGCGCACGAGCTGGCCCATGTGCTGCGCCGGGATCTCTGGCTCGGCTGGGTCCCGGCGATCGCCGACGCGCTGTTCTGGTTCTTGCCGCTGGTGCGGCTGTGCGCCCGGGAGTTCGCCCAGGCGCGCGAGGAGGCCTGCGATGCGGACGCGCTGGCCCTCACCGGCGCGTCGCCCGCCGAGTACGGCCAGCTCCTGATCGCGTTCGGTGTCGCCCACCGCGGCGCCGGTGCGCACGCTGCGTGCGGCGCATCCCCCCACTTTCAACACCTGCGTCGGAGGTTGATCATGTTGCAGCACGTCTCATCCAGCCGGAGTCGTTGGTGGTCCCTCGCCGCGGTGATGGCCCTGCCTCTGCTCATCCCTTTCCGGGTGGTGGCCAAGGAGTCGCCCGCCGCGGCCACGGCCCCCGCCTCCCCGCGCGCGCCGCAACAGGTCACCGCCACCCGGCCCACGACCCCGGCCAAACCTGCGGCTCCTGCGACGCCGCGGGCCTCGCACAGCATCACCCATCTCAACCCCGGGTCCTCTCACGGCGACGCTTATGTCTACGTGGACGGAGAGAACTCGACGATGTCCGGCAACACCCAACAGCTTCGTGCCGCCCGCGCGCTGCGGGGGAAGTACGGCGACCGGTTCGTCTGGGTGCGGCGCGCCGGCAAGTCGTACGTGATCGATGATCCGGCGTCGCTGGCGAAGCTGGACCCGCTGCTCGCCCAGGAGCGCGCGCTCGGAGATCAGCAGACCGCCCTGGGAAACCAGCAGAGCGCGCTGGGGGACAAGCAGTCCGCGCTGGGAACGAAGCAATCGGCGTTGGGCGACACGATGTCCAAGCTGGGCGAACAGCAGGGCGCGCTCGCCGTGACGCTGGCGGACGGGCAAGAGTCCGACGCGGACCGAGCCCGGTCGGAGGCGCTCACCGCTCGGATGGAGGCCGCCGGAGGCAAGATGAACGCGCTGGGACAGAAGATGGAGGCGCTCGGCGCGCAGATGGACGCGCTGGGAACGCGGATGGATGCCCTGGGCCAGAAGATGGAGGCGGTCAGCCATGACTTCGAGCGCGCGCTCGACCAGGTGACCACCGACGCGATCTCACGCGGGGTCGCCCACCCGGTGGACTGACGGTTCTCCGGGGCCCCGACGCGCGGCTCGAATAGAGTCGCGCGTCCGATGTCCTCCCCCGATTCGCTCTGCAGCTCCCGCCATCGCCGCTGGCTGCCGCTGTGCGTCTTCGTTGCCGCGTTCGCGGTCTACGCCGCGAGCCCGGTGTGCATCCAGACCGACTCGATCTGGACCGTGCCCACCGCTGCCAGCCTCTTGCATCAAGGGAACGCGAACCTCGACGAGTTCTCGCCGACCTTTACCGCCTACACCCACAGCGGGGTGCTGGAGTTTGGCGGGCACGCGTACTTCTCCGACCCGCTCGGTGCGGTGCTGGTCGCGATCCCCTTCCTGCAGACCGCGGATTGGGGGCTGCGGATGCTGCGGCCCTCGCTTCCCCGGCTGGGAAAAGTCGGCGCGTATGGCCTCAAGTGGCTCGCGCTGTTTCACGCCACCGGCAACATCGATCTGGGCTTCTACAACCAGACCGAGCACCTGATCGCCTCGTTCCTGGTGGCCTTGGCGGCGATGGTGGTCTTCCTGTTCGCGCGGCGGAGAGCCAGCCCGGTCGCTGCCCTGGGGGTGGCGGCGGTGTTTGCCTTCGGGACCAGCGCCTACTCCACCGCCAGCCGGGTGCTTTGGCAGCACGCGCCGTCCCTCCTGGCCATCTCCTGCGTGGTCTACCTGGTGAGCGCCCGGGCGCAGACGCGCCGCACCGCCTTCCTCGCGGGGCTGGCGGTGGCGTTCTCCTACGTGGCGCGGCCGACCAACGGGCTCGCGGTGGTGGCGATCACCGCGCTCTACCTCTGGCGCTGGCGTGGCCATTGGGTTCCGTACTTCGCCGGCGCGGCGCTGGTCGCGCTCCCGTACCTCGCGAACATGATCGCGACCTACGGTTCGCTCTTCTCGCCGTATTACCGCTCCGGGTTGCACCCCTTCACCTGGCGCTTCGTCCAGGCGCTGGCGGCGAACCTGGTCAGCCCATCGCGAGGGCTCTTCGTGTTCTCGCCGGTCCTCCTGTTCGCGATCTGGGGCGCGGTGCGCGCCCTGCGCCGCTCCAGCCGCGAGCCGTGGGAGCTGGCCTTCGCGGCGATTGTCGTCGCGCATTGGGTGACGGTGTCCGCCTTCCCGGTGTGGTGGGCGGGCCACTCGGTAGGCCCGCGTTTTCTGACCGACGTGCTGCCCTACCTGGCTTATTTCCTGGTCGAGCCCCTGACGCTGCTCACCGAGGCGCCGCGGCGGCACCCGGCCTGGCTGGGCGTGTTCGTGCTCACGGCGGTCGTCAGCGTGGCCATCCACACGAGCGGCGCCACCCGGCCCGCCGTGCACCACTGGAACGATGGGCCGCCCAACGTGGACGCCGCGCCCGAGAGGGCCTGGAGCTGGGCGGACCCGCAGTTCCTCCGGTGAACGGGTCGCGCGGACTTGAAGACGACCGCCTCCGTCTCCACGCTGTCCGGGCATCCTGCGTTCGGACGCCAAGGGGCTTCGTCTGATGTCACCTGCCTCGCTCTTGCGCCATGTCCGGCAACCGCTCCGCCTGGCGCCGGTGCGGCCCGCGATCTCCGCGGGTCTGCGCGCGGCGATAGCCACCGTGGTGCCGCTGCTCCTGGGTCAGCTCTTCGCCTTCCCGGCCGCGCTGTGGATCACCCTCACCGGCTTCTCGGTCGCGCTCGCGGACAAAGGCGGTGCCCACCGGCAGCGCGCCGAGGTCATGGCCGCCACCACCGCGATCGACATCGTCGCCGGAATCCTGGGGGCGTTGGTCGGCCACTGGCCGGGCCTCGCCGTGCTCACCATCGCCCTCTGGGCCACGCTGTGCTCCTTGGGCCGGGTGTGGGGCGCCCGCACCGCCAACATCGGCACCTCCGGGATCGTGGTGTTCGTGATCTCGGTCACGCTCCCGGCGCCGTTGGGTCCGGCCTTGGCGCGCGGCGGCTATCTGCTGATCGGCGGGCTGTGGGCGATGGGGCTGGCCCTGCTCTTCTGGCCGGTCCACCTCTACCGGCCGGCGCGGCGATCCGTCGCCCAGGTCTTCCGCCGGCTCGCCGCGTACGCGACGTTCGAGCGCCCCGCGCAGGTCACCGTCGGTGAAGAGGTGACCTCCATGCCGGGAGCGGTCCGCTCGGCGATTGAGGACGCCCGCGCCATCCTGGTGGCCACCCGCGGCGGCCGGCGCGCAGACGACGCCCGGGGAGAGCGGCTCACCGTCCTGCTCGAGTCCGCGGACCTCCTCTTCGCCCGCGTGGTCGCCCTGCGCGACTGGAGGGTGGAAGACGGGCCCACCGGCGAGGGAGTCCGCGCGGTGCTGGCCAACCTCTCCGTGCGCTGCCGCGCGCTGGCCACCGCGCTGGAGGACGACCGCGGCGGCATCGTCGCGCCGCTGGAAGAGACGCAGCCCCCGGCGCCCACGCTCGAGGTTCCTGCGCTGGCCGCCTTGCTGGAGGAGACCGCGCTCTTCCTCTCCGCCGCCGAGGACGTGGTCCACGCCGCCACCCTCAGCCCCGCGCTGCTCGCCCGCGCGAACCGTCCGCTCCCCACCGCCCGCGCGCTCTCCTTCCGCGAAGGCCTGACGCTGGATTCGGTGGTCCTGCGCCACGCGCTCCGGGTGGGGCTCACCGTCGCGGCCGGGGTGGCCATCGCCAAGTACTTCCAGCTGGCGCACGGGTACTGGGTGACCATCACCATCGTGGTGGTGCTCCAGCCCTACGTGGGCGCGAGCTACGTGAAGGGGCTGCAGCGGATCGGCGGGACGGTGGTGGGCGGGCTGCTCGCCGCGGGGATCGCCTCCACGCTGCACGGCGGCTGGGCGTTCAGCGCGGTGGTCTTCCTGCTCGCGGCCTCCACCGTGGCGGTGCTGCCGATCAACTATGGCCTCTACGCGGTCCTCCTCACCCCGACCTTCGTCCTCATCTCCGGGACCACCGAGGGCGACTGGCACCTGGCCCGCATCCGGGTGCTCAACACGCTGATCGGCGGGGCCTTGGCGCTGGTGGGGACCTTCCTCCTCTGGCCCAGCCCGGAGCGGCTCCGGGTGCGCGGACAGCTGGCCCGGGCGCTCCAGTCCTTCGTCGAGCTCTTCCACGCGGCCATCCAGGCGCCGGTAGATCCCCTCCAGGTGGACGCGGCCCGGCGTGCGTTCGGGCTCGCGGCGCTCAACGCGGACGAGTCGCTCCAAAGGCTCCTGGTGGAGACCCCGCGACAGACCGCTCTCCTCGCGCCACCCCTGGTGCTCCTCACCTATGCCCGGCGGCTGACCTCCACCACGCTCGCCCTGGCGGCGGCACCCAGGCCCGCGGACGCCCAGCTGGATGCGCTCCTCGCCGGGTTGGAGACAGCGCTGCGCGCCATCGTCACGTCGGTGCAGGCGGGGACGCCGCCTCCGCCATTGCCGCCCGTCCTCCACCGGTTGGTCCACCGGGCCGAGCACCTGACCTGGATCGGCCCGCAGGTGGGGCGGCTGGCGGGACAGCTGACCATCCTCCAGCAGGCGGCGGAGCGGCTCGCCCTGCCGTCCTGAAGCCCTCCGTCAAGCGCTCCGCAACAGCCCCCAGCGCTGGCGCACCTTGAGCTCGATGGTGCGGAACACCAGCCGGTCGATCGCCACGCCGATCAGGACGATGGCCAGCATCACCGCCATCACCTGCGGCACGTCCAACAGCTCGCGGCCGTTGGTGAGCAGCTGCCCCAGCCCGCCGGCGACGAAGAGCAGCTCGCCCGCCATCAGGGCGCGCCAGGCGAAGCTCCAGCCCAGCTTGAGGCCGGTGACGATCCCCGGCAGCGCGCCCGGCAACACCACGCCCCAGTAGAGCCTGGCGCCTTTGATCCCCAGGGTCCCGGCGACCAGCGCGTATTGCGGCGGGAGGGACTGCACCGCGTCCTCGGTGGCGATGGCGATGGCCAGCACCGATCCCATCACCACCACGAAGAGGATGGCGGCGTCGGAGAGCCCGAACCACAACAGCGCCAAGGGCAGCCAGCAGATGGAGGGGAGCGCCTGCAGCCCGGTGATCACGGGCCGGAGCGCGTCGTGGACGGCGGGCACCCGGGCGACGATCACCCCCAAAGGGATGCCGATGCAGGCGGAGACGCCGTAGCCAATCCCCAGCCGCGCCAGGCTGCGCAGGGCCGCCGCGCCCAGCTTCCCGTCCGCGGCCAGGTGGCCAAAGCTCTTGGCCACGGCGATGGGCCCGGGGAGGAGCACCCGCGGCCAGGGGCCGAGCCTAGAGACGAGCTCCCAGAGCGCCAGCGCCACCAGGAGGAGGGCCCACCGCCGGACCCGGGCTTGCTGTTGCTTCATGTTCGTCTTCTCCCGTGCGCTCTGGAGCGCCCTGCGGCTGGGTGGCGGCCTCGGCCTTGCGCAGCGCCCGGCGGATCTCCCGCGAGCGCTGCACCAGCGCCTCGTCGTCCGGGTCGCGCGGGCGCGGCTGGGTGATCTCCACGTCGTTCAAGATCCGTCCCGGCCGCCCGGCCATCACCACCACCCGGTCGCCGAGCACCAGCGCCTCGCGGATGTCGTGGGTCACGAACACCACCGTCTTCCCGGTGCCGACCCAGATCCGCTGCAGGAGCTGGTGCATCTTGTCGCGGGTCTCCGCGTCCAAAGGCCCAAAGGGTTCGTCCATCAGGAGCACCGCCGGGTCCATGGCCAGGGCGCGCGCCAGGCTCACCCGCATCCGCATCCCGCCGGAGAGCTGGTGGGGCAGCGCGTCTTCGAAGCCTGCGAGGTTGACCTGGCGGAGGAACTCGAGCGCGCGGGTCTCGCACTGGGCGCGGGTGAGCGGCTTGGTGCGAAGCGCGAAGGTGAGGTTCTGCTTCACGGTGAGCCAGGGGAAGAGCCCGGCCTCCTGGAACATCAGGAGCCGTTGCGGATCCGGGCCGACCACCGGCTTGCCGTCGATGGTGATCTTCCCGGACTTGGGCGTGACGTGTCCGGCCAGCGCGTAGAGCAGGGTGGACTTGCCGCAGCCAGAGGGCCCGAGCAGACAGACGAACTCGCCCGGGTGGACGTCGAGCGAGACGTTCTTGAGGGCCACGACCTTGTCGTAGGAGTGCCGGACGTGGCTGATGGCGATCTTCGCCTCACCGCGGTAACGGGGAGCCGCTGCGAGACGTTTGGGGCGCAACCTGGCGAACAGCCGACGAAGCATGGACCCCAAGGTAGGGATTGCTTTTGTCGTTGGCCCGAATCGGACGGCCGACTGTCCGCCCCGGGACCCTCAGTGGATCGCCGCCCGCACGCCGACGGACGCCAAGATCCGCGCCTCTGCGTCGAGCAGGGTCGAGAGCCGCGCCTCCACGGTCGCCTCGTCACAGGCCTTGACCGCCAGGTGGAAGAACAGGAACTGATGCCCGTCTTCGGACTGCGCGAGCTCGCCGTAGAAGCGGGCCAGCCTCTCGTCCTGGTCCTTCAGCCCATCCGCGAGCAGGGCCAGGCGCTCGCAGCTGCGCGCTTCAATCATCGCGGCCACGAGCAGGCGATCGACCTTCCGCTCGAGCGCGGGCGTGCGCACCAGGGTCTGCAGCGCCTGCGCGTAGGGGTCTCCCAGGTCCTTGGACAGAGACAGCCCGCGCGCCTCCATCAGCTCCAGGACGCGGGCGAGGTGCGCGCTCTCCTCGCGGGCCAGCCGGGCCATCTGGGCGGGGAGGCCGGGCAGCTCGGGGTAGCTCTGCAGGAGCGAGAGCGCGTTGGCGGCGGCCTTCTTCTCGCAATGGGCGTGGTCCACCAGCACGGCGTCGAACTGCGCGAGCGCCAGCGGCAGCCAGCCCGGATCGGTGGCGGAGCGGAGGACGACCGGACCTTCCCCGGCGAGTGGTCGGTGGGCGCGCATGAAAAGGGTCTCTAGCCAGTCACGATCAGCCGGTGGGCGCGGCCGGGGACGAAGCCCACCTTGCGCGCCATCCGGGCCACTGGGCTCTCCTCCGGAACCCGCAGCACCAGGCGGGGGATCGAGCTGAGGAGGTGCCGGCAGATCTGCCCCAGGCTGAGCGTCGCGTGTCCCTTGCCGCGCTCGTGGCCTTCGGTGAACAGGCCTTCCAGCTCGGCGCCGAACTGTGAGCGGGGGCCGACATCGATCTTGAAGATGAGCGCCCCGGCCTCTTCCAGCACGTAGGTCCTCCGGCCGCGGACGCGTTGGCGGACCCGGTCTTCGAAGGCCAGCGCGTCCTCGGTCAGCGGATCGCGCTGGAAGATCTCCTTCACCGTCCCCGCGGCCAGCGGGAGCAGGCGGGGCAGGTCCTCTTCGGTGGCGAGCCTCAGGGTGGGGTTGGTGAACGGCCCCAGGTCGTCGGCGGAGACCTTGAAGAGGCGCAGCTCGCGGTCGATCTTGGGGGTCTTGCCCCCGAGCGCGCGCAGCACCACCTGCACATGCGCCCGGTCCCCTACGCAGGCGCGGAGCTGGACCTTGCCCGCGAGACCTTCGCAAAGCTGGGTCAGGTCGCCGTCGTGGGTGGCGGCGGGGACGACCAGGCTGCCGCGGTTGCCCACGAAGAGCGCGGCGGTGAGCTCGCCGGCGCGTTGGAAGCCGTAATAGGCGAAGCGGCCGTCGTCATTGGGCGTGACGAAGCCAAACTCCTCGAGCAGGCCGAGGAAGTGGAGGTTGTGGGCGGGATCCTTCGTCAGCAAGGCGCGCAGCGCGCCCGCATCCGGGGGCCCGAGTGGGTCGGTCGAGGCCGCCATCGTGCGGTGGACGAGAATAGTCGAGAGTCGACCGCGCGTCTCCCTGCCACTCTCCTGTGGTATCCGCTCCCCGTTGACCGCGATCTCCCTGGAACCCACCCGACCGCCCGCGACCGCGCTCTTCACGGGCCTGGCGGTGTTCGTCTCGGCGGCGTTCCTGTGCTCGGTGCCCGTCTCCTGGTTCCACCCGCAGTGGGGCTCCTTCCGCACCGCCGGCATCGCGCTGTGTGGGGTGGTCCTGCTGACGCTCGCCGTCCAGCGGCGCTTTGCCAAGGGCGACCTGCGCGCCTCCCTTCCGCGCTGGGCGCTCGGACTGTTCTGGGGCAGCGCGCTCGTCTACTTCGTGGCGGCGACCGTCTCCCGCTTCGGCGCCTTCGCCATCAACGGGATCGACTTCAGCATCTTCGACTGGATGCTGGAGAGCACGCTCCGCGGGCGCTTCATGTACACGCCCATCTACCGGGTGAATCACTTCAGCGTGCACCCATCCTACGTGATGCTGCTCCTGGTCCCGCTCCATGCGCTGTGGCGGTCTCCCGCGATGCTCCTGGTCTTCGGCGCAGGGTTGGTCTGGGCAGCGGGGATCCCGCTTTGGCAACTGGCGATGGCGGAGACGGGCGAAGAGGGGATCGCGCTGCTCGCCGTGGTGGCGCTGTGGGGCAACCCTTGGACCGCCTCGCTGACTGCGGGCGGCTTCCGGATCGAGAGCTTCTACCCGCTCGGGGTCCTGCTCCTGTTGTCCGGCTGGGTGCGATCAAAGCCGGTTACCTTCTGGGCGGGAGCGGTGCTCCTGCTCTCGATCAAGGAGGACGCGGCCCTCTATCTGGGGGCCTTCGCGGTGGGCGGCCTGTTGTTCGACCGCGCGCGGTGGCGTGAGCTTCTGGGGTTGCTGGCCGCGAGCCTCGCGGTGCTGGTGGTGGACGTGAAGTTTGTCCAGCCTTTGGCGAGCGCCGCAGGGCGAGCACCAGGCTACGTGAAGTTCTGGGCCGGCTACGGGGCCTCGATGCCGGAGGTGGCCTGGACGGCGCTGGGGCATCCAGGGCGGGTGGTGTGGGACGTGGTCCGCTCGGCGTGGTGGCGCTTCTTCGGCCCGGCCTTGTTTCTGCCGCTGCTCGAGGTTCGCTCTCTCTTCGCCGTCGCACCGGGGATGTTGATGCTCGGGATGGCGTCCTATCCGATGATGCGTGGGTATCTGGGGTACTACGCGGTGCCCATGGTCGGGTTCGCCTTCTGGGGGATCCTGCGCTTCGCGGGGCGACCTTCCCCCGTCGCGCGCGGGGCAGGCGTGGCGGCGCTGCTCCTCTTCCCCATCATCGGGGGCGGGCAGCTCCTGACGCCCAAGCCGGACTGGGCCGCGCTGCGCGGGATCGCAGCGGCCCGACGGCGCTTGAATGGATCTTCAAATCCGGTTTGTGTTCAAACGGTCCTGTTTCCGCACCTGCCGTACACGCTCGACCTGCACGCATTGAACGCAAGGTGTCTGGGCGAGCCAGGTGCGGTGGCGCTGGTCGCGTTGGACGCCGATCCGATCCCGTACACCCGGAGCGAGCTCGTTCAGCGAGTCGCAACGGCGCGCGCGAACGGACGCGCCGAGGCGTTCGAAGGAGGCATCTATCTCCTCGGCCCGGCTCCGCGATAGAAAGATGCTCGACCCCTCTCCGCCCTCAACCGTCATGCTTTCGAGTCCTCCAAAGCCTCGTGTACGAGTTTCTGCGCAAACGATTGTTTTGGGCTTCGCAGTCGCCTGCTCGATAGGTTTTTTGATCTCAGTTCCGATCTCGTGGTTTCACGAAGAGCTCGGCGCGTTTCGGACGTTTGAAATTGCCATCTCAGGGGTCACCTTCGTCACTCTGGTGTGGCCAACAAAGCGTCTCTCCCCCGGAAGCCTGCGAGTGGTGCTTCCCCGGTGGGCAAGAATCCTCTTCTGGGGGAGTGCACTGGTCTACCTGCTCGCTGCAACACTTTCGCGATACGCATCATTTGAGGTGAACGGATTCGACTTCAGCATCTTCGATTGGATGCTTGAAAGCACCCTCCGCGGACGGTTCATGTTTACGCCAATATATGGTGTGAACCATTTTAGCGTCCATCCGTCCTATGTGATGGTTCCTCTGGTCGCGCTTCATGCGCTGTGCCGCTCGCCGATCACACTCCTCGTTTTTGGTGCGCTTCTGGTCTGGGCTGCGGGGATCCCCCTTTGGCAACTGGCAATGGCGCTAACACATGAAGAAGGCCTTGCACTGTTCGCGGTGGTCGCGCTGTGGGGGAACCCATGGACAGCACCCTTGATCTTGGACGGCTTTCGAATCGAGTCATTCTATCCTTTAGCTAGCCTGCTCTTGCTCAGCGGTTGGGTGCGTCGGAGGTCGTGGACCTTTTGGGCGGGAGCGATCCTACTCCTCGCCACCAAAGAGGACGCAGCGCTGTATCTGATTGGGTTCAGCATCGCCGCGGCGTGTTTTGATCGTCGTTCGCTATTGACGCCCATTGTCTTGCTCGTCACGAGCATCGGAGTGCTCTTCCTCGATCTGAAAGTAGTGCAACCGCTGGCTGGAGGCGGAAGAGGCCCAGGCTACGTAAAGTTCTGGTCTGGCTACGGAGCATCGCTTTCAGAAATCGTATTTACGTCGTTGAAGCGACCCTGGAGTGTCCTCAGGGACGTCGCGAACTCTGGGTGGTATCGATTCTTCGGTCCAGCGCTCTTGTTGCCGCTGCTTAATCCGCGGTCGCTGCTTACGCTGTTGCCCGGCATCCTGATGCTCGGTCTCGCGTCATATCCAGCGATGCATCGATACCACGCCTATTACGCCGTTCCGTTCGTGGCCTTCTCACTCTGGGGCATCCTCGCATTTTCGGCAGGTAAGGCCACGGTGAGTGTCGGCAAGCTTCGCTATCGGGCATCTATTGTCGCGCTGCTTATCTTCCCGATCATCGGAGCAGGCTATGTCCGGACGCCGATGCCGCACTGGCAGGCACTTCGGGGGACGGACGAAGCCGCGAAGCAGCTGGCGGGTTTCGAGGGTCCAGTATGCGCCCAGGGGTCCCTGTTTCCGCATCTCCCGTACGACCTTGATCCGGTTCCACTCGGTCCAGATTGCTTGGAGCGCGATCACGCGACCGCATTGATCGGCACGGGCGAGAATCCGTGGCCGTACACAGAGGACCAGCTACACCAGTGGATTGACAAGGCTCGCTCAAAGGGTAAAGCCCGATTGCTTTCGGGCGGCGTTTACTTGTTGTTACCTTAAGGTGCCGGCGCCCCGTTTCGGACTCAGCGTCACATGCCCGAACGCCAGTCCTTTGCTCCGCTCCGGACCGTAAGGGCCGACCATCAGGCGAAGGGTGGCGCTCCTACACCCTCGTCAACCGTTCTGCCACACCGCGCCCTCCGCACAAGGTACGTTTACCTGGTTTACGCGCTGTGCTTTTCTGTGCGAATGATCGTAGAACTGGGAAACATCGCCTAAGGGGGAGTAAATCGAAATGTCGATCTCGCGGGCTACGGCCTTCGTTGGATTCGCTCTTTGTCTTCTTCTGTCGAGCCCTTCCTGGGCAAGCCTGAACTGCGATCTTGGCTGCTATCCGATTTGCGGGTGCAACCCAGATGCCTGTTTTCAAGATTCGCCGTGCGTTGCCCAATACCACCTCCCGGGAATAAAAAAGTGCAATCTGATCACAGGGGCATACGGCGCCTGTACGGCCGACCCTGGGTACGACGCCACGTACAATAGAAGGACATACCCACTCCCGACGCTCAGCCTTCCCATCGACAGGGCATTGGGGGTGGGTGTGCCAAATCAGTGCGATCCCGACGTCTCCTGTCACGGAATGATGTATTCGAATCTCGCCTTCGCCCTGCACGCCGGCTGGACGCGAATTGACCTCGTAGATCGACTCGAAGTATACAAGTATCAACAGTACTTCGATCAGGCCAGAGGCAATGGAACGAGAGTGATCGGGATTCTTAATTGCACGAAGAATAATGACTATGGGTGTCCATACACGCAGGGGCAGAGGGATGCGTGGGTGCACTGGGCTATCGGTATGATGCAGGCATTCAAGGGCCGAGGGGTCTTGTGGGAGGTTATGAATGAGCCCAATGGTGGAAATTCAGACTTCTTTAATGGCGTTGATCCTACAGACTCAGCAACGAAGTATACTCTCCTTGCCCAGGCGTTCGCGACGGCCGTAAATAATCCTGCGAATGGTGTGTATGAGGAATATGTTGTTGGGCCGGCCCTTGCGCACACGAATAGCGATTCTCAGTCCTGGTTGAGTGACATTTTTTTGCTCGGAGGAACGTCGAGGTTCGATGCGGTTACTGTTCATCCGTACGACAAGAACCATCGGAAAGAGACCGCAGAGGAGGAGGCTGACGAGCTTGACGATGTGTTGTCTATAAATAATAATCACGGCGTGCCGACATATATAAGCGAATGGGGATTTAAGAATCAGGAAACCACGTTTCAGTATGCGGAGCCGGCGCGAGAGTGGTTGTTTTCGGTGTCGAAGGGAATTCCGCTTGTTAATTGGTATTCTTGGACGGATGATTGCTTTGCCGATAAGGTCACGGGAGTGAAGCAACAGTTTGGGTTGCTTACGTGTGACGGCCAGACGAAGCCTGCTTATTGGGCCTTGAAGTTTGTCAGGGATCGGATTGGTGGTTCTCGATATGTCAGGGTCATTGCGTCTGGCGCGGGGCTCTATGGGTATCAGCTTGCCCTTCCGAATGGGAAGAGGCAGTATGTGATGTATTCGGATGGATTTTTTTCGTCTGCGAACATGAGTGTGCCGGGGTCGTTTGTTATTGATCGGATCCGGTGGCCTGGTGGTGACGGAAGCGCGCCCGTTTCGTATGTGGTGTCGAGCGAGCCGGCCGTGACGCATCAGTATATAGACATCCCGCAGGGTGGTTCGTCCTCGATCCCTCTGAACCATATGCCGGTTGTGATTACTGAATTGTAGTTCCCGTCGGCTTGGGTTCCTCCTTTGGTTGACGGCCATTGGAGGGCCCTGGATTCAGATTCTTCAGACATGGAGCGGGTTTCTATCTCCAACAACCGGCCCGTGGTGAAGGTGGTTCCGATCCGAACGCGGCACCCAGCGAAGGAGGTCTCCGCGGACGTTCGCGGGAAAGCCACCTACGAAGAGGACCTCCTGGCTCCCATCACGGAAGAGTGGTCCGAGACCTGATTGTCTTGGACACCTACGTTTCCCGGGCGTTGGATCCGGACACGTGACCCCTCGATGAAATCCGGAGTGCGTCTTTGAAGATCGTGATCCCAGGTGGCAGCGGTCAGCTCGGCGCGGTGCTCGCGCGGGCGTTTCTGGCGCAGGGCGACGAGGTGGTGATCGTCAGCCGTGGCGAGGCGCCGGTCGGGCGGCATGTGAAATGGGACGGCAAGACCCTCGGCGCCTGGGCCGGGGAGCTGGACGGCGCGGACGTGGTGGTGAACCTCGCCGGCCGGAGCGTGAACTGCCGCTACACGCCGGAGAACCTCGCCCAGATGATGAGCTCGCGGGTCGACTCCACGCGGGTCGTCGGGGAAGCGATCTCCCAGGCCAGCAGCCCGCCGCGCGTCTGGCTCCAGATGAGCACCGCCACCCTCTACGCGCATCGCTTCGACGCGCCGAACGACGAGGCGACCGGGCAGATCGGCGGCCACGAGCCGGACGCGCCTGCGTACTGGGCCCGCAGCGTCGCCATCGCCCAGGCCTGGGAGCGCACGCAGGCGGAGGCCAGCACGCCACACACCCGCAAGGTCGCGATGCGCACCTCGCTCACCATGAGCCCGGATCGCCACGGCATCTTCGACACCCTGCTGGGGCTGACCCGCGTGGGCCTCGGTGGACCGGCGAGCAACGGACGGCAGTGGGTCTCCTGGCTGCACGAGCGGGACTTCGTTCGCGCCGTCCAGTTCCTGATCGCCCACGACGACCTGGACGGCGGGGTGAACCTCTGTGCGCCCAACCCGCTCCCGCAGCGCGACTTCATGGCCCAGCTCCGCGCGGCGTACGGCATCAAGCTCGGGCTCCCGGCGACGAAGTGGATGCTCGAGCTGGGCGCGGTCTTCCTCCGCACCGACACCGAGCTCCTGCTCAAGAGCCGCTACGTGGTCCCCAAGCGGCTGCTCGACGCGGGCTTTACCTTTGAGTTTCCAGTGTGGGTCGAAGCCGCGAAGGAGCTGGTTGGCCGCTGGCGGAGCGCTCGGTAGCACACGGTCGCGCCGGCCACCTGTGACTCAGGGCGCGCGCTCGACCGAGGTGCCGCCGTCGGCCTGGAAGCGGAAGACGTACTTCATGGGCCCGGTTGCGCCCTCGGTGGTCGTCGCGTCGTGCAGCGCGTCCTCCAGGCACGCCTGGAAGTAGGGCCCCTGAACCGTCGAAGACACCACGTTCGTCTCCTCGAAGTCTCCCTGCTGCCCGACGCCGAACTGGAGCACTGCCTGCGCGCCCGGCCGGAGCTGCCCGGCGTTGTCGGAGAAGCACTCGGCCACCAGGGGCTGGATCGCCTCCAGCGCGGTGGGCGCGTTGTGCGCGAAGTGCAGCCGTTTCACGTCCCAGTTCGGCGGAAGCGGGGTCATCCGCGGGGCCACCGCCTTCTCGTCCGCGCGCGGGAGGCGGGGAGGCTGGAGCGGTGCTGCGGCGGATGGCGCCGGCCGCGGGGGGGCCATGGGGGCGGGCGCTGGCCGGACCCCCGTGGGCTTGGGGCGGGGTGCCTGGGGGGCGGGCGCTGGGGCCCGCTGACCGTGCTCGGGCGCCGGCGCGGGCGTCTCTGCCTTCAGCCACCACAGGCCTGCCAGGCACAGGAGCGCGAAGCCCACAATCGAGACCAACACCACCTGCTGTGATTTCATCGTCCAAACCCCAGCGCAGCTGCGAGCTCCCCTTCATGCACCCCCACCGGTGCACGCGGGAGCCGATCGACCGAGAAGCCGCGCACGAGCTCCGCGGCCTTCACCGGCGCACCGTCCGACAACCCGCTCCACCTGGCCAAGAGTCCGATCACCCGCTCCGCCGGGATCTTGGCCTCCCGCAGGTCTGCGATCGCCGAGGGGCCCTCGCGCTTCGCCAGCCGCTTCCCGTCCTCTCCCAGCACCAGCGGGACGTGGGTGAACCTTGGCGGCGGCACTCCCAGCGCCTCGTAGAGCAGGAGCTGGCGCGGGGTGGAGCTGAGGAGATCATCGCCGCGCAGGACATGGGTGATTCTGCTCGCCGCGTCGTCCACCACCACCGCCAGCTGGTAGCTCGCCACCCCGTCGTTGCGCCGCACCACGAAGTCGCCCACCGCCTCGGCCACGTCCTGCGCGTAGTGCCCGTGCAGCCCGTCCTCAAAGGACACCTCGCCAGGGCGGGGGATGAAGCGCAGCGCTGGTGGCCGCTCCTTCGCGCGCGCCCCAGCCTCTGCCGGACTCAGCCCGCGGCAGGTCCCCGGGTAGCGCGGACCCTCTTCACCCGCATGCGGCGCGGAGGCGGCGCGGGCGATCTCCGAGCGGGTGCAGAAGCAAGCGAAGGTCCGCCCGGCCGCGGTGAGCCGGGAAAGGCTGGCGTCGTAGACGTCGCCCCGTTCGCTTTGGACCCAGGGGCGCTCGTCCCAGTCGAGGCCAAGGTATTCCAGATCGCGGTAAAGGGTGTCCAGATGGCCGTCGCGGACGCGCGCGCGATCGAGATCTTCGATTCGAAGGAGGAAATTCCCGCCCAACGCGCGGAGTTGAAGCCAGCCCAGGAGCGCGGTGCGCGCGTTGCCCAGATGAAGGTGCCCGGTGGGGCTGGGCGCGAATCGTCCGCGGGGTAACGGTGGGGTGGGGTTGGAAGTGGTCATCGGGGAGACGCGGGTACAGGTTGCCCGCGCTGCAGCAGACAGATACGGGACCGGGAGTTCAAGACGGATGCGCGTGTTGATCGGCGAAGACGACGTGGACCAGCGGGAGATCCTGGGTGAGGTGCTCACCTCCGAGGGCTACCGGGTGGAGCTTGCCGCCAACTCGAACGAGGTCGCCCACCGCCTGGACGCCGGCGCGGACCTGGCCATCCTCGACCTCCACGGGGTCGCATCGCCCGAGGTCTCCCGCGCGCTCAACGCGGCGTCCCCCCGGCCCAAGCTGCTCCTGGTGAGTGGAGATCCGTCGCTGGCGCTCGCCGCCGAGCAACTCGGAGCGGACGGCTTCCTCAGCAAACCGTATGATCTGGACCTCCTGCTCCACCGGGTGGCCACCCTCTCCGGCCGTTCCTGAAGCCCCGGCGTGGGAGGCCTCTGAGCTGGTCCCTCCAAATCCCATGCGCTTTCTCCACTGCTCTGACGTCCACATCACCCAGAACTACGCCGCCGCGCCGCTCCTCCAGCTGGGCTGGCGTCGCTGGATCGCCCTCTTCGAGTTGAAGTACGGCGGCCGCGCCCAGGCCTACGCGCACGCCCGCGAGACGCTCGGGCAGATTGTCCAGGACGCCAAGACCCACCACGTGGATCACTTCATCCTCTCCGGCGACCTCACCGCCTACGCGATGGAGGCGGAGTTCCAGGGCGCCAAGGAGGTCCTGGGCCCCCTGGCGGACGACCCGCGCCGCTGCACGATCATCCCCGGCAACCACGACGTGTACACGCCTGGCGCCGTCCGCACCCGCCGCTTCCAGCGCTACTTCGGCCACCTGATCGCCTCCGATCTCCCGGAGCACCAGAGCCCCACCGGCTTCCCGTTTGTCCGGCTGCTCGGCGACCAGACCGCGGTGATAGGCCTCCACTCCGCCCGGGTCCCCGAGGTCCCCGGCTTCTCCTTCGGGCGGATCGGCCGCGCGCAGCTGGGCAGGCTGGCCAAGCTCCTCGCGGATCCGCGCTTGGACGGGCGGGCCATCCTCATCGTCGTCCACCACGCGCCGCTCAATCAGCACGCCAAGGCGGACAAGCCGCTCCATGGACTGTGGGATGCCCAGGCGCTCTTCGCGCTCTGCCACGGCCCACGCTTCGCCGTCCTCCACGGGCACATCCACAGGCGTTACCACCACCCGGCCACGGACGCGCGGCCCCACGAGTTCGGCGCAGGCTCCTCCACCCAGGCCGGCCGCGAGGGGTACTGGATAATCGAGACCGAGGGGGACCGCGTCGTCGGCGGACAGATGCACACCCCGGGCGGCGACCGCTCTCCTGTCCAGCAGGCCAGCGCGGAGGCTTAGCGCGCAGCTGCGGTAAGCTTGGGTGGCCCATGCCCGGCTCCCCCCGCCCTGCGACCGAAACCCTGGAACCCACCGCTCTGGCGCTCCCGCCAGAGGAGCTGCGCGCGCTCGTCGCGCTCGGACGGCTGGTGGACGATCTCCTCGAAGAGAGCCTGCGCGAGCGGGAGAACCTCGCGCTGACCTTCGCCCGCTCCTTCCCGGAGTGGTTGGCCGCCGTCGGGGCCCACGCGGTGGTGGTCCAGACCCGGGACGAGGCGCTCGAGCCGCAGACCTTCGCCCACGGCGACTTCTCGGGCCTGCGCCCGGAGGAGCTGCTCCAGCGCTTCCCGCACGGCGTCCACAGGCTCGTGGGAGCGCATCCAGGTGAGCACCCGGGTGGGCATTCCAAAGAGCGCGTCTTCGTCAGCCAGCCGCTGGATGTCGCCGGGGCGCGGGTGGGCGCGATCGGGCTCCTGTACCCGGACACCGGGCGCGCCTCCGAGGTGCTCTGCCGCGAGGTGGACGCCATCGCCGAGGAGCTGGACTCGGTGCTGATGACGCTCCACACCGCCGCCGAGAAGCAGCAGCTGGTGGTGGCGATGAACGAGCGGCTGGCCAACCCGGTGTTCGAGCAGGGGATGGACGCCGCGGTGGCCACCCTGGCGCGCACGGTGCGCTTCCCCGGGCTGGTGCTGGTGTTCCGGGACGCGGTCCAGCCGTCGGTGCTCCGCTACCGCAGCTACGTGGACGGCCGGCTGGAGTACGAGTCCGGCCGCACGCCCTGGCCCGCGCTGGAGGCGGCGATCGCCCGCGAAGGCCAGGACGTCATCTCGCCTGCCAACCAGATCGTCCGCGAGGTGACCGGCGGACACCGCGCCACCGAGGCGGTGCTCATCCCCGGCTCTCCGCAGGGAGACTCGCTGGGGAAGATCGTCGCCATCGCTGGACCGGGCGGGTTCTCCACCTTCGGGCTGGATCTGATCCGCGTCCTCGCCGCGTCGCTGACGCAACGGCTGCTCGACTACAACCGCGAGCGGATCCACCTCTCGCAGTTCTTCGAGGGCGGGGTGATCGACGAGCTGCTCCGCGATCCCGACTACGCCCGGAAGCACCTCAGCCCCCGGGTGGAGGAGGTGGCGATCCTCTTCGCGGATCTGAACGGCTTCACCCGCATCTGCGAGCGGGTGCTCGAGTCCCCGGCCAAGATCGGCGACTTCGTGGATCGCTGGAGCGTGGGCGCGGTGGAGATCCTCCATCGCCACGGCGGGGTGTTCGACAAGATGGTGGGGGATTGCGTGATCGGCCTCTTCGGTCCGCCGTTCTTCCGCGGCAGCGCCCAGGCCCGCGCCGAAGCGGCGGTGCGCGCGGCGCTGGAGATCCAGCGCTTCACCGTGGCCATGTCGTCAGACTCGGAGCTCGCGCGGATCGGCCTGGCGGAGCTGTCCGGGCTCGGGGTGGCGGCGGGCGTGAACCTGGCCCCCACCTGCTGCGGCCTCTTCGGCCCCAACCACGCGTACACCGGCTTCTCCACCGGGATGAACCAGACCGCCCGGCTGCAGGCGCTGGGGACCTTCCGGCAGATCCTCTTGATGGAGCCGGTGCGCGCGCTGATCTCCCGGAGCGAGGACCCGCAGCTGCGCGCCTTGCGCTTCGGCCCGCTCACCGAGACCCCGGTGAAGAACGTGGAGCAGCCGCTCCGCCACGCGGAGCTCCTGCTGGACTGAACCCGTCTTCGCTAGGCGTCGAGCCGGGACGCCAGGTACGGGCGCATGAAGTGGATCCAGCTCTTGGGATCCACCTCCACCTGCCACTCGCTGTTGGGCATCAGCGGGATCCGCTCCTTGAGGAACGACTCCAGGTGATCCGCCGCCTTGCTCGGGGTGAGGCCCGGACCGCGGAAGCCAATGCGGAGGAACGTCTCCAGCTTGGGCCCCACGTCCACCGAGACGCAGATGCGCAGCGTCCCCACCCGGCGTTGATAGGAGGGGTTGCTCCCGGGGCGCCCGGACGGATTCTCCGACAGCCCGTCCAGGTGGACCCAGTTGCGCGGCTCGAGCACGAAAGCGAGGAGCGAGCGGCTCGCCTCTTCCATGCTGCGGTGTTCGCGGACCGAGAGCATCTGCGAGGAGGATTGCCAATGGGGTCCGCGAGCGCAAGGGGCCGCCGGTGGAATGCCGCCCATCGACCGGCGCGGTGCGTCAGTCAGAACTTTTCGGCGAGCTCGTTTGAGCTCCGAACACAGTCGTTGAGGCCCACGCCGCGATAAGCGCTCCCGGTGAGGTGCAATCCAGGGAGCCCGGCCACCAGGGCGTCCACCTGAGAGAGCCTCGCCGCGTGTCCCACGTCGTACTGGGGGATGGCGTGCGCCCACTGCGTGACCCGGGTCAGCGCCGGCGCGCCGCGGAGGCCGAGGATGGCGGCGACCTCCTCGTGCGCCAGGCCTGAGAGCTGCGCCGGATCCAGCGCCGCGGTGGCCCGGTGCTTGGCGCCGCCCACCATCACGGCGAGCTGTGCGTGGCCGGCCTTCGCGCGTTCGGGGAAGATGGAGGAGACGAAGATGGCCCCCAGGATCCGCCGCCCTTCGACCGAGGGCACCAGAAAGCCAAAGCCGTCCAGCGGGCGGGAGAGCGCCTCTTCGCGGTAACACAGGTGCACCACCGAGAGCGGCGCGTCCGTGAGCCCGCCCAGCGCCTGCGCGAGCGGCGCGGAGTGGGGGGCGAGGAGCGGGGCCGCCAGATGCGCGGGGGTGGCGAGCACCAGGTGCTCCGCCTCGAACGTCTGACTGCCAGAGGTCTCGCCCGCGATGACGCGGAAGCCCTGGCCCGTTCGCTCCACCCGCTCCACGCGCGCGTCGAGGGTCAGCCGCGCGCCCAGCTGCTCACTCAAGGCGTCGGTCAGGGTGGAGAGGCCATTTCGGAAGCTGGTGAGGCGGTGGGTCCCGGGTGGACGCGGTGCGCCCGAGCGCTTCTGCCGGATCATCGCCAGGAAGAGGCTTCGATGCGCGCGCTCCATGGCCACCAGCTTGGGGAAGGTGGCCTTTGCGCTCAGCCGCTCGGGATCTCCGGCGTAGATCCCGGACTGCAACGCGTCGACCAGGAGCGCCGTCGCCCGCGCCCCCAGGTGCCTGCGCGCGAAGTCCGCCAGGGATTCGTCGTCCGACTCTCCACGGCGGCTGAGCGGCTCGGCCAGGACGCGCAGCTTGGCGCTCCAGGGCAGGAGCTGGGACTGGAGGAAGGCGGGCGGCGAGCTGGGCACCGCCTGAAGCGCCCCCCCGCTGAAGAGGTAGCGCTTCTTCGCCGCCTCGTCGGCGGGGCGCAGCTCGGAGGTGAGCCCCAGCGCCTCCACCAGCCGCTGCATCGCGGGCTCCGCGTCGAGGAAACCGTGGGGGCCGGTCTCGAAGAGGAAGCCGTCTTGCGCCACCGTCCGCACGCTGCCGCCCGCGCGCGACGACGCCTCGAGCACCCGGACGTCGCGCCCCTGCCGCAAAAGCCAGAAGCCCAGCGACAGGCCGGAGATGCCACCGCCCACGATCACCGTTCGATCCATGCGCGGAAGCTGCCGCAAAAAGCCGGACGACGCACCGGTGTCCTTGCCTCCAGCGCCGCCGTGCCCGTGCGCCGGGCTGGACGGCCGGCTCAGGGACCGGACGGATTCACCCGCGCGCCTCGCCGCAAGCGGGGGTGATCACCTCCACACACCTTTTGGCACACCGTCTGAAAGAGCGCCTGGGCAACCCTTTGGAGGTCGTCCATGAGCCGCATCGAGCACGCGTTGGTCAGGCCGCAGTTCGTCCCGCTCCGGCGGGTGGAGTCCGTGGCGCGGGTGCCGGCGCGCCTTCGCCATCGCGGGTCCACGGCCGCGGTGGACGTCTTCGAGGCCGGGCGTCCGCGCTCCTGGATGGAGCAGGTCGCGGCCAGCAACGCCCCGCTCACGCCGCAGCCGCCCGTCGGCTGGTTCAGGCAGGGAGAGGGCAACGCCTGCGGGACGACCGCGCTCTCCTACGTGCTCTGGCGGCTGGGGAAGGGCCGCCTGCCGCACGCGCAGATGGACGCGAGGATCCGCAGCCTGGACACCTTCTCCGAGCCCACCGCCCTGGTGGACTGCGCCCAAGACCAGGGCTGCCAGGCGGCGCTCTACAACCACGGCTCCTTCGAGGCCTTGCGCGCGGAGCTCTCCCACGGCCGGCAGGCGATGGTGCGGGTGGACCCGGATGACGGGGGCAACCTCGACACCCACTGGATGGCGGTCACCCGGGTGGGGCGCTCGGCCGATGGAGAGCGCTGGGTGGAGTGGATGGATCCAAAGACCGGCGCGGTCTCCCGTTCGGACTGGGCGGCGTTCGACCAGAAGTGGCGGGACGTGCGGTGGGACGGCGCCTCTGCCGGCTACGACCGGGCGTTTCTGCTCGTTGACCGGGGCAGCGCCGAACGGCTGCCTCCGAGCAACACAGGCGGGGTGGAGGCGGTCTCCGACGCGGCGAGCGGCTTCAATGATCTGGTGAACGGCCTGGGCTTCCTGCAGCAGGGGCGGCTGTTCGGTGGGCTGGGCCGGCTCTTCGGGGGCGCGAGCGCCTTGCCCTTCACCCTCCCCGGCGTGGTGGTGGGCCGGCTGGGAAGCCTGGGCCTGCGCGCCGGAAGTTGGCTCGGGAGACAGGCCGCCTCGCTCTGGCAGGACGGGGGCGCGTGGGGAACGCTGGCCGCGCCCCTGGTCGGGTTGGCCTCGGGCGTGGTGAGCGCCGGCGGGTGGGCGCTCGAGGCCGCGGGCAACTTCTTCGGGTTCATCGGCGAGGGGCTCGCGCGCTTCGCCAAGGGCATCGGTGACGTCCTCGACGACGGGCTGGGCGCCATCGGCGACTTCTTCAGCGGGATCTTCTGACGCGCCCGAGGAGGTCCGGGAGACGAACGCGGAGGCGGATCCAGGAGGATCTGCTCCGCGCGCGTCTCCCGACCAGGCTCAGGGGACGCTTTAGTTGATGATCACCTGGCAGCTGCAGGCCCCGCCCGCGCACGTGTTGAAGTCGCCGTCCACGCACGCGAGCCCGGAGCAACAGCCGGCGGCGGTGGAGCAAGACGTGCCCACCCCGCTGCAGGTGGTGGGCGCGGTGGAGTCGCTCTGGATGCAGGAGGACACGTCGAAGAGCATGAAGATCAAAGCCTTCTCCTGCGGGGTGAGCGGCGCCTCGGCGGCGGGCTTGCAGGAGGTGGGGAAGACCTTGGTGCCGCCGTCGTAGATCGCGTTCGCGGTGACGTGGAAGTCGGGGAACACCACCCGGCCACACTGGAGGCCGGGGCCGCCGTCCGGCGCGGGAGGCGGATCGTAGGGGGTGTTGAAGCTCAGCTCCTGGATCGCCGGCTTCCCGCTGGAGGTGCCGTTGTCGTTCGGGAAGTCATCCGTGTAGAGCCAGCGCGACGTCCCGCCGTCCAGGTTCACCGAGTTCACGTCGTGACGCGCCTCGTGGATCGGCAACAGCCCGCCGCTCAACGCGCCGACATTGCCCAACCATTCGCCGAACGCCTGGGCCTTGGGGAACGAGGTGTCCAGCTTGGCTGCGTAGCCAGGCGTGTCGTCCTGATAGCTCTGACCGGTCTGCCAGTCCGCGGCAGTCGGCCAGCCCGGCTTGGTCCAGACGTAGCTGAAGTGGGTGGCGAAGACGCGCCCGCCTGCGTTCGCATAATTGACCATGTTCTGCACGGCGGCGCTGGACTTGGTGTGCGCGCCGCCTTCGCAGGGGAGGAGCACGATGTCGTAGTGGGCGAGCGTCCCGGCGTCGCTCCAGAGCTGGGAAGCGGCGACCGAATCCGAGCCTGCGTCCGTCGCCCGCTTCATCCCGTTCTGGTCATACATGTCGATCCGGCCGCCCCCGCCGGGCAGCTCCATCTCCGCCGGATCGATCCCCATCTTGTAGAGGAGGCATTCGAAGGGATCGGCGTCGCCGGTGGCGATGGCGATTCGGGGGATGTCCCCTTCGGTGTGGTTGCGCGGCATCCGCTGCTGGTTCACGTCCGTCAGCGGGGTGGTGGTGCAGGCGCTCACCGCCGGGAGGGTGATCTGACGGCGCCACTTTCCAATCTGGTAGACGAGCGGGACGCTCAC
>Ga0164242_10001866_pt1 | contig 24671 bp, 25 predicted proteins | sample OricomgcompostMG_FD_108783 | JGI IMG/M metagenome (GOLD analysis project Ga0164242, IMG submission 108783) | Miracle-Growth compost microbial communities from Emeryville, California, USA - Original compost - Miracle growth compost (MG) ...
AACGAAGGACGAGGTGTCCCATGACACTGATGGACCGGCAGGAATTGGACGAGGGCCACGCGCTGCGCGCCATGTTCGTGGCGCGCAAGGAAGTGTTCGTCGACCTTCTCGGCTGGGACGTCCCGGTGCTCGACGGCCGTTTCGAACTCGACCAGTTCGACGACATCCATGCCCGCTATCTCATCCTCATGGATAGACAGGGTCGTCACAGGGCTTCCGCCCGACTGCTGCCGACGACGCGCCCGCATATTCTCGACACGCTATTCCCCCGGCTTTGCCAGAAAGATATTCCGCGCGGAGGCAGCGTCTGGGAGATCACGCGGTTCTGCCTGGACCGCAACCAGAACGCCAGCGAGCGGCTCGCCGCGCGCAATCGACTGGTCAGTGCGCTGGCGGACCATGCATTGGACCACGGCATTACGCGCTACACCGGCGTCGCCGAGCTTTCCTGGCTCAGGCAGATCATGCGGTTCGGTTGGCGATGCCGGACGCTCGGTCTGCCGCATATCCATGATGGCCGTCGCATATCGGCGCTCGTCATCGACATCGATGCGGACACGATTCCACGAATGCGCGACGCGGGCATCTACGGGCCGGCAAGCGAAGCGCCGATCTTCACGCTGGCCCCGCTGGAGGCGGCTTGACATGACCTATCATCAACCCGAACCCGCGGTGGCGCATGTCGTGGACGCGACAGTTCCGGACCCCCGCTTCGCTTCGAGCTGGCGCCGGTTGTGCGACCAGAGTTGGTGCCTGATCGAAGACGCCTTGCCTCGCTCGGTGCTGGCCGCGCTGGAAGCCGACCTCGAGCCCTCGTTCGAGCAGACCCTGTTTTCCACCGGCGGATTTTACGGCGAACGCACCAAACGCTTCGGTCGCCTGCTCAGCCGATCGCGGCATGCGGCGCGTCTGGTCGAGCACCCGCTGCTTCTCGGGCTCGCCGAGACCACACTCAAGTCCTGGTGCGACACCATCCAGCTCAACCTGACCCAGGCGATCGAAATCCACCCCGGCGCGCTGCCTCAGCTTCCCCATCGCGATCAGGATATGTGGCAAGGCATCAAGGGCGAGGTCGAATATCTCGTCAACGTGATGTGGCCGCTGGTGCCGTTCACCGAAGCCAATGGCGCGACCCTGATCTATCCGCACAGTCATGGGCTCGCAGCACTTCACGATAACGACCCCGGCGAGCCGGTGGCGATCGAGTGCGATCCGGGCTCGGCGATTGTCTTCCTCGGTTCGACCCTGCATGGCGCCGGCGGCAATCGAACGGATCGACCCCGTCGCGGTATCATCGTCAGCTATTGTCTGGGCTGGCTCAAACCATACGAGAATCAATGGCTGGCTTATCCGCCGGAAGTCGCGCGCCACTTTTCGCCCGAACTGGCCGCGCTGGTCGGCTATCGCCAGCATCGCCCCAATCTCGGCAATTACGAGGGTTTATGCCCGTCGGTGCTGCTCAAAGGCACGTCCCCCGGCCCGATCGGGGCGGTGGACGCGCTACGGCCCGACCAGGAGGAGTCGGTCGCGGCCTTTGTTGCGAGCCAGGATGGCAGCACCGGTCCTGCCGCGCCCGCACGATGAATCCGGCACCTCAGTTCGGCCGGGTTTATGCAGGCGTCAGGACTCGCCTGCTTTCAGGTGAATGGCCCCCCGGCCATCGCATCGATCTTGCTTCCCTTGCGGACGAGCTCGGCGCGAGCATCACGCCGGTGCGCGATGCGCTCTATCGCCTGAACGGCGAACGGCTTCTCACCGCCGGGGTTCATGACGGATTCGCTGTGCCCGCCATTACCGAACCCGATCTTGGTGATCTTTATGCCTGGAATCGGGATCTGCTGCTGCTTGCGCAAGACAATGCCGGAAAAGACGGATTCGCTCGCCGAGATCACCATGGCGGCAACACTATCGAAACGATAGTCCAGCTGTTCCACGCAATCGGAACGGCTTCGAAAAATCCCGAACACAGTATGGCGATCGATATGGCCAGTGATCGGCTTCACGGTGCCCGAATTGCCGAAGTGCGGCTTGGCATTGCCACTAAGGACGAGAGCCGATCCCTGCTGAAGGCTGCATCGTGCGGCAATACGATGGCCTTGCGGAACGCAATCGAGCTTTATCATCTGCGTCGGCAATCGCTCGCCGGACGCATCATTCAGGCGCTGTATCGCCCCGAAGCACCAGGATAGACATTCCGTTGCGACGGGCGTCATTCACTCCTATATGACTATCTACATAGTCAGGAGCGCGGAAATGGACGCTATCAATCTCGCGGATGCCAAGGCGCATCTGAGCGAACTCATCGATCGCGTCGAAGACGGAGAGTCGATCGAGATTCTACGACGCGGTAAGCCGGTCGCGCGGCTGAGTGGGCCGCGGCGCCTCGCCCAACCGGTCATTGCTGCCGAACTGCAGGCGCTGACCGCCACAATCACCCACCAACCGGTATCGGCAGCCGAACTCGTTCGCACCATGCGTGACGAGGACCGTTATTAATGGCGGTCTATCTTGATACCTCGCTCGTTGTCGCCGCGTTGACGCCCGAGAATGCGACAACGCGCGTGCAGGGCTGGCTCGAAGTACAGCAAGCGGGATCGCTGATCATCAGCGACTGGGTGGTGACCGAACTTTCCTCGGCGCTGTCGATCAAATTACGCAGTGGTCAGATCACGCCTGAGGAACGCTCGCGTGTGCTGGCCGCCTTCACGCGACTGGCGAGTGCCAGCTTCGAGATGGTTGACCTACGCAGCGGCGATTTTCGGACGGCAGCTCATTTCGCGGACAATCATGCGCTGGGTCTGCGCGCTGGCGACGCGCTGCATCTCGCCGTCGCGTCGCGTCATGGTCTGACACTGGCAACACTCGACAAACGCCTCGCCGAAGCCGGCTCTGCGGTCGGTGTGGAAACGAACCTGGTATAGCCCGTCGCTCTCGGAATAATTGCCGGCACGATCGTACACAAGAGATGATTATTGACGATTGCGTAGTAGCAGATGAATCGTCCGCCTGATCTCTCTAAAATAAACTGAAAATAAGTTCACTATAAGCTTTGTATATCGCTTCTCGGGCGTAGCCTTGATTGTGCCGCAAATCCTTGCGGTGCAACCAAGGAGGCAGTCATGGACCGCATCGAACATGAAGGAAGCGAGGAACTGATCGATCTCGGCGCCGCCAGCGTCGAGACCCGGGGCGGCGAACCCCTCGCGCTCGATCAGTTTGGCGTCGGTATTCCGACCGGCATGTCGGACGCCGACTGACGATGGGCGCCGGTGGCTGCGCCGCCGGCGCCTTTCGGGTGCCGAGTAATGGGCTGGCGGCTTGCTCCCGACGTGACCTTCTGCGTCGCCTCGAACAGGGCGATCTTCCTCGACGTGGCAGCGGATCGTTACACATGCTTGCCCGAACGACTGAACACACCGTTCGTACGCTGGATCTTGGGAGATCAAGCGGTCGAATACCGTAGTGCTGCAGCGATGCTTGAGCGCGCCGGCTTGCTAGTGCCCATCGAGGGCGACGCGGCGCCAGCGCCCTGTCGAATTACCGCTGCGCGTTCGAGCCTGTCTCCATGGCGGCCTGGACCAGCCGCAGCACCGTTCATGCTCGTTCGGCTCCGGTGCGCGCTTAATCGCGCTCGGCGTCGCCTTGCGCGACAGGGCTTGTCAGGAGCGCTTGCCCATGTGTCGACACAGAGGGCGGCAGCATCCCCACAGCGCGACCCACGCGCGATCGCGGCCCCGCTGCTCCCGGTTGGCGCGGCACTCGGCGCGGGGGACGATTGCCTCGCGCGATCGCTGGCGCTCGTCGACTGTCTGCACCACGCTGGAAGCGACGGCACCGTCGTTCTCGGCGTGCTGGCGATGCCGTTCGGAGCGCATTGTTGGGTTCAGGTCGGCGATTGTGTCCTCAACGATCATGTCGACCGAGTGTCGCTGTTCACGCCGATCCTGGTATTATGAAGCCCAACAGTTTCCTTGCTCTGGTGCCGCGCGATGCGGAGGCCGCAGCCGCTGCTCGCCGAACCGTGGCTCCAACCGGCATGGGCGAACGGCTCACCTCCGACGCGCTGCTTCTATTCTTGCCCGACTGCGCGCCGCCACCGCTCTCCGACGGCGTCGGCGCGGTCGTCGGCAATCTGTTCGACGTTTCGTCCACTCCAGTCGTGACGGTCGATCCGCACCGCTTCCGCCACTGGCGCACGACAAGCGGTGCGGCACTGCCCGATCAATATTGGGGCAGCTATCTCGCGCTTCTTCCCGACAACGACGGCGTAACGATCCTGCGCGATCCTTCGGGCGGCGTCGCTTGCTATCATGTCCAAACCGATCTCGGACTGCTACTGGCAAGCGACGCAGCGCTGATCGCAGCGACAGGCTTGGCCGCACTGACGATCGACTGGGACGAGATCCTCACTCAAGCGGTGTATGTCAGCCTGCGCACCGCACGCACCGCCGTCGACCCGATCTGCGAACTGTTGCCCGGCACCGCCATGCGCACCAATGGCGTCGATATAAGGGTTGACTGCCGTTGGACGCCCTATTCCTACGCTGCCGGATGGACTGGAGATGCGGGCATCGACGCCGCCGCCGACGGGCTGCGCCGGGTGGTCACCAATGTCGTGCAGGCATGGGCACGGGTCTATCCGCAATCACTCAGCGAGCTATCAGGCGGTCTCGATTCGTCAATTATTACCGCGTGTCTCGCGCAAACGGACGGCGACGTCGCCGGCGTCACCGTGCGAGGGCGTCAGGCCGATCTGGACGAAACCCCCTATGCCCGGATGGTCGCCGACACCTGCGATATACGGCTTCATTGCCTGACACTCGACACCGCCTTCATCGATCTTGGCCGGACCGCGTCCGCCCACCTGCCGCGACCCACCGCGCGGATCTTCGGCCAGGCGAGCGACGCGCAGATTGCCGCACTCGGCCGTGCCTGCGGCGCGCAGGCCTTCTTCAGCGGCGGCACCGGCGATACGGTGCTCTGGTATTTCAACACGGCGAACCCCGCGCTCGACCGTCTCGCCGTTGATGGTGTTGCAGGATTCCTTCGCACGATCAGCGATCTCGCCGAAATGTGTTCCGTGCCGCACACCCGGGCGCTCACGCTGGCCGGCCGCAAGCTCCTTCAGCGTCGGCCGCAACCCTGGCCATACGATCGCCTGTTCCTGGCCCCCGATGCATGCCGCTCGCTCCCGACAAATCCACCGCATCCATGGTGGCCGGCGCCGCGCAATACGCATCGCGGCGTCAGGGCCTATGTCCGCGCACTGATCCAGATGCAGGATCATTTTGAATATTACGATCGCAGCGAAGTCGCGCCGTTGATCACGCCCTTCTATGCGCAGCCCGTTATCGAATTCTGCCTCGGCGTGCCGAGTTGGCTGTGGTGCGCCGGCGGCCGCAATCGAGCGGTCGCGCGACAGGCCTTTACCGATTTGCTGCCGCCCGCGATCCTCGAGCGCCGTACCAAAGGCGGTTTTGACGGCTTCGCCAACGAACTGCTACTCGAGCGCCGCGGCGAGGCGCACGCGCGACTTCGCGAAGGACAAATGGCGCGTGCCGGCTTGCTCGACCTGGCAGCGATCGACGCCACGCTCGCCGGCGAGCGACCGATTGCAGAACGGTCGGCTAACAGGCTGCTTCGGCTGCTCGCCATTGAAGCATGGCTAGGGTGCTGGGCGAGCGGCGGCTAGTGCGCGCCACCGCGCATAAAGCTGTGCCTTGGCCGGATCGGGATCAACGTGCCCGCAAAGCCAGAAGTCGAACCAGTCGAGCGCTCGATCATAGATGGCGAGGCGATGCGCCGGTTGCCACTTCAAATGATATTCGTCGGGGAACACGAACATTTCGACTGGGTCATGCGCGTCCCGGAGACTGCCGACCGTTTCGAGCGCGGCGCGGAACTCGCGATCGGACGCCTGAATCAGCAATGGGGTGTGCATGTGCCTGGCATTGAGGGCGAGCGAGAACGGCCGCCAGAAGGCATCCGCTGCGGGACCGGGAAGCGGGTAACCGAACGCACGGATATCGTCCTGAAAGGCGAGTCCGGCGCCATAAGTCACCGAGTCGGGATCCTCACAGCAGCCACTGATCGCCGCGGCACGGAAGCGGGACGAGTTGAGCAGCGCCCATTGCACATTCGAGGCGCCCTCGCTGAGGCCGGTAATACCAATCCGGTTGGGATCGACGACACCGCGCGCAACGGCGGCATCGATCGCCGAATCGAGTGCCGTAAAGGCGCGCCTGCGATCGGCCCAATTCTTCACATTGAGCCGCTGGAAGGCCTGGAAGTCGGGCGTGTCGGATCCGAATGCGAACGACTGCGGCCGCTGGTAGCTGAGTACGGCGAATCCGCGCTGGGCGAGGAGGTAGATCGGATATTCGTCGCCGGTGCCGCCGCGCAGGAATCCGCGGCTGTTGTACTGGACGATGACGAGCGGGTGGCGCTCGCCGGACCGATGATTGGGTGGCAGCACAAGGTCGGCGAAGATCACGGCACCGTCGCTCGCGCGCGCGGGAAGTCGGGTGACGGCACCCAATCGGAAGGCTGCGAATCCCGGGTTGGGATTGTAGAGCGGGATGGTGCGGCGGGCTTGAGGCACGACGCGCACGAGCTCGCGGGGTTGGTGCGCCGATTCGCTTGCGCACAGCAAGGCGGTAGCACCTCGCTGGCAACCGGTGAGATCGTCGGCGGTTTCGTAGAGCGATACGGGAGCGCTGCCGGGCCGCCAGCGGAAGAACTCGAGATGACCGGCCTTGGCGCCCACCCAGTCGCGCAGGAACAGGAGGTCGCCGGCGTCAATCCACCAGATGCCGATCACGCGTTCGGCGCAGGCCGGCGCATCGCAGCGATAGACGTGACCGTCCACCTTCGCCGCGAGCGCAACCGGGCTGGTATATCGGTGAGTATAACGAGGTGCGACCCAAGCTATGGCACCACCCCGCTGCACCCGCAGCGTCGCGTTAGCCGGAACTCCGTCGATCGCGCGCGGTGCCAGCGCCGCGCGATCCGCATCGCTTGCAACGCCGACCGAACCATCAAGCTTGACCGCCCGATATTCGAACGGAACCGATGCCTGCGGGAAAGGGCGTGCGGCGGCCATCGGCCAGAAGCGGCGGTCGTAACGATAGCCCGAACGCCCCTCCACGGCGATCCGTGCTTGTGCTTCGGCGAGGCCGGGCCGAATCGAGTACACAAGCCGATCGCCGGCGGGCAACCAGGCGAAGCGACGCACATCGCTCGTCTCGTCGGTAAGCGCGTGGGCCGGAGCGTTCCCATTGGCATCGATCAGCCAAAGCTGGGTGCGGCCGTGATCGCGGCGCAGAAAGGCGATGCTGCGGCCATCGGGCGACCAAGCGGGTGGCGGCGGATCTATTGCGCCGGTGCGTTGATCGGCGAGGCCGCGCAGATCATAGGTCGCGAAGATCGGATCGCCACCCGTATCGACGATACGCGCAGCGCCGGTCTCGGCCGATACAATGACCAGGCCGATGCAATAGCTGTTGGTCGCCGTATCCGCGCGTCGCAGGATCAGCGCGATCCGGCGACCGTCGGGCGAGACGGCGAAGCTGCGATCACCCCCAGGAATGTCGTAAGGCGGTCCGAAGTCACGCAACTCGATCAGATCGTGTGGCGTCAACGTGCCGCTTCCCCGTGATACAGGCACCGGTGGCGGCGAAAGCCGGTCAAGGCAGGTTGTGGCGGCGGCCGGCGTCGCAGCGAGAAGCGCGGTGGCGAACAGCAAAGCCCTCACCACCGCTTGGTGACCTCGAACGAGAATACACGACCCAACGGGCTGGCGTTCTCGACATCGTAGCCGATCGTGTTCGAGCCCACCGAATAACGGACGGGCGGCGGCGCCTGGTCGAACAGGTTGGTGGCGTTCAGCGCGAACGACAGGCCGGCCAGCAGGCCGTGTGCACGAGGCGGCCGGTAGGACAGCTGGAAGTCGACCGTCGTCCAGGATGCGATCGGCTGCGACGGCGTCACAAGGTTGTTGCGATAACCATCGATGTAGTTGACGAACACCGCCGCCCCCAGCGGCGCACCGCCATAGGTCATCCGACCACGCAGGCGCAGGTCCGGGGGATTGCCGATCGTGCCGACCAGATCGATCGCCGGCGCAGTGGCGGTCAGGCGCTGGCGAAACGACATGAGCCAACTTCCGCTCACACCAATCTCGCCATGGTGGCCATTGAGATTGAAGCGATAACCAAGATCGAAATCGATCCCGCGCTGGGTTTGACGGGCGAGGTTCTGGGTTTGAGCATTGACGATCGCGGTAACCTGATCAGCAGTGACGGTCGACAAGGCCCGGAAAAAGGGGCTGGCGAAATAGGCGGCGACCACCGCCGGATCGGGATGGTCGGTGATGATCGGCGCGTAGATTGCCCGATTGGTGAAGAACGAGAGCAGCGCCGATGCGGGGCTCGCGATACGGTCGCGATAGTTGATCCCGTACCAGGTGATGCGGGCGAATGGCCCGGACGCGCTGGTCATGTTGAAGTCGAGCCCCAACGTCCAACTCGTCGACTTCTCGGGGCCGAGGTTCGGATCGTTGCCGCGAATGATCAGCGCGTTGGTGACGCCGCCCGGCGCCGTCGGGTTGGGCACCGGATAGGCAAAATAAAGGATCACGTTGGGATCCTGACGCAGGTCCTGGAAATTGGGAGCGCGGAACGAGGTGCCCCAACTGCCGCGCAGCGCGACGCGGCGCAGCGGCGACCAGGAAAGCCCGACCTTCGGATTGAAGGTGTTGCCGAAGTCGCTGTAATGCTCGCCACGCGCGGCGATCGAGAGGTCGAGCCGACCGATTCCCAGCCCCTCCCCGGCTGGGCCGGACAAGGGGGCGGCAAGCTCGACATAGGCGGCTGTGACGCTGCGCCGACCAATCCAGTTGGTCGGCAGCACCATCGGCGTCAACGTCGAAGTGTCGAGCACGCCCTTATCGAACGCATAGCGCTCATTGCGATGTTCGATCCCGGTCGCGAGGCGGAGGTCGCCGGCGGGCAATTTGAGCAGCGGTCCCTCGGCCCGAAGTTGGCCACCCCACAGGCGATAGCGGCCGCCCGCGCGGATACTGCCGCGGATTGCCGCGAGCGTCTCGGGATTGTTTGCGCTGCCGTCACCGAATACGTTGAGCGCGGTCGCGGGATCGGTGTCGGCGAGCGCCACCGCGACGCGGGCGCTGTTAGCGAGATTGTAGCTGGTCGTGCGCTCGCGCTGGGTGCCATAGGTGCCGTGCGCGTCGATCTCCCAACGACCGAGGCTCAGCTTGCCACCGCCCGACAGGCCGATGGCGCGGGCCGAACCGCGCATCCGCTCGGGGCCAAGATCATTGAGGAAGCTGTACTGGACCTGCACCGGCTGGTGAGTGCCGATCGGATCGACATAGAAGGGATTGGTGACAGGCACCGTGACCGTCTTCGAATTGTACAGCGCCGGTTGCGCGATATCGAAATGGCGGTCGCCGAACAGCCCCTGGACGTACAGCTCGACGTCGCCGATCGTTTGTCGGGCCATGGCCAATACGGCGTGGCGGCGCTGCATCGGCAACGCATCGGCGCCGAGATATCGATCCTGCACGTTACGCTGGCCGGGAAACAAGTCAGAAACGGAAAGCATCCGGCCATCCTGGCCGTCGGGAATGGCGAAGGTCCGCCCGCCCGCGAGGATCGTGCCGGGAACCGCGGCGCTCGAGCGGAAGTCGCCGAGGCCGAAGCGGCGCAGGTCTTCGCTGACATAGGGTCTGTCGGCGGCGGCGAGCGCGCCGCGCCGGTAGAATTCGTAGCCGATCAGGAAACTGCCGCTTGACCAATGATGGCCAGCGAGCGCGTCTGCCTGCCATTCGGTCAAGCCATCGGCGAGGCCCAGCCGCGCGCTCGTCTCGACGCCCTCGACATCGCTGCGCGGGATAATGTTGACGACACCAGCAACTGCGTCAGAGCCATACAATGCCGATGCGCCGTCGGGCAGCACTTCGATTCGGCCGATCGCGCTCAGCGGTATCATCGAGAGATCGGTGAAGACGCCGGCGAGGCCGGCCATTGGCGGCCGTTCGCCATTGAGCAGCACCAGCGTCGAAGATGCGCCTAGCCCGCGCAGGTTGATGCCGGATCCGAACGCCGAGTTGAAGTCGGCATTGCCGCGCGCCGTCGCCGCGGTGGTCTCGTTGGGACCACCGCCGAAATTCTGCGGCAGGGCCTGGAGGAGCTGCTGGGTAGTGACATAACCGCTCTGCTCGATCGCCTTACGGTCGATCGTCGTCACCGCGGCGCCCGCCGGCGCCCGGCCTCGAATGCGCGAGCCGGTGACGATGATCTCGCCTTTGTTAACCCCGCTCCGCGATGTTTGGCTGGGTGGCGTCGTGCCAGGCTCGACGACTAGATCAAAGCCAACCGTCCTTACGCGAAGGTCGGTCCCCGATAACAAGCGCTCTACGGCATCCGGAGTATTGAAACGCCCACGTAGCGGCGGCGCGATTTTTCCTTCGATCAGCTGGGTCGCGACGACGACGTTGCGTCCCGATATCTTTGCTACCGCCCGAAGTGAGGTTCCGAGATCCTGCGCCGGCAGATCATAGTCCTGTTGGTCGGCCGGAACCTGTGCGTAAACTGCGGGTGTTCCTAACGCGAAGACGAGCGCCATTCCTGTTCCGCGACCGAGCTTCGCACCAATGCTGTGCATGACCATCTTGCCCCTCCTGCCAGCGCATCGATGCGAGCGCCGTTCGGAGCGGTTGACGACGGTGGTCGAAAATCGGCCCCCTCGGATCAGGAATTTTGTTCGGAGGGTGCTTGGACGCGCTCGGAGAGAATAAGATCGCCGCCGCTGGTCTGGGTCAGGTTGAGACGCAGCGCTTCGGCGATGCTCCGCGCCAAGCCTGCCGTGTCGCGCGCGTGGAATGCGCCGGTCACGCGCAGATTGGCGATCTTGGGGTCGGAAAGGCTGATCTTCGCCGCGCTATAGCGGTTCGCCTGGGCGATGACGTCCGCCAGCCTAGTCCCGTCGAAACCCAACATGCCCGAAGTCCAGTCGCGCTCTGCAGCGCTGGCCACCACCGGGGTCGGCAGCGGCTGGCTTGCGGCAAACGCGATCTTTTCCCCGGGTCGAAGCAGCTCGGTCATGCGAGCCGGAGATTTCTGGCGATCATCTTTGCGGACTTCGACGCTCCCGCGCCACAGCGTCACCTCAACGTGCCTCCCGACCAAGCTCACGTCGAACAGCGTCCCGTGCGCCACCACCGAACCGTTTCCGACCTGGACAATGAACGGCCGATTAGGATCATGCGCGACATCGAAGCGTGCTCGGCCGCGCGTGAGAAAGACACGCCTCTCACTCGCGTGGAAGGCGATGCGCACCGCACTGTCGGTGTCGAGCGTCGCGGTTGAACCATCCGACAGCGACACGATTCGGATTTGGCCGACATCAGAGCTGAACCGATGCCCGGGCCAGAAACCAAGCGGACCATAAGGCGAAATGAGGACGGCGCCCAGGACGACGATCGCCAGCACGGCAGCCGCAGCCGCGATGACACGGGGACGAACCATCGCTCGCTCGCGGCCCGCTTCCGGCAGTCGACGTGCGCGCCCATAGCTGGTCTGCGCGAGGAGTCCCGCCCGGCCCCAGTTTCGCTCGATACGGGCATAGGCCTCGGCATGGCGCGGATCGGCGGCGCGCCAGCGTTCGAAGGCGTAGCGATCCACATCGGCATCGCGATCGTGGAGCAGCGCAGCCCAGTCCGCGGCCTCGCGGCGCACCGCCTTGTCGGATTTGGCCCCGCGGCCGGGCGGGATCATTAATACTCGCTCAGTGCGGAGTCGATTTCGGCGATGGCGCGGCTCATCTGTTTGCGAATGCTGCGCACGCTCATGCCGAACCGTTCGGCGACTTCGGCATAGCTATATCCGTCGAGGCGACAGGCCATAAAAATCTCCCGCGTTCGTGGACGCAGGCGCTCCATAGCGAATTCGAGACGATTAAGCATGTCCCGCGCCTCCAGCAGATCGTGCGGGTCGACTCCCGCAAGTGGCACCTCGTCGGCAGGGACATGCGCCGAGGCGGAATGGCGCATCGCCGACTTGGCGCGGTCGCGCAGAAGATTGGTCGCGATGCGGCTGAGATACGCCTCCGGCCTTTCAACGGTGCCGAGATAGGTGGCCCCCTTGCGCGCGAGGCGCTCGAACGTCTCGTGGACGAGATCGCGGGGATCATCGCTCCCAGAGCGGTTGGAGAAGAACCGTAGCAGGCGCGGCGCCTGGGCGCGGTAGAGCTCGTCGAGCTTGTGGGTCCGCAGCGGCACGATATTATCTGACGGCGAGGGTTCGGCAGACCCGCGGCCGGAAGCGGTGCCGCGCTCCGCCTCATCCCGGGCAAGGTTCAGGCGCACAGCACGATTCCCACGTGCCGCGACATCCGATCTCGTGATGCAAAACGCTGATCCATGGCCGGTCCGCCTCCCTTGTGCGAGGCAACCGGCGGAAGCCGGGTGTTGAGAACATGCTCAAGGACATGCGCCGGCGCTTTTAGCCGCGAACGGCCTGGACAGATGCGACGGCCACCCGGCCGCACAGAAGTGCGGCGGTCAATTCTCTCAAGCGAGGTTCTCAAGCCTCGACGTCGATGACGACGCGGCAAGAGAGTAAGCGATCCGCAGGTTTCGATGCAAGGTAAGTTCGGACGGAAGAGAGGATCAGCTCGCGGCCAAGCTCCGAAGCTCCTCCAGCCGTTCCCTCGAAACTTGCCCAACGATGTCTCGCAGTCTGCGCACCGATGCGAGAATTGCGTTCAGATCTTCGATGTCGATCTCATAGGCGTCCGAATAACGGGATTCGACATAAGCGCGCTTGAGCAACTGGAACCGCCTGCGGTCAATCCGGCGGTCACGCGGCCATGCCTCGATCAGACGCGGCTCGCTGTCCTCGGCGAGCGAACGGAGAAACTTGATGTTATGCGAACGCGGATAGTAGAGCATCCGGCCGAGCAGGAAACAGATGTAAGCGCGTTCCGTTGCCTGATGCAGCATGAGGGCAGCGTCTTTATATTTTTCGGTATTCATGCAGAACTCGACGATGTCGATCGCATCATCGATTCTCTTCGACCAATTCTCCACGTAGCCTTCGGCCATCCTGAGCGCATCTGCGGTGGTAAGGGGTGCCGGCGTCGCGAGCGGATGTCGCGGCAGCGCGTAAAGAAGGATGCCATCGCGGGCGATATCGACCCAGAAATATTCGCCGCGCCGCAGCGCCTGGTTCACCTCGTCGAGCGAATGGACGATGATGTTGACCGGACGGTTGATCTGCGCATCGCGCAGGATGCGATCCTCGGCGACATACCAATAGTTCGCGATGTCGGTCAGGTCGCGATGATTGACCACGACCAGCAGATCGAAATCTGACAGATAGCCGTTTTCCGGCTCATCGACCCAATCGTCGCGCGCGTAGGAGCCGAACAGGATGATCTTTAGGATTTTGCCCTTTTTGCGGCTGGGCGCCGTCGCGCCGCTGATCGCTTCGGCGAATTCGTCCATCAGCACGCGTTGGACCCGCTCCAACTCACCACGTTGGACGTCAGGCAGATGATCGATATCCCTCCGCATCCAAAGGATTCTTGCCGACCGGGCACCCCATTGCAAGCGTCAGGCTTGTTTTAATGGATTTTCTTGCCCTATGTCTCACCCGTTCGGCGGTGCTGGTTGGCCGGCACCGATGTGGCTTTGAGCGGCAAACGACCGGCGAGCGTTCTCAAGCGCTATTCTCAACTTCCGGGACCGCCGAACACCATTCTCCGGCTGATCAACCGGGGCCCAGATGTCACCGCGTCTCCTGGCTACAAAGGAGAAGCGACCGCGATTGGGGCGCTTCATTGTAGCAGTCGGTCTGTGACGCCAGTCAACGGAGATGGGCAGTCCTCCCACATCCGGTCGACATCATCGAGTTTGCGGACTATCGCCCAGATCGAAGCGCGAGCGGGAAGCAGCCTTTGAAGTGCGCAGTGCGCCGACGTGCGAAGTGTTTTCGGCATGAACTACGCCCCTTCGGCGAGGGGCCTCTTCATTCCATTTTCCGCTTATTTCATTTTGGGATATTCGGCCGGCGAAGTGGTTCGGCACTGGATGATCTTACAAGGGAAATCTGGTTCGCACCCAACGTGGGCTGGTCGCACGCTTCACATAGCCTTCGCGATCAGGGAGCTGCATGATCTCGCTCGCGAGCACGGCATCCTCAACATCGCGCTTCGTTTGCATCGACGTCGATCGCGACGTGAAGCGACCGCTCGTCCGCGAACGACTGACATCGTCACGCTCGACCTCGCGGCTGCCGATCAACTCGGAGGCGAGTTTCGCTGTGCCTCCTTCGTCACTCGCGCCGCAGCGTAGCAGCAGCAGGTTCCCGCAATTCTCGATGATGGTGTTGGCGGCTTCCCCGTAAACCGCTTTCACCTGGGCAAACGCCTGGAACCCGATCGCGACGCAACCGCCGAACTTCCTGAGCCGCGCCTGGGCATCCTTCAGTCCCTCGATCCGCCCGAGCGCGTCCAGCTCGTCGACGTGGAACCAGATGCGGCGGTTGCGATCGGGAGCAAGCGAGAGCGTCTCGGTGATGGCGATGTTCATCCAACAGGAGATAAGGCCGCGCAATGCCGCGACCTGGTTCCCGGTGTAGGGTAGCCAGAGCGAGCCGGAGCCGGACCGCACCCATTGCCGGATCGAAAACGGCTCGCCGTCGAGCGCGGTGATGAACCTCAAATTCCCGGTCGCCGGCGCCAATGTGCCGAGGATGCTCGCCAGCATCTTCTCGCCGCCCGGCTCGAAATAGCGCGCCGCCGCCGTCCCCTGGCACAACAGCTTCAATTCGCCGATCGAGCCGGAGGTGAGCAAGGTGACGAGATCGCTCGTCGTCCCCAAGCCCATCCGCCCGAAATTCTCCAGCGCCGCCGCGAGCAATTGCTGGGCGTAGGTGATCCACTGATCATGGTCGCCGACGCCAAGGTGAGGCAGCATTGACTGGGCGAGGAAGGCATGGTCGCCGGGCCGCTCGATCTCGGCGAGCAGATCCCAACGCGCGCAGCGCGGGTCGAACGGATTGAGGATCACGTCGCCCTGCGCGAAGAACGCACCCATCGCCGTGCCCTCGGGGTCGGCGACGACATGCCGGTCGCCACGGCGGATGGCGTCGGCCATCAACGCGCGAAGCGCGGTCGATTTGCCCGCGCCGGTCGTGCCGATCGCAGCGACGTGCATGGTTTCGTCCCGGCGGGAGAGCGGCACGTTCGCCAGCGTCACGCGGCCAGTGGCCCGCGCCCACAGCCGCCGATGGCGCCCGCCGGTGTAGGGCTGCATCCGCGTCCCGCGCAGGTGGGTAACCTTGCGCGGCATGGCGGCGAGCCGTGCCGCGATGGCGCCGCCGAGGAACGCAAACGCCGCCGGCATCATCACCGCCAGCGGCCAGCTGTCCGCCCGAAAGCTGGTGTAAAGCCAATAGCCCAGCGCAGTACCGCCCAGCCAGCCGAGCGGCGCGTGGACCAGCGGCCAGAATGTGCGCCGGTCGACAACCTGCACGATGGCGACCGCGAGCACACCGGGTAATGCGGCCAGCGCGAACCAAAGATGATAGCCGTGGAACGCCAGCCACGCCCATCGCTGCTCGAGCCACGGTTCGAGGGCATGCCGATGCGCCCAATGCTCGCGGGCAAGATCGGCGAACGCGAACCGCGCATCGGCCGGGATTGCGTGCCGCACCAGCGGCCAGCACGCGCCGATCGCCAATAGCGCGGACACGAACGCAACCTGCTGGACGACGGGCTCGGAACCGCGGCCGCCCGCACCGCCACCGGGCGCGGTCATCGCTCGGCTCCGTAGTCGTGCTCGCGCGAAGCGGAGGGCGCCTTCTTCGCCGCCGCCAGCGCTTCGCGCATCGATTCCGGCGTATGGTGCGGCGCATTGTTCCGCGCCGCCATCATCGCGCGCAACGCCTTCGCCTGCTCGCTGTTCGCCGGATCTGCGCCTCGGCTGCCGGCACCATTCCTTCCCTGCGCGCTGGACGCCGCGCCACGATCGCCCCCAGCCTCCCGGCCGGTATCCGGCGCGGCCATACGCTCGTCACCCGACCGGCCGAGCACCCGCGACAACAAAGCGGCAAACCGACGCGGCTGTTCACGCAGCGCGTTCGTTCCACCATCGTCATGCGTGCGGTGGCTCGTCGTGGCTTGCTGACTGCCGGGCCAATCATAGTCGAGCACCATGTCCTTGCCGCGGTCACGCGCGAGGGTGTGGCGGAGCTTCTGATCGTTGCTGAAATCATCGCGGCCATAATGCAACGCTGTGCCGGTCCGGTGACGGCTCAGCGCGACATAGGAAGAGTGCGCGTCGAGTCCGGGCGTGGCCAGCACATGCGTGCGGTCGACCGTCATGCCCTGCGCCTTGTGGACGGTCGCGGCATAACCATGGTCGACATGGGCATAGCTTTTGAGGTCGACGGTGACGTGCCGGCCATCGTCGAGCCGCACGGCAAGCGTGTCGGGTGCCGCCTTCTCGATAGTGGCGAGCGTGCCGTTCTTCACGCCGAGATCACGTTCGTTGCGCAAGAACAGGACACGGTCGTTGTCGGCAAACTGGCGCATGCCGCGTTCCGTCCGAATCGCGACATTCTCGCCCAGCTCGCCATGCAGGCTGCGCTTTGCGCGGGCTGCCTCGTTCAGCATCCTGACCTCCTTGTTCGTGTGCGTGAGGATGATGCGGGTCGCCTGCAGATCGGCGCGGCGTTCGGCGTCCCAGCGTTCGATCAGCGCAGCGCGGGCCGCCTCGCGCGTTTCGGCGCGATGCACCATGCCGGCGTCCATATAGGCGGCCAGCGCCTCGCCGGGCCTGCCGGTGGCAAATGCTTTCGTTGCCTCGCGCATCCATTCCTCGCTCTGGCGGCGCACTTCGCCGAGCTCTGCCGCGCCATGACGTTCGGCGAGCAGACGATAGGCCGCGCCGGCCTCGATCGCCTGGAGCTGCCGGATGTCGCCGACCATCACGACCTTGGCGCCCGCGCCCGCCGCTTCGGACAGGATGCGCTGGAGCTGGAGCGTGCCGATCATGCCGGCCTCGTCGATCACCAGCACGTCGCGCGACGTGAGCCGGTCATAGCCCTTGCTCCACGCATGTTCATAGCTGGCGAGCGTGCGCGATGCGATGCCGGAGCTGCCTTCGAGATTCTCGGCCGCGATGCCCGACAGCGCGGCGCCGCGCACGGTGTAGCCGGCCGACTCCCATGCCTCGCGCGCGACACCGAGCATCGCCGATTTGCCCGCGCCAGCATAGCCGACCACCAGCGCCAGATCGGGCTTGCGCAGCACATGGCCGAGCGCGGCGCGCTGCTCGCCGCTGAGCCTGAGCCCGCTTTCCCGCGCGCGGATGACTGCGAAGGCCATGTCGAGTTGCCCGACACGATGACCGCGCGACGCGGCGAGCCGCCCCGCGTCGCGCACCAACGCCAGTTCGGCGCGCATCATATTGTTCGTGGTGAACCGTTCCGCGCCGTGCCCGTCGTGGCCGAGCGCGAGGACGGATTCGTGATGGCGCATGCTGGCGAGCACGCGATCGAACTGCTCCTGTCCGTCCGAATGGCGGTGCGCGAACATGGCGAGATCGCGTGACGTGAACGTCGCCTGTTGCCGGGTCAGCGCGTCCAGGCCGACCCGCGGATCGGCGATGATCGCAGCACCATTCCGGCGCGCGATGTCGCGGTGATCCTCGGCGCGCTCGGCATCCTCACCCCGCGCATCGCGGCGCGCGCCGGCCGCGCCGATCTTGTGCTGCGGTTGGAGATCGATCCCCTGCGCTTCATAGCTGCGATGATCGACACGCGCCTCGATCCCCAGCGCGGCGCAGCGTTCGTTGACGTGGGATGCCCATGCCTCGCGCCAGTGCTGGAGCAGCGCCGTGGCATTCCATTCGCGCTCCTTCGCACCGAAGCCTTCAGGACCGACCTCGCGCAGGCTGAGCATGACGTGCGCGTGCGGCTTGGCCTCGCCGTCCGCTCCGATGTCCCAATGCACGTTGAGATCGGCGATCATGCCGCGCTCGACAAATTCACGGGATACAAACTCGCGGGCGAGCGCAATGCCCTGCTCCTGCGTCATCTCGCGCGGAATGGCGAATTCCATCTCGCGGGCGAGCTGGGCGTCCTTGCGTTCCTCGGTCGCCTCGACCTCGTTCCACAGCGCTTCCCGGTCGCGCATCCGCTCGGGCGCGCCCTCGGGGAGCAGGATCTCCGAATGGACGACGCCCGGCTTGTTGGTGAAGTCGTGACCGCGCCCGAGCCGCTCGTCATGGAGCCGCGAGCCCGAGCGATAGGCGGCGGCGGCCACCGCGCTCCGGCCGCTGCCGCGTGAAATGATCTTCGCCGAGAAGTGGTAGATCGCCATGACGGGGCCGAGATTACCGCGGACCCCGCGACGTCGGTACGACGTATAAGCGCGCCCTTCTACGCTGGACTACGACGGAGGATTTGAGCCTATTGAACCGGGATTCACACGGCCCAATTCGGCGGCATCGACAGCATGAAAGGAAATGCCGATATGCGCAAGGTCCGGGATTTCGACGCGGAACTGAAGGCGCTGAACGAGCGCGCGAAGCTGCTGCAACAGCGCAAGGTCCAGCAGTTCGGCGAGCTGGTCGAGGCGACGGGGGCCGATGCGCTCGATGCCGATGTGCTGGCCGGCGCGCTGCTGGCGGCGGTCGCCGAGAAGGACAAGGCGACCATGACCGCCTGGAGCCGCCAGGGCGCGCAATTCTTTCGTGAGACGAGCCGGAAATCCTCGCGCCGGGCTCGTGGCGGCAGCGAGAGCGGCCCGGCGCAACGCCCAAGCGCGGAACAGGCTTGATGCGGCGCGGGCTCGGTTCGACACTAGGGCATGGGTCGTGGCGCGACGGACACGCACGCGGCATCTAATCGAGCTGGGCGGGCTCGTGCAGAAAGCCGGGCTGGTGACGATCGCCGATGACGACCGCGCAATGATGTATGGCGCGTTCCTCGATCTGGCGGCGCGCATGCAGGGCGAAGGTGGCGCGGAGGCGAAGCTGCTGTTCCAGCGCCGCGGCGCGCGTGCCTTTGCGACGGAAGCGGAGGCTAAGACGCGGGGCGCATGGGTGCGAAAGGCATCGGCCGAATCCAGCAAATGAGCGACCGCGGAGGGGCTGGTCCACGACATGGCGAGACAGCCCCTCCGCGGCGCCGCTCACTCCCTGTCCGTCACGATCGGCCGGGTAAGCGGAAAGAGTGAGGGCATGGAGTGCGCACCGCTCTCCTGGATAGAAGAGGAAGCGCCCGGTTCGAGATTTCCGTCATCCACCGCAGGCGACCGGCGTTCTCCGTTGCGCGCCATGAACAGGCTCGCTTCTTGCCAGCGTGGGCGTTGCGCTTCGCCGGGCATGACAGGCGTATCCGCGCCGAGACGCGCCATATAGGCGACGGTTTCCGCCGGGAGCGAAGCGCCGCTGTCGCGATAGCGCAGCCAGCGTGCTTCACCAGCGTTGTAGGCCGCATATGCGCCGGGAAATCCATGACGCCGCGCCAGCTCGGCGAGGTAGAGGCTGCCGGCGATCATGTTGGCGCGCGCGTCCCAGGGATCGCGGCCGAGCGCATAGCGCGCCGATAGGCTCGCCCAGGTCGCGGGCATGATCTGCATACAGCCCATCGCGCCCTTCGGGGAAAGCGCACGCGGGTTGCCGCCGCTTTCGGCCATCATCACGCGCATGATGATGTCCTGGGGCAAGCCCGACCGCGGCGCAGCTTCCGGGACGTGCGCGAGACAGGCATTGGCAGGGCGCGGCGCCTGCGAAGCGGCGGCTGTGGATATGCCGGACGCGCAGATAGCAAACGCGACGATCGCGCGGGACAGCCGGGCGCTCATGGCCGTGTCCAGACGGGGATCGCGCGGCCGACAATCCGGGCGGTCGCGACCGGCCCAAAATAGCGCCCGTCGAATGACGCGGGCACGTCGCGCGCGAGCAGGAACACCGTGCCGGGGGGCAGGATGCGGCAACCGGACCAGGCGGGAAGCGGCCGGCCGATCCTGTCCGTGCGCAATGCGGTGCCCGCAGACCGGCCGTCGATGGTGACAACAAATCCGGTGCGGCAGACGGTCTGCCCGGCCGTGGCGGCGACGGGCTTCAACAGCAGCGCGCCGGAGCCGAGATAGCCGCGTGCCGTCATCAGCTGCGCCATGTCCGGGGCCGGGCGCACCGCCGCGATCATGTCGGGGCGCACCGTGCCGGCCGGCGCGATTCTGTAGAGCCCGACCGGCACGCTCGCCGATGCGTTCCACACCAGCGCCACCGGCTTCACCGGCACGGATGCGATGATCGCGGCGATACCGATCGCGACGCCGAAAAGGGGCAAGCGACGCACGCTCATGGTTCATTTCCTTCGATTGAATGCGGGGAGCGGCCCGGGCCGAGCACGGCGTCCAGCGCGCGCTCGGTGCGCAGGATCGCGCGGCCGATCGCTTCGGGGATTTGCGGGAGAACGGCGTCGCCGAACGCCTCGACGATCAGACTGGCCGCAGACGGCCGTTTTCCATCGCCGATCGCAACGCGCGTGCCAGCCACCCAGGCGGATAGCCCATCATCCATTGATAGGTGATGGGCAAGGCCGCCGTTCCAGTCAGACCATGGTTCCGGAGCAGCGCCGCCAGCGCCCTCGCGCCCGCCCATTTCTGCATCGACGGCGCGGTCTGGTTGCCGGTTGCGGTCGGCGTCAGCGCCTTCATTGCGCCGTTCATCACCGCGTCCATCGTCGGCGATTTCCGGCGGTCGTAGGCCGGGCTCCAGGTGTCCATGCGCTTGTCGCGCTTCGTCGGCGTCGGCAACGTCTCCAGGTCTTCTTTCGTCAAGGAGCGGATCATGTGCTCTGTCGAATAGCGCTTTGGTCCGACGCGCCCCTCGGCGCCGCCCTGATTGTAGCCGCTGTCGCCCGCGGTCGGCGTCGGCAGCATCGCCGCCGCGTGGCGCAACAGGTTGGGCGTGTCGATCTGCGCCTTCGATCCGTTCGCCCGCTTGCCTGTCTCGATCGCTTCCCGCGTGAAAGCACGGCCGCCGTTCGGTTTCATCGGCGTTGGCATCATCCCGGCGTGGCGACTCGCATGACTCTGGAGCTGACTCAGCACATCGTCGCGGCCGCCTCGGGCCGCGTCCGACTTGCGCGGTGTCGCCATCGGCGTTGGCGGCACTTCCAGATGGAGCGCCTTGGTCATCGTCGGGCTTCGCCCATTGACGAATTCCGGCGATCGTCTGCCAATCTTCCTGATTGGCGTCCCAACGAGACCGAGCGAACTGTCCGAGATCGAAACCGATGAGCCACGACCGCTTGCGGATGTGGTTGGCGCCGACATTGTCAGCACCCACCACGCACGGTTCGCAGGCGTAGCCGAACGCTTCCAGCACAGCGAGCACCCGGTCAGCGCCGCGAGTTCTGAGGTGAGCGCTGTTCTCAAAAGCGAACCAGCGAGGGCGGCAATCGCCGACCAGGCGGACGGCTTCGAGGTAGAGTCCCGAACGCTCGCCATCGATCCCGCGCCCTTTGGTGTTGGCGACCGAGATGTCCTGGCACGGCGGGCTGCCGACGATGATGTCGGGGAGCATCCCAAGATCCGAAAGAAGTCGAGCTGCCGTGAGGGACCGGACGTCTTCGTAGAGAAGGACATGCGGGTTGTTCTCCGCGTAGAGGATGCGGCGCCATTCGACGATTTCGCAGGCGGCCACGGTGATGAAACCGGCGCGATGCAGGCCGAGCGTCCAGCCGCCGGCCGCCGCGCTGAACAAGTCGAGCGCGCGCATCACGGCTGGCCGCGACGGACCGGCGGCGACACAGCTCCATTGTTGGGATCGGAGGTCGAGGCGCAGGCGCCGCGATCGGCCCAGGCGCGCAGATCCTCGATCGAATAGATGACCCGACCGCCGATTTTCCGGTAAGCGGGGCCGGTGCCGTAGATGCGGTGCTTCTCGAGCGTTCGGGCGGAGAGGCCGACATAATAAGCGGCCTCCTTGGTGCGCAGGTAGCGCGTGTCCTTGATGATGTCGGCCATGGGCGTCCTTCCGATGGGCGGGTGGCCGCGCCGCCAAGGGGCCAGCGGCGCGACCGCGGCCATCATCGGGAAGGAAAGGTGTCCGTGGGTGGCCGGACCGGCGGGGCGCGCGTTCCGACCACAAGCGGAAGAAATGGGTGGCTATTCTCCGGCGAATGGTCCCGTCACGATCCCGACCGGCGCGGCGCGAGCAAGGCGCGATAGCCGCCCGCGACCATCGCCGTGGCGGCATCCGACAACCGCCGGAGGTCGGATCGCTCCGAGCTGGATCGCCAGTCGTCGGGCCATGCTGGAAGGAGTTGCGCGGCGATATCGCGCAGCGGCAGGCCGTCGGCGGCGAGGTCGTGGATGCACAGCATCGCCGTCTGCCGGTGGGCATCCCGATAGGGAACATGCTTCAGCGGCGGGCCGACGCCGAGCCCGCGGCGCAGCATCGCCGCGACGCGCAGGCGATCGGCCGTATGGGCGTCGGGATGGAGATAGAGGCCGAACGGCTCGCCCGTCCGGGGCGCAAGCCGTTCGGGCAACCAGAGCGCCAGTTCGGGGCTACCGTGCCGGCGAACCAGAATATGCGTGCCGGCCGGCGCCTTCAGCGCCAGCGCCGCGCCCCAACGGTCCGGCGTGAAGCGAAGGCCGGGGAGTGCCCGCGCCCATGGCAAGGGACGGACCAGCGAAATTGTCGCGATGCGCAGATCGGGCATCCAGCCGAGCGGCGGTCGCGCCGTGGCCGGTGTGTCAGGATGCGCGGTGAAAGGATAACCCCCAAGGCGCCGTTTCGGCGACGAGTGGATGGCGGCCGAGCGTGGCGAAGCCGCCGCGCCGCGCGGCGGCGAGCGCGCGATCCGATGCGCGCCGCGCGAGGACACCTGATCGTCGCCAGAGCGCGCGGAAATCAGGATTGCGCCGGAGCCATTCCCAGGCGAACCCAGCGGCGTCGAGATCGAGAAGCGCCCGATAAGGCTCGGGCAGGTTGAGACGGTTATAGCCTGGCATATTTCACTCCCGGCTGGACAATGCCCCCGACCGGGAAGGATAGAGTGGCGGCTGACGAGGCCAACGCGGTGCCGCCTTATCCCATGATAACACAGGCGTTATGGCTCCCGCCCGGCAATGCCGGGCGGGAGCGCCGGTTCAGTCGTCCCGGCGTTTCTTCGGCCGCGACCAGTTAAGGTGGAAGGTGCGGCCATCGCCGCGGTCGTAGAGACCGGGATAGATCGGGGCGACGAAGCCGGGATCGTCGATCCGGAAGCTGATATAGGGCCGATCGTTCTGGGTGTGGTTCAGCCAGCCTTGCGCCACCTCGATGTCGCCGTCCATCATCAGATGGGTGGGTGCCTTGTCGCCGGTGCGATCGGTCGCCGGAACGATGCGGAGGCTGTCGCGCCGGATGGTGAAGCTAATCAACTCGCCGACATACTCGTCTTCGCCGGTCCGGATGAAAGTGCCGATGGTGGTCATGTCACGTCTCCTTCAGATGTTTCGAGTCCGCGCCATTGCGGCCCCGATGGCCGATCGGAGACCGGACCTGCGACGCGGGTGCAGCCGAAGGCCCTGAGCGTAGCGGTGGACGGCGGCCGGGCTCTTTTTTGCTCCGCGGGGAATGGGGCTTGCCCCAGGGGGAAAAAGTGCCCGGCCGCTGTTGCGCCCATGAGCGGTGAGGTTCGGTCATCAAGCCATCGTGAGGGGCCGCAAGGGTGCGGGGTCGCTTGCATTCGAGAGAGTGTGGTGGTGCCTTCTCCACGAAACGACAGGGGCACCGGCAAAGGCGTGTATTCGGGACTGGACCGGCTATAATTGGGCGGAAGCGTGCCGCCTCGTTCGGATCATGCGGGGATTGCGTGCGGTCTGCCCCCGATGCGGGCAGCAATCAGGTGGCCGGTTGCTCCAGCACGCGCGCACCGGCGAATCCGCCGAGAACCGCGCCGATGATCGCTACTACGACGACAGCCCATTCATCGACGCCGACGACCCGGCTCAACGAGGCGCTCACGGAGGCGGTAGCGGCGGCGGCCGGAAGCGCGAACAGGAGCAGGAACGCGATCCGTGCCGGGCCGCGCTCGGGCAACAGCGTGAGGAGCGTGCGGCCCGCCACGACCGTCGCCACAAGGACGCCAAAGCCGATCAGGAACGAGGTCGCGCCCGATGCCCCGGCACGGTCGGCGGCGAACGCGGCGGATAGGCCAAGGAAGAGCGGGAGCGCCCATGCCGCGGCGGCGAACAGGAACCAGACGAAGAGTCCAAGGAGTGGGATCAGCAGTGCGAGGGCCATATTGGCCTCCTTCGATAGGTCGAGGTGCGCTTCCCGCCATCCGCCACGGCGCAGCGTCCTTATACCATTTTCACCGCACCAGCGGAATCCCGAACAGCTCCGCGAGCCGGGCGTCAGCCCGGCGAGCACGATTTTGGAGGGCCGCACAGGCAAGCCGCCGGCCCTGGCGGGGGTCGGCGACTGCACCTTGTCGATTCGCCTGTCCTACCGGGACGGGTGCGGTGTGAATGGCCGCCATTCCTCGTCGCTGCCTGCCCGACGGTAGGTCATCCGGCGACAGCGGATCACGTTCCAGGTGAACATCAGCGGCTCGAAGCCATGCCACCAATCG
>Ga0164242_10001867_pt1 | contig 24669 bp, 32 predicted proteins | sample OricomgcompostMG_FD_108783 | JGI IMG/M metagenome (GOLD analysis project Ga0164242, IMG submission 108783) | Miracle-Growth compost microbial communities from Emeryville, California, USA - Original compost - Miracle growth compost (MG) ...
AGAGGGATCAGACAGACAGACAGAGAGACAGACAGACAGACAGACAGACAGACAGACAGACAGACAGACAGACAGACAGACAGACAGACAGACAGACAGACAGATAGATAGATAGAGGCATGGACAACTACAACTACCTACCTACACATGGGAAACTGAGAGAGTACTACAAGGACTACGGAGTAATTCGTACGATGCGTAGAGTTAGCTCTTTGGAGCCATGCACGGTGTTAAAAACCTCAATTCACCCTGAACAACACAGTGCCACGTGATTTCGCAAGATGTTCGTGCTTCGTGCTAGGAGTCACGGGCTTGGAGCCAAGCTGATGAGTGCAAACATTAATGGCCTACCTACCTGCCTAAGCCTCACATCTATCCGCCGAACAGACAAACTCACCACCTGTAAACACAACCACTCCTCGCGATATTCCTTGCCATTTCCCTCCCACAAAGAATCGCCAAGTTACGCTCTACTTCGACCCCACAGCGCCCATCCCTCCTGGATGGGACACTAGTCGCCATCATGAAGTTTAATATTGAGTACAAACCCACCAACCCCAGGAGAGGATGTGATTGTTTTGCAATGCTGACTACCTTGTTTTCGGGAAGTGACCTACCAGTTCTCTTTCCCTATCCGCGAATCTATCCGGGTGAGGTCCCTTCCCCGTTCGTGTCTGTGGTACCAGTACCCGTACCGTTCGATGATGACCCATGAACTAACCGATGACCGAACGGGTTGTGCGATAGAACAATATGCGTAAGTCTGCTCCCAATGTTGACACGCCCACGCGCCCTTCTAACTTTTTGTGTGTGTGAACTTGGTTTAGCTACATGTGCGACTTGAAGAGTGAGGCGAGCCCCATATACCAATGGTCGAAGATGCAGCTCACTCATCCGCCCTACCCTCTCTAGGAACCCTTGATGCCGGCGGCCACTGTGTGCTTGAGATGCCCTCGGGCACGGGGAAAACCGTTACCCTGCTGTCACTCATCGTTGCATACCAGCAATACTACCCGGAGCATCGGAAACTCGTTTACTGCTCACGTACGTCATTCCCCTGCTGGTCCCCACAAGCCGTGTTTGATATCCTCACTAACCCTGCCTTTAGGCACCATGTCCGAGATCGAGAAGGCTTTGGCCGAGTTGAAAGCCTTGATGAAGTACCGTACCGAACAGCTCGGCTACGAGGAAGAATTCAGGGGCCTAGGTCTCACAAGCCGGAAGAACCTCTGCCTGCATCCTTCGGTCAAGAGGGAGAAGAGTGGCGCCATTGTCGACGCTCGATGTAGAAGCTTGACCGCCGGCTTCATCAGAGAGAAGAAGGAGAGAGGCGACAACGTGGATGTTTGCGTCTACCATGATGTATGTATACCCATGCTTACTCCCGCTCTTCACCCGCCGCCGCTGACATGTCGTGCATAGAATCTCGATCTTCTCGAGCCCCACAACTTGATACCAAACGGTGTCTGGACTCTAGATGGCCTGCTTCGCTACGGAGAGCAGCACAAACAATGCCCTTACTTCACATCACGACGGATGGTACATATCCCCCCCACCCCCCAAGACCACCCCCAAACCCCAATCCAATGACGGGCGCGCCCTTCACTACCTACCTACTACTGGACGGCTACTAAACGGGAGTCACATATTAGATGCAATTTTGCAATGTCATCATATACTCCTACCACTATCTCTTAGATCCTAAGATCGCTGAGCGGGTATCGAAGGAGCTCTCAAAGGATTCCATCGTTGTCTTCGACGAGGCGCACAATATCGACAATGTTTGCATCGAGTCTTTAAGCACCGACATCACCGAAGATTCGTTGAGGAAAGCCACCAGGGGCGCTCAGAACTTGGACAAGAAAATCAGCGAGATGCGGGAAACAGACCAGCAGCAATTGCAGGATGAGTACGAGAAGTTAGTCCAGGGCCTTCGTGACACGGATGAGGCTCGGCAGGAGGATGCGTTCATGTCAAACCCAAGTACGTGGCCCTGCCCCAATTTATTGCCGCCGCTTACCACCGTACTGACGATTCCATTCCGGCAGCCCTCCCTGATGACTTGCTCAAGGAGGCCGTGCCAGGTAATATAAGGAGGGCAGAGCACTTCGTTGCGTTCCTGAAGAGATTCATTGAGTACCTCAAGGTCGGTTAATTTAGCACCATCTATATTCCTCGTCTTGCCTACCCGGGTAGGAGTGCTAACGCTGGTGCTTTGCCCGTCAGACACGCATGAAGGTTCGACAGGTGATTTCCGAGACGCCACCATCCTTTCTCGCCCATCTCAAGGAATACACCTTTATAGAGAAGAAGCCTCTGCGGTTCTGTGCCGAACGATTGACCTCGTTGGTGAGGACCCTGGAGCTTACGAACATTGAGGATTACCAACCTCTGCAAGAAGTGGCCACATTCGCAACACTCGTGGCAACTTACGAGAAGGGCTTCCTCCTCATCCTGGAACCTTTTGAGTCCGATACAGCCGAAGTTCCCAACCCGGTCCTCCATTTCACATGCCTTGACGCTGCCATCGCCATCAACCCGGTCTTCGAGAGGTTCAGCTCTGTCGTGATTACGTCAGGGACCTTGTCTCCGCTCGAGATGTATCCCAAAATGCTCGGCTTCTCGACCGTCGTCCAGGAATCATACAGCATTACCCTCGCGAGGCGGTCCTTCTTGCCCATGATTGTCACACGTGGCAGCGACCAGGCCTCTATCTCGACGAGTTTCCAGGTCCGGAACGAACCGAGCGTGGTGCGTAACTACGGGAATCTCCTGACCGAGTTTGCTCGCATCACTCCCGACGGCCTCGTCGTGTTCTTTCCGTCTTACCTTTACATGGAGTCTATCATCAGCATGTGGCAGGGGATGGGGATCCTGGACGAGGTGTGGAAATACAAACTCATCCTTGTCGAGACCCCGGACGCACAGGAAACATCACTAGCACTCGAGACGTACCGCACAGCATGTTGCAACGGCCGCGGCGCCGTCCTGCTCTGTGTCGCCCGAGGAAAGGTATCCGAGGGCATCGATTTCGACCACCAGTTTGGGCGGGCTGTGCTATGTATCGGTGTGCCGTTCCAGTACACCGAATCACGAATTCTCAAGGCCCGCCTCGAGTTCCTTCGGGAGACATATCGCATTCGTGAAAACGACTTCCTCTCCTTCGATGCTATGCGACACGCCGCGCAGTGCTTGGGACGCGTGTTGCGGGGTAAAGATGATTACGGTATCATGGCGTTGGCAGATCGGAGGTTTCAGAAGAAGCGACTGCAGCTGCCAAAGTGGATAAACCAGGCCTTGCTGGATGCGGACACAAACCTGAGCACTGATATGGCAGTCAGCAGTGCGAGGAGATTCCTGAAGGGCATGGCCCAACCCTTCAGAGCAAAGGACCAGGAAGGTATTAGCACGTGGAGCCTCGAGGACCTGAAGAAGCACCAGGAGAAGCTGGCCGAGGAACAGATCAAGGAGCTGCAGGCGCAGCAAGACGTCGAGCCAATGCAAGGCGTGGAATCCAAGCCGGCTACGGGCCATGACAGCGACTACGGGATGGATGAAGACGACGAAGAAGCCCTAATGGCTATGGATGGGCATTGAAGGCACAGAGGTGGTTGCCAGAGGTGATCCTAAGATTGGACTTTACAGCAGGCACTCAAACTGTGGGCAAAACATGTAAAATAGAGGGGGAGGAGGATTGGGATGGCATCAGATGGCATAGCTCATCTCTCTTCCAGTCTAGAAGGGTATATATATCCTAAAAGGCACCAATCTACCCATTACTCAAAAACGCCGTATCTATTCATGGCCCTTGGCCGAGGCGGGACGTCGATTCTCTCCATCAGCAGCAGTGATGCTGAGTGCCCTCCCACTGCTGCTGCTGTTGTTTTTTTATCCTTCTTTTCATCTAGAACCCGGGACCTGGCGCTTTATCGCCTTGATAGCCCTCATGGCTGGGAGAGTTCCAGACCTCCCTGGCTCCCGCCCAATCTCCGTGCATAGCATCCGAATGAGATCCTGATTGACCCAATAGCTAGTGTGCGCACTCAGCATGTTCAAGTACTGGATCTCCAGCGGCCCACCGCCGGAACGTAGATAATAGTCTATCTGGCCGTTATCGTTGAGGAGGAAGGCCTTCTTCTCGGCAATCTCCTCGCGTGTGAAATCGTGTACCTCCAACTCGAGCTGTGACGGTAGGCGGTTCATGGGTGGTTTTTTGCTCGCGGCGGGCGTTTCTGACGCGGCGGCGACACCAACCATGCCCCGCATAGCATCCCCAACAGACTTGAAAAAGGAAGTGGCGGCGCTGGGAACATAGGCGACCTTGAGGCTGGATGCATACTTGGGATCAATAGTACCGTTGAGGAGATAGGCAATAGGATCCTCTCTTGCCAGGATGTTGTAGATGTTGTCCACCGCAAGACAACCAAATGTTCCCACATCCCCAACCACGTCGTGGCTAATGGCATCACTGGGATCTGCACCCGGTTTTAGTCGCGCGCGCCGTGGAATCAAACTCCCTCTATCAAGCAGAAGGAAGAATCCCGCCGGGCTTCCGAGAAAGAACAGGTTCGTCGTGTCGAACTCGAAGTTATCGGTCGCCGGCATCCTCTCTAGGCTCAGATCCAACCGAGGTACGTAAGTGGGCTGTTTTGAAAGAACTTCAACGGCCATCACGCTGCCGAGAGAGTGGGCAATCAGATGAACCCGTCCGGTTTGGGAGAACCCCGGGTTGTTGCGACACCAAAGGCGGTACACGCGATTGGCCTCGCCGACCAGGGCCGCTATCATCTTCGGCTTGTGGTGGGACATGTAAAAGGGGATATCGAACATGACGTCGGATATCATGCTGCGCACCGCGGGTATGGTGTCTGGCTCGATGTCCTTGAGACTGAACCTGTCCGGCGAATGGGCATCCTTGTCCCCTTCCTTCGCGGGGCCTCCGTCTTCCAGGGAGAGGATGTGGCGCCAGTTCACCGGTAGGACCATGATCCCACGCTGGTCCTCGCGCAAGACTGACTTTACCACATCGCTCTGAAGCTCAAGATTGACGGCCCTACGGAAGGCATTGATGGCGTGGGTAAAGTGGAAACTTTCCACCCTCTCGGCAAATTTCTGACCGATACCATGCGCTACAAGGACTAGGTCAGTTACTTGGCTGCGATCTTTGTCCACTTGACACCCGGGACAGCCGTTACGTCGAGTGGGACCGGGACCGGTGGTTCCAGCATCCCTCTCGGGGGCGTGTTTTCTTTGGCTTGATGACTGCTTCTTCTTCCCGCTCAAGCGCTCCCACGTAGGCCAGTCGAACCCTCTGGCGACTGGGATGCCAACCGTCATGCCTTTCATTATTGTAGCGATAGGCCTGCGCCCATAGTAAGCGGATGGCCTAAGACTCGGCTTTAGTATGAAGGCCAAGTCCTGATCTTTGTAGATGACGTGGTGGTTGGGATAGCTCCTCGTCTTATCGTTAGGTTCCTCGGGGTCCATCTCGTGGGGTTGAGCCACGTCCAGGGTACCGACGGCCGCGGCTTCTCCCCTAAAGCACCTCGCGGCGCAAAACAAGTCTCCCGATATAGCCGGCGTGGGGGCGGTCTCGCGCTGCGTCTTGGGCTTCTTCCCGCTAGGTTCGGGCCATAGGCGGTGTGAGGCCTTCTCTTCACCAAGCGCGCCAATCTCGAGGGCAGATCTGAGTTCGTCGGCCCAAGTCTCGGTCCATGGCCGGAGTTCGCGATACCCAACCTCTAGCTGGTTTGCAACGTCAGGTTCCACGGGTACCATGCTATCTCTACAGGCCAGATACGTTAATACGTTAATGCACGGGTAGTGCCGCAATTGGCATTGTGTGTCCTCACCTATAAAACCAGGTGGCTCGCATGACCACGGAGATGTCGTTCACGGGGGACCAGTATATAGGCTTCATTTGGAGCATCGGTAGCGAGACCAGGTGAAGTCGAGATATCCCTACGGTTACCTCAACAGCCTCATCCAGAAAGTCCTCGGGACCGTTTAGGCGAGGCTTTGCAGCTGTCTGCGGTTGAGATGTGCTTGCTTTTGGCTCGTTTCGGCGAGGGTGAGGTGAAGATGCCCTATCTTCTAGGGACGTGGAGAACTCTGGAAGAGAGGGTTGTGGTGAGGACTGTGGTGTATCGTCCATCCCGACCCGGATGAACGGCTTGCCGGATATTCCATCATCAACGACAGGAGGCTTGATAGGGATCGCGCGAGACAGGTCAGCCGCGGGTGGATTCTGAGCGGCATCTGCAAGTCTAGGAGCTTCTGGGGGAGAAGTGGCCGAGATATGGGCCTGGACCGTCAGTCCGGCAGCGGGTTTCTGGCCATCAAGCGAGGAGGGTTGTGAGCGTGGAGGAGACGGTTCAACCGCGGAGGCAATTCCCGAAGAACCAGGCCGATCCAGTGCTTCACCTAGGGCCTCGGAACTTGACCTCAGCCGCTGGAGGGTGGCAGCAACCTGCTGGACCACGCTGTCCTGATCCAACGCACGCTCTTGTTTCCGGGCAAGCGCGCAGAACCCCATCCTGAGCTGTGTCGAGGCGTCGATTAGGAGCTCAGGGCAGCACACGGCAACGCGGCTCTCGGCAAGCGTTACAACTGAGCTTATCTCCGACTCGGAGGCGAGAGCCTGGCCTTCGTGATCGTGTATCTGCTTATGCCTAGAGGCTAACTTATGGATAATGTCGTCGAGCTTCTCTTTGTTTGCTTGGGATAGAGAGGGAACTCCCGGGCTGCGATTCCGCCGGGCTTGGGCATGGGCGCTTCTGTGGCGGTCGGAGGCAAAGCCGAGCCAGGCCCTCTCCAGGGCGTTACTATCTCCCAACGAGAAGGGTCGAAGTAGACCTCCTTTGGCGGATCTCGGATCCGTCGGCCCGCCTATGGAGGTCGTGGAGAGGGGGTCATCGATCGGGATAGGCGAGGAGTAGAAGAAGTGGGCTTTAAGAGGGGGTGGGACGCTGTCGAGTGTAGGGTCGGCTTCGAGCTGGGAAACCGGAGCTAGACGACATTCGCGGCCGTAAGTATGGGCTATTTCGGACGACATGTCGAGCGAAAACCCGGAGGATTGGACAGTCAATACTACTGGGGGCCCCCGGGGGACAGTTAGCTAGGTAGGCAACGGCGGCCGCAACGATAAGGTCATGGTGAATGGATGTTCAACGGAGCGTTGAACTGGCCTCACCTTTAAACAAAGCGTCCGCGAGAGTGGTTCGGGAACTTGGGAACCTCGCGAGACATGGGACTGTAGAGAGAGAAATTGTAACGGGGTTACCTACTCGAAGTCGCCTTGCAAAGGATGCTTGACGTGTTTTGTTGCCTCGGCCATAGTTGCCAGCCTAGCAGTTAGCTGGCTGGAAGGTATAGGCACCTAGCGCAAGGTACGAGTGCATTTTCTTGCCGGGCGGCTCCTTTTAGTCGAGGCTACGGAAGCAGGTCGTCGGTTCGTTTTTTGGGGCCTGGAAGCGATGACGTGTAGGTTGAGTGGATCCTGGCCCAAGCTCCAGGCGCATGGGGCTAGACCACTAGTGTACTATTACACTACACTGTACGTTGATGGACTTGCCGCCAAAGCGGATGGAGACGGGGACTCCTCCGGGACAAACCTAGGTACCCCTGGGTAGGCGAGGTAGTTCTAGTTATTCCGTCCCGAGGCCCTACTTACGTGACCGATGGACTTACCACAGGTGCCTACCACCAAGGTAGGGGCCTGTTGCCACGAGAGTACACTACATGTGCAAAGGTAGTAATAAATCTACAGTAGAGTTCCCCTCTGCTCCCTCCCCCGTCCCCATCCCCGCCAGCGCAGTCACCAATCCAACCATATCCCCAAATCCCCGTACGTGCGGTGCAGGGTGTGTACGGCGTGGTTCGGTGTGTTGTGGTTGTGGTTGTGGCTGTGGTTGTGGCTGTGGTTGTGGTGAAGATGAGGATGAAGATGAAGATGAAGAGGAGTGAGAGAGGCGGGGTACAGCACGGTACAATCACGCCTTTGGGATCGCGTTGCAGGTAGCGCCGACACGCGACCCACTAAGGAATCGGATCTGCAGGATTAAGTGGCCCTACTTCTTGTTGGTCTGCACGGATCCGTACCTAATGCAAAGCCTTGGGAGGTGGGGGTTGGTCGTTGCGTGCCCTCCCCTGCGACGAGTGTGACATGACAGAAACGTCTTGCCATGATTTGACAAGCGTCCTTCCCGCTGCTTCAGGTCTTCTGCGAGGATTTGTCGCCGCGTACGGGAGTGTGGTGTACGGGAGTGTAGCCTCTGCGCCTCCTCGTATCAATGGTGAAGCCACAAGCCTTGTTTCTGTTTCCTCTTCCCCTAGCAATGTCGAATTGTACCAAAGACTTGCCTAGAGGTAGTTGGTCATTGGATTTTGCCTTTGGTAGGTACCTCACAGTACGCATACATGTAAATATATGTACCTACCGACCTCGCAGATGGGGTTCACAACGGGAATAGGGTGGGGGGATGGACGACGACAATAAGCAAGTAGGTAGATAGGAGGAGGAGTGAAGAATAAACCCATCATCAACGGCTTATCAATTGAGAAACGCGAAACAAAGGGAGCAAACTGTGTTTCCAGTCTGTGTCGTTCCCGCAGTCCTGCGAAGAGCTGCTCTGGCTGGTTCGTCTTGTCCAATGGAAAGTTGTGGCCCCCCTTCCCCTCCTCCCACCCCCGTCGCCGACGGGGGTCTATCTCTCGATCAGCGCCAACGGTGCAACACCAACCATCTATCCGCATCCCGGACCCACCGCCCCTCCATTCCCCTCCTGTCGTCGCGCCCCATCTTCCCCCCCCCACCACCACCACCACCACCCGCTTGCTCTGCAGCTGTCTGATAGCTTGCTTCCCCGGGCGGCTTCACAAGACGCTCAATCCCAATCTCTTTTCTGTCAGTCGCCTTGCCCTTCGCCACCGCTACCGCTTCCGCTTCCGCTCCCGCAGCAACAGTGACCGTCCCCGGAGTATCCCTTTCTCGCCACGCTCACTCGGCCGGAACACCCCCGCTGGCCCGACGTTTTTACTCCTCTAGCCACGCCGACTCTTGACGACTCCGTCCCTTGGAACGAGGTACACACAGCATTGGCCGGCTGCCTTTGGAGATGCTTGGCAGCATCCTCTCCTGAAGCAGGGGTGTACCGATAAGGCTGTGGTGTAGGAAACGCCATAACCTCCTCTTCCACCTCCTCGTCCTCCACTTCCTCTTCCCTCCTACCTTCGCAAATCTTCCAAGCCCAGTTCTACCACCACTTGCCCACCCCGTAATCCATCGCCTTGCCTAGGATTTCTACTACTTAGGTTATTTGCTTGGTCGTCTAATCGTGCTTCTTGCTTCGATACCCCCCCGCTTTCGGGACACCCCTTCTATGCCTGCACTTTTGCTCGTCCACATGATCAGCCTTCCTCGTTCCTCACCGTCCGAACCCCTGCTATTATCGCCGACCCCAGTGCCCTCCTCGACTCTCCCTTGCCGTACGCCTACACGATAAGGCACTCCTTGGTTCGCCAATCCTCCCGGGGTTGTTCATTAACGTATTGGCTGTTGGCGAAGAATACTGTGCTATGGCTACCATTGCGCTCCCCCGACCAATTGCTCCCCATCGATCCCCCTCCCCCATCGACTCTCTTGCTTCTACCATAACACTCGGTTCCATCAACCCCCAGCCCGGTCAATGCCCTGGTCCTATCCCGAACAAACACCTTCCCGTCTGTCCCCCGGGCCCCGTGCCACAAACCGAACCCACCACGCCCCCCGCATCGCCCGGAGACGACCAAGATCTTACTCCGCAGTCCCTCCTATATCCTCCCGATAAATATAGCCATCTCGATTCGGGCCCATTCTCCCTGTACAAACTCGAGGCTGGGGATGTCGCTGCCGCCCTCGACTACCTTTCGCGCCAGCCTCTGCCCGACCCAGCCCACGTCTTCCCCTGGTTCCACGGCTTGCACCCAAATAACCAGGTCCAGCAGGCCTTCTTCATCGCTAAACGCCGCGCGCTAAGAAGAACCCCGTCTTGCCTTCGTGGCATTACCGTCGTCAAGGCGGACGGCGACCTGAATGTATCCAGGCTGAAAGGCGCCGTCGCCCCCGATGAGCTTTTGCAACTGGGGCCCTCCCCCGAGTTCCTCGACATCGACCCGAGAGAGGGCTTCTCGGTGCGGAACTTCCAAATACAGACTGTAAAGACTGCAACGACCTCCGACATTATCGTGTACGGGGAGGACGACCTTTTGGTGAGGAAGCTTGCTTGGGATCTCGCTGTTGCCCAGGAGAGGTGGCGCGAGAAGCACGAAGCCCAAGGTCACCCCCTACCCCAATATAACACCTTCATATGTGTCACCCCGTTCGGGGACTTTGAGGAATCCTGTCCGGAAATTGTCGCTGTTGATTCCGCTGGACGACTGACCGGCGACGTCGTTGACTTCTTCCACCAGGAGAGGATGGAGATGTATGCGATGACCGAGGCCTCTGAAATCTCACATAACGTATGGATGGGCCCGACACCCGACCCGGCGTCGGGCGACGAGCATCGTTATAGCCTGTTGATAGAGTGCCGCGACCTCGGGCGTCTGAACCCCTCGGCTCTCCAGGCCGTCGCGGAAAACCCCGACGAAGTCGTCAGCCAGCCATACTTTGATTTCCCCTCGTCAGGGAGCATCCTCGCCCCAACTTGGTCTCAGGCAGAGGCCGATGGAATCCTGGAGACCTGTAAATGGATATACCACCTAGCCCACGGCACATACCCACCGGACTTCAGGCCGGGAAACACAGACGACGAAGGCGACACCCCAATGCCTGACCCCCCTGTAAACTGCCAGGGTAGACCCCGACCCCGACCCCGGAAGATCCTGATCCACTGCGCCGACGGCTATACCGAGTCGACCATGCTCGGGATCGCATACTTCAGCTACAGCACCGGGCTTCCGATTGCGGACGCTTGGCTGAATCTTCACACGACCAAACGGCGCAACTTCTTCGCTTATACGACGGACGTCGCCCTGTTGACGGCCATCGCCCCCCGCCTCTTACACGAGTCGCCGGCTTGCTCCGGCAAGTCGTTTTCCGAGATCACGACTCTGGTCAGGGACCAGCCGAAGTGGTTCTCGGCCCTAGACGGGTCATTCCCTAGCAGGATCACTGACTACATGTACCTCGGGAACCTAAACCACGCAAACAACCCGGGCCTGCTGAAGGCGTTGGGCATTGCTCGGATTCTGAGTGTGGGCGAGACTGCTATGTGGCCGGATAGCGAGCTCGAGGAGTGGGGCGCGGAAAACGTCTGTGTCGTCCAAGGCGTCCAAGACAATGGGATTGACCCTCTGACGGAAGAATTTGAGCGATGTCTCGAATTTATTGGTATGTTGTAGCTCCACGACCCCTGTACTCTTGAGATGCAGAATTCTGTGGCTGACCCCGGCCGTGTGCTCCAACTAGATCAAGGTCGCCGTAGAGGCACGGCGACCCTCGTCCACTGCAAGGTCGGCGTTTCTCGCAGCGCAACCATATGCATAGCCGAGGTGATGCGCTCGATGAACATGTCCTTCCCGCGAGCCTACTGCTTCGTGCGTGCGCGCAGACTCAACGTCATCATCCAACCTCACCTGAGGTTTGCGTACGAGTTGTTGAAGTGGGAGGAGCGCCTCCAGACGAAGAGCGCCGCCGTTAGTGACGGGTTCGGCCCTCGTATCAAGCGAGAGTTGGAGTGGGCCGAGATTACACGAGAGGTGGCGCTCATGAACCGACCATATGCGCGGTAAATGCACCTTCTCATGCCGGTTCCATGTTCTTCAGACGGCACCCGGCACCCAGCGCCCAGGACCTACGACGTCTATAGGACCTAAGACCCAGGACCCACCTTGGATCTCTCGGGCATCTCGTGGACGATAACGACGATTTTTCTGAATACTCGGGATATATCTATGCGGCAGATGTTTGATTTTATTTAATTTTGATTTTAATTCAACAAGAGTTGGGATCGGATAACCAGGTACTGAGGAGCAAAATCTGGAACTTTGTGTGCCTAAGCGGCAGCACCGAAACACGGCGGCCGGGATTAGCAGGGACTACGCACACTGACGGGCTACAGGATGAATTTCTTACAATCGCTGACGGAGGAGCGATGCTGGACTATCTGTCTATGTTTGTTAAAATGGGCTCTGCGAGCTTGGGTCCGGTCGAGGCGCAAGTGGGCTCTGTTTTCCTTGAGTTACGTCTGGGCGGTATATTTTCTTTGTTACGACTTTAACTGACGTTGGCTTTCTGGTTCCTGCCGCCAGATCATGGATTTTGTTTTCGGGATCCGGCTGTCTAGCTTGTGTAGCAAAGGGGTTCCGCCAGTGCCTTACACAGAGAGAGCTAGCTTCTGGGCGTCATACTCATACATTTGAATTACTTGCCCATGGGCTATTGAGACGACTTAAGTGGCCTTTTGCTAAGGATCCACGCGCTACCCTCGTCTCTACGACCAAGGAGGCAGTCATTTAACTGGAATTCACCATCATTAAACTGACAAGGCCCGAGTTATATGGACCCTAACCCGGTATTCGCATCGAAGTAAAGAAAGGAAATGCAGACCAGCTTCCTAGACGCCCCAACTAATTCAATAGTCGAACATGATAACCACTGCCGTCCCTTACCCCTCCCCCCACCTATTTCAAGGCCCGTACGCCGAGGCATCAAGCTTATCGTCGCCGTCAAGGACTCTGCATTGATGTTAGCCCGGTCAAGACGGGTAGGCTGATACAAAGCACATAGGCGTAGAAAAGATAACGAGGAGTAGAAAAGATAACTAGGAGTGAAAGGGGTTCAGGGACCGACTCACGAGAATTGCTTTACCAAATACCCCTCACCTCCCTGCTCCATGTCGATATTGAAGACATAGAACCCGCCATCACTAGTGACTACCATGACCTGCGGGGAGCTACTGCTCATTGCAACCACGCTCCTCAACGGCCCACCTCCGCCACCGGGGCCGCCCCCGCGGGGCGAGGCCGCGTTGGACGTTTTGGGTATCTTGATGTAGGCAAAGTCTCGCAGCGGTTCCCACATCTCGGTCACGGTGTGCGGGAGGTACGACCCCACAACCCCAGCTACGCTGCGGCCCATGATCTGCGACGAGCGCCGGAGCATGCTGCTAAACGAGCCGCTCTGCCGGCGGTGCGCGGCTGGGCCCGACCCGTTGTTTCCGCCGGTAGTCGGCGCCGCAGGGGTGCCGCCGACGTAGTCAGTGGCTTCGCTGTGAGGCGACTCGCCGTTGCTACCTGGGGAATTTTCGGCGCTATCGTGGCTGCGGGAGCGCGACCAACGGTCTCTCAGGGGCGAGGTTGGGGGCTCAGGTCCGGTTGATGGGTTGCCAGCACCGATCCCCGCTGCGCTGCCAGAGCCCGGTGGTCCACCGCCGAGCCTGAAGATGTGAACGGTGTCGGAGGTGGACGAGACACAGAGGAGGGTGGAGCTCAGGTTGAAAGACATGCTGTAGATTGTTGATGGGTAGGTCCCTCGGCGAAACTGATAGAGCTTCTGTCCCCGTGGGACGCTGAAGACGCGGATGATGGTACCGGTCTCGGATGCCGTGGCGAGCAGGGTCCCTTCGCTATTCAGCGCAATGCAGCATAGCGGGGAGCGGTGGGCCTCGATAACGTTTACGGCTTTGAGGGTGAGCGTATCGAAGATGAGGACCTCTCCGGACGTAGGAGGTACATAAGTAGACAAGGGGGGCGCGTGTGCTGGCCGCCTGTCACCTGTATCGTCTCGTGGCTTAGGCAGCGGGTATGCAATGTAGCAGTTCTCCGACGACGGGGAGAGAGAGCAGATAGAGTTCGGGTTGGGCGAGGTAGCGATGGTATATAGCAGGCTCATGTTGGAGATGTCGTAGAGGTATATCTCCTCCTCCAACACGACGGCGAGGCGTTTGCGGTTCAGCCGGACGGCTAAGACGGCGGAAGGGAAAGTAAGTTCGCAAATCACGGATGCTCGCTATTGCGCGATCTACTTTAGCCGACGCCAGAAAACACCCGGGGTGCACATTGGAGACATACCTTGGTGTTCTGTATTATCAGATGCCTGGGCGAGAGGATTAGGGCAACCAAGGAGGTCGAGAAGAGCATCTCGATGATAGAGACGCTGCCATCGTCGCTACTGAATATCTTGGAGAAAGGGTCGGTGTGATAGATCCGGAAACCCCTAGAGGTGCCTTGGAGTACTCGAGTTAGCTTATCAGAGAGCATGGCTCAGGAGGCTGGAGGCTGGAAGCTGGCTCACCAACAGCTAGACAGCTGTGATCCTGGTTGAAGGTGATGAAGTTCAGAGCCCCGCCGGCCGACATGTTGGTATCTTTAGTATATAGCTGCCGGGAGGCAGCAGGCGGGAGGAGGTTGACAGTATCTCCTATGCTCAAGTCGATGAGACGTGGAATGAGATCTGCTGCCACGGTAGAGACTGACGATCGTGTTGAGACGTTCACGGAAGGAGTCGGTGTGGGCGAAAGAGGGGGGGGGGGTTGTGGTCTTGGGGTTTAGGTCCTTTATTCCCGGGCAGCTTCTGCTTCCATGCTCACCCAGTACCTATCCCGATAAATCATTTGAAGTCAATCAAGTCGCGGGCGCATGTGGTGGGTGGTGGAATGGTGAAGCTCCAAGCCAGAGAGGTCCAGTAGGCAACGCTGCAGGTGACTTGTGTCGTGGTGTGGGGTCAAGCTTGGGTGGGGACCTTGATTAGGGAGGCATGTACCCAGGTATCTTGGGGAGGCGGGGGTTGGAACTGGAGCTCGGGCCATCAACTCGGGCAGTCCCGGATTAGGTAATTACAATTGAGAGGCATGCCCGCAACCATGTGAAAGGGTCACATCTGTGTCAATCAGGTACTATTATTAACGATCAGAGCTACCTAGGTACCTATGAGGTAGAGAGGCGGATGGATGCTATGCAAGTAGAGGGACATATGCCAGGAATGGCATTAGGTACAAATAAGATCAGGGATCAATTAGGCTCCCTGCTGCTGCCATTGTGTTGTTCACTCGGGGAAGAGGCTGTCACTTTCATTTTAGTCCTCATTTTCCACAGCTCACACACAGCTGCTGGCCCAAGACCGCCCTTTGTCAACCCATGAGCTGCTTCTTTCTGCCCAACTCAAACGAATGCCCCATCAGTTGACCGGGTATATCTTCAAGCTACCATAATGTTCCCGAATGCATCTGATATCTCTCTCGGCGTAGGTGCCATGTGCTTCGCAGCTTCGGTCGACACCCCTGACGAGATCCTGTCCACCATGAGCTTCAGGATAACTGGCGCCACAGTCTCATCCGTTGCCCTTATTGTTAGACGCACCATCTACACAGTCCGTTAGCACCCGCATACTTGGAGGGGTATCGTCGCTTATGCCTTACCTGGTTGCTATAGTTCGGTTCTAGCCTCATCAAGCATCCGAATTTACCACCCTCGGTCGTGTGCAGAACACTCGCACCGACAAAGTTCTTTTGGTTCGGATCAACTCCATCTAGAAGACCCCATCGGAACCCTTCCAGAACCCGTCGCACGAAGGCCTCGTTGATCTCCGGGTTGCCCTCTTTTGCCGCACCAGCCAATCCGAATATGCTTTGTGCTTCACGGGGTGCTCCGCCAATCTGCTTCCACCGTTTGAAGAAGTCCTCGGCGGACAGGTCTGCCGGGTCCATAAATTTGTGTATCGTGACGGGGAGTTTGAGCGTCAAGGCTTGTAATGCCCCAGCAAGGTAGCTGATTCGCATCGTTGGGCTCTTGTCGAAGACCTTCCTAGCCTCGAACATGATGACCTGCTGGGCTTGCGACTCCTGAGCAATGGTGGTATCCGGAAGCCCTTTGACGTCCCAGGTCAGACTCTTCTTATCGCTCTCATCCAGGTCTAAAGTCGTCGTAAAGGAGCTCATAACCGCAGGCGTCTTGTTGGTGAAGTACATAATAAGACACGCCATCTGGCCCCGATACTCGGACCTGACCCCGACCTGTATCTGCCCGTCCTCGAAGAGTACCCCTTCAGCCTTTAACAGCAGTCGGCCGAAGCCCTTCTCCCAGCCCGGGGATAGGTGCGCGGCGCTTGCAAGGTTTGGTAGCCTGGTGCTCTTCGGTTCCGCGGGGCCGAGGTTCATCATATCAAGACCGGCGAGGTCGGTGGCTGCAGAGTGGCCATTGGCCCCATTTGAGAACCCCCCATTCGCACGACCGTTGCCATTAGCCGGCTCGTTCGTACTGAGGGCCCTTTTTAACCCCGGATTCTTAGCCATGCTAAGTTCGGCAACATCAGTGTTCGCGTGCTTTCCACCGACCACCCAGGTCCGCTTATCACTAGTATTTGCGTGCTTCTGGTGTAGTCTAGACAATAGGGCGGATTGACGCTCGGGGAACGGAGGCATCTCGTCGCACACAGTTCGCAGTAGATCGTCGGTGGGCAAGTTGGCTAGGGCAAGATACTCGCAGGCCCGTTGTTGCAATTCGGAATCGAGGGTATGGCTGTAGACGTCAAACACGCGAACGAGCTGCGGCTTGATTTCGGGGAAGAGGTTGACGAATTTGACAAATGAGGAGAGGATCATAGCCCTCGTGCTCGATGAGCAGGCCGGAAGCTTGCTCTGAAGGGCAAGGAACTGTTCGATTGGACTGCAACCCTTCTCTTCCGCGATGAGATGGCCAAACTCCCCGAGGATGTAGGCTCCGATCTTGACAAGGGTTTCGTGGACATGGTCCTGCTTCACATACTGCAGAGTGTTTCGTGCTGCGTATACTTGAAGCTCTTCGTTGTTGGTCACAATCTGCGTCACGCGCTGCCAAACCTCGTCGCTAACATGATCTCCTGCCATGGCTATGAGGCGTAGGGATATGTCGACGTACCACTGCACGTCGGTGGCATACTTCTCGGTCAGAATTGCGATCTTGAGGACCATCTCCTCCCGAATGGCAAAATCGGCGTTCTGGAGATAATGGAGCAGCTCCCCCACGATGGCCTGTGCGTTTGATGAATCGCACATGCTGTATAGCAAGTCCAGGCCTTTCCGGCGGACGCTGATATCACGGTCCCTGAGAGATCCAAGGATGACATCTTGATGCTGCTTAATGGGATCCAACGTGTCCGCTCGGGCAGCCAAATGGGTCATGGCTTCCAAACCCAAATACCGGACATTGGTCTCCCTGGATTGGATAAACTTCCCAAGCCTCGAAGATATCTGCTTCATCAAAGCGTGTTCCGTGTCGAGATGTATGATGAGGTTTATCGCCTCGAAAAGGACGGCATTCTGGGCATTATTCTGCTGTACGTTCTTGTTGGTCTCCAAAGCGAGGTTGAGGGTCTTCTGGAGGGATTCTCTGATCATCTCGCGGACATGGGTGTCATCTATAAATCTGTCAGGGGTCGAGCACATTTCGAAATGAGCCTTACGGGATATTACCTGACGGTGGGAAGTATTGCAGTAATCTCAGGAGCTTGATCTGTATCCAAGGGCAGGGAACCTTGTAATACAGGTAATCCGAACTGAAATCACCGTCAATGAGAATGCGCTTCAACCTCGCCGCAGCTTTAGCATAGGCGCCCTTGTACTGGTCCAAGTTGTCTTGAGCCAGAGCCATGACGAGGGACGTAACGGAGAGTGCCACACCCAAGTCCACGTCGTCCATCAGGGAAATGATCCGTTCAGCCCACTGCGGCTGCACGATATCCGGATGCTTCCGATACAGCCGCAATAAGGTGAGAGCGGCCTTTTTCTTGACGAACGCCTTTGATGTCCTAGCTGCCGGTTAGCTTGCCCTGGTCGGCTCTGGGGTCCCCCCGTTTTTTTGTGACTTGAAGTGAACCTACGGGGCAATGAGGAGTCTGTGAACCTCCCCACTCAGCGCCTCGCCCATTTCGCGACCGCCAACATTAGCAATCGCGTGCAAAGCAAGACAATTAAACAGTTCGTTATGGTCCAGAAGGTCCTTCCGTATACTGTTGACAACAAGATGCAGAAGTTCGTGCTTCTCGTGGAGGAACAAGGTCATTGCTAGGTAACCAATCTGCTTCTCCGAGTACTTGTTCGCAGAGATGAGGTTGACGGCCTCGAGATGGCCGAAATCGACGTTCCATCCCAGAATATATATGTAAAGAAGCTGTTTCGGAACAGTCAGCTAGGAAGAGATCGGGAGGTTCGCTCGGTGCGTACTTTGCAGACGTATTTCTTCTTGTGGTAACCACTGAGGTTGCCATCTACTCCGGAGTTAGCGCCTAATGATTCAAAAGCAAGAACGGAGCGACCAACCCTTGAATTTTTGCCTTGGTGGGAGAGTGCACAGTTAGCGGGCCGAGACTGAGACTAGGACGAGACGGGGGAGGGAGGGACGGAGGAACGGTGGAGCGGTGGAACGGATCGAGAATGGGGTTTCCAACTCACCGAATATTAGCTAGCTCCTTGTTGATGCGTTTCTCCTCCAACTCCCGCGCCCTCGCATTTCTCAGGTCGGCGATGAACTGCACGAGCCCGCGCATGTTCGAGTTGCTGCTACTCGACCGGCCGAGGAAGCCGGAAGAAGCTGAGGAGGCCATGGCGGGGTGATCTCAGACGTCCCTGAGGGATGGCCGGAACGTCAGTGTAAATTTAGACGGGGGCGACCCAGCCGTGAGCTCAAGGTTCGTGTCAATCGAATAGACCTCTCGGATCGTTCAAACCCGACCGTCATGGCGAAGACCCATGACCCCCGTTGCTTGACCAAGACACAGAAACGGCAGGTGGGTTAGGTAGGAGATGCAGAGCCGGAGTAGAATGCGTATGTGTTTTCGCGCGGAGTGGAGTGTTCGCCGACGAAGAGGTCGTTGACGGGTTGAAAGTGGTTGCTGGGAAGAAAAGGGAAAAAGGCGAGGCGAGTCCCTATGTTGTGTGGATGTTGCAGGGCCGTGATCAGAGAGGCTCTCTCTCTCTCCTTTACTGTAGGAAACGACGGACGCCCTTGGTCAGTGTTGCCGGGGCGCATGGGCCGCGGCACTGAGTGTGTTCATTGGTCATAGATCAATCTGAGGCGGGGCGTACATCTGCATGGCACCGCCGGGGTCCAGTAATTACAGATACTTTTTATTCGTTGTGGCTCACTTTTGGCTTGTGGCTCGTGCCGGGTTGTGGCTTGGTAGGAATTAGGATATCCCCTCCACCTCCCATCGCTCTCTAACTGACATCCGTGTGGACGTCCTCTGATCACAATCGCATTATTTCCCTCGAATGTGAATTGCAATTATCCGGGAGGAGGATGAGGCTCGTCTTACCAAGAATATCCGGGCCATCCATTCAGCGAGCCAGGCAAGCTCCGCACCGCCGGTACGCATTCCAGGCTTCCGGGGGTCCGGTGTTCGACGTTTTCAACCGGAGGGCAAAATGGCTACAAAAGGAGAGGGCGTCTGCCGACGTTGAAAGTAGCCGGCAGGCTGACTATCTCAAGGACGAGGTTGCTATCCGGCTTTGTGAGCGGCTCCTGGTATGCCCGCGCGCCAGTCTTCTTTCCGCCCACAAACCCTGCCTAACCCGGGTTTCTTAGGATCTCAAACGTCACTTTCCCAGGGTGCTAGACGTCGGGGCAAACTCGTGCAATATCGCCCGGGCTCTGACTCGAGAAAACCCGGACCCAGATCCGGCGACCCCCGTTTCGCCGCCGCTGGTCACTCGTATCTCGGAGCTGATAGCCGCCGAGTCGTCTCAGACCCTGCTCTACCGAGACGCGGACTTGCCATTTAACAAGGACATTAACTTAACTCGCCATGTCTTGGCGGATCAAGAAAGCCTCCCATTCGAGGCCGGCTCATTTGACATGGTCATGAGCAGTCTCAGCCTGCACTGGGTTAACAACCTCCCCGGTGTCTTGACGCAGATCAACAACCTTCTCAAGCCCGACAGCCCCTTCATCGGTGCGATGCTCGGCGGGGACAGCCTGTTTGAGCTGCGGACCTCGCTTCAGCTAGCCGAACAAGAGCGAAAGGGTGGCATATCTCCCCACGTCTCCCCTTTGGCCGATGTTAAAGACGTCGGCGGTCTCCTGCAGAAAGCAGGGTTCAAGATGCTGACGGTTGACGTTGACGATATCATCGTCGACTACCCGGATACCTTTGCTTTGATGCAGGACCTACAGGCAACGGGCGAAAGCAATGCCGTGCTTGGGCGGGAGATGGGCGCCATAAGCCGGGAGGTCTTGCTAGCGAATGATGCGATATACAGGGAGCTGCATGGGAATGAGGACGGCAGTATTCCTGCCACCTTTAGAATCATCTATATGATCGGTTGGCACGAGTCAGCCGACCAGGCTCAGCCGCTGGCCCGGGGAAGTGGAAAAATCAACTTGAAGGACGTCCTGGAGAAAAAATAAAAGTGCGGCCTATCGTGGAGTTGGACAGTTTGTGTCTTGAATCTCCCCAGTGAAGGGCCGCGTATAACCTGTACATTTTGTGTCGCCTTTACAACTGATTGGAAGATTCTAGATAAGACAATGGAGGCATGTACGATGAAGGTTAAAAGGTCGGTCAATGGAAGAGTTTAACGTATCCGTGGGCTCGTATCGTGGACTCGTATCGTGCATTGCTAGAGATGGTCACTAGGGACTGCTGATTTCCAGTGAGGCTCGCATCTGTGTTGAGGACCGTCGATAAACGTCGCGCTCTCCTAATCCCGGACACGTCCACATTGCTGCAAAAACCCGCAAACACCTTCACACTCGTCTCCAGTCCGTCATTGTTCGGCCTATGCAACCCAAGCCCGCAACCTCAACCACCTTTTCGTGCCAGCTTAGCAAGACGCTCATGGCCGTGCCGGTCGACTCGTTTACGCCCCCTGGCCGCCCTCCTGCCTGGCTGAAGCCCGTCTGCTGCGGGGTGACTCTAGTAGGCGTCCGTGGAGCGCTTCCGGTGGATGGTGTAGACGCCATGCCCTTGTACCTGCGCAGCGGTAAGTCGTGCGCTCCCGCATCATTGGCATGGGGCTGGGTGGTAGGATCGCTACCGTGCTTACAGGTATTTCATCAGGACGTCCAAGCATTCGCTCCCGCCGGGGGAGGTGTAGAGTCTCTTGAGCATGGGCGTCATCTCGCTTGCTTTGATCGATTGCAGGACCTCGATAACGGTTTGGAGGTGGGCATCCTAGTTGTCGTCCCATGTCAATACCAAACCCGGGGCCACGGCGACGCACAAGCTGGAACCAACCTTTGCTAGATCGGGCCCATTGTAGACGGGAGACTCCAGCGCCCCCCGCAATGCGCCCTCGGTATCGCCTCCTCTCAGGAGCTGGCGGACCTGGCCGGCCAGTTGGCGAACCTCGGCCTCGCTGGTTTCGGGCTGCGGCGGGTGGAGGGTTGCTGTGTTGAAGTTGAAGCCCGAGTCCTCGTCCAGGGCGTCGATGTTGATCGTGCGCCAGGCGTCGCTGAGCGACGACGACGTGTGTTGTTGGATGATAGACATCTCGGCGGCTGAACCAACCCCAGAAAGGCAATTGTGCGTCGCTGTAGGCGGTGTTGAATGAGAACGTGGCAGAACCTCTATCGAGCTTGCGTATCCTGGGTACTGCGTTGGCGGGAGGTCCAGGAACTCCAAGCAGTGGGCAGGCAGGAAAGCTGGGAAGGTATTCCGTAATCGTAGTGGGGCCGAGAGAGGTGGATCCAGGCGGGAGAGGGGTTTCATTTTTGGAGGCTTACGCATAGTTCCACGCCTGAAAGGAGACGTTCCCCGCATATCGTCATCCAACAACGGAAGAAAATGGTAGCCAAAGGGCAGGAAGGTCGGGCTTCACCATCTTTTCTACCGAGTACGTATAGCTAAGTTGGGTACCGAGTAGGGAGATAAGCAGGTATTATATGCCATACTGGCTGGCTCAAGCAATCGACGTACTGATCTGGGGAGCTTCTTCCTAAAGCCTATTGTCCAACGCCATCATGACTCTCGCGGTACATATCCCACATTTACCTTTTGTCACATGCGGCCTCCGCCATCCCTCCGTCCTGGAGTAGGTAAGTAGATACCATATAGTATATATGGTCTGACATGTGTTTGGCAGGCAATTGGGCAGCTCTGCTCGACTGCGTCGATGGCACACAACCTGGAGCAGTGCCTTCGACTCATGAGCAAAGCAACCACTGCCGGTGCGAAAGTATGGCAATAGCTCACACATGCATGCACATACTCATAATCCCGTTTGTTTCTGTGTCCCTCTACCCGACCTTGCCGTCAAGTGACATACATCCACTCAAGTTGTAGAGTGCTTGAACAGGGGCTTTTAACCAGAGTGCCAAACCCCTAGCTTCCTGACAAGTCCTCTTCCTCCTCAATCCCATCACACCGTTTATCGTTTGCCCAGTCTCACCTGCATATAGGTTCTCTTTCTACCAGAAGCCTCCGATTACATTGCTGGCTCCTTCCAGGAGTCTCTGTCCCTAGCCAAACCTGTCGATGAGTCTCCTTTCGTGCTCGGGTTACAGTCGGCTGCCAGGAAATACGACCTGGCCGTGAACGTCGGCATACACGTCCCCGCCCCGGTTCAGGCATTCGGGTCGGTAACTAATACGATGGCCGCACCAGCACCGGCCATGCCGGAGAGGGCAGGTGTTCCTGGCAGTTGCCCTCAAGGGCCATCTCCCAAAGGGCCAGGACACGACCGGGGTGCGGCCCACCCGAAACTGTTCAACCGCACGATCTGGATCAACCCCGATGGCAGCCTCCTCGACTGCGGGACATATGACAAGGTGCACCTCTTCGACTACGCCAATCTACAGGAGTCAGCCCACACGCAGGCCGGGACGGCTATCGTCAAGCCGTTTGACACTCCCGTCGGACGCGTCGGAAGCCTGATCTGCTTCGACGTGCGCTTTCCCGAACCGTCGCTGAAGCTGGGCCACCCACCGCCGGCGCTGGTGGCGCGGGGCTTTCGGCCCGCGCAGATCATCACCTATCCGTCGGCCTTCACGGTCCCGACCGGTCGTGCCCACTGGGAGGTCCTACTGCGGGCCCGGGCCATCGAAAGCCAAACGTGGGTCATCGCCGCGGCCCAAGTGGGGCCGCATAACGAGAAAAGGACGAGTTACGGCCACAGCATGGCCGTAGACCCCTGGGGGCGGGTGGTCTGCCGCCTCGGGGGCATCGGCGACGACGGAACAGTGGACGAGGGAGCTGTTGAGGCCCTTGGCCTGGTGGATGTGAATTTGGACGAGTGGGAGAGGGTACGGCGGCAGATGCCGCTGGTCAGGCGAACGTGAGTGTCCCTCTCCACTTGCTTTTTATCCTTATTTTCGCCCCTTGTTCCAGGTGACCTTAGCCACGTCCCAATGTACCCCCAGCTATGTACCTACCTACATAGCCCAAGCTACCGGATATCGCCATGTTGGCGGCGGTCAGGAGGAATAGCAAAAAGCAAAAGCCCGTGTGGAGCACTAACCTGGTGGCCGAGGACAGGGATATCTATCCAGAAATATGAGCCATCCAATGCAACCAACACCGTACGCGTACTGGCTGGGCGGGCATGCGGGCTACCCCCAAAGCAAACGACATGGGGCCGACGATCTGTTTGTCCTCGAAGGAGGCGGGCGCAAACCCCGCTAGTCATTCCTCCAAAGCCCTCTCGGTATCCGTATTTGCACTTGGTTTAGACTTTGTGTGTCAGATCACTGGGTCCCTCGACCGGAACAAATCGAGTCTCCATACGGAATACGGAGAACTCCTTTAGCCCATTAGCTTGTGGCACAGATCATATTATCCTTCTCGCCATCTCTCTCTATTAATGGACGATCACCTGGGACCTCAAAGTGGCCGGGACAACGCCGGTGGCGTCAAAGTGGGATTGCTCGCCGCCATGTTTTCCTTTTTTCCCCCTCCGATTTTCCCCCCATTCGCCTGGGGGAGAGCGGAGACTTGTTTGGTGGCCTGGCTGTGTACTAAGGGGTTGATGCCGTGTGGAGGGTTAAGAGGGAGAGTAAATGTAGCTTGCTTCCAGTCACATTTTGACAAGAGGATTATGACTCGTCGGGGCGAACTGGTTGAGATGTGATAGGAAAAAGTCAGCTGCAGCGCGCACATGAAGCAAGCATCCACCAAACCAACCACACCAGCGACCCCACTCTAGAGTCTCCCTGACAAGATAGCTTCCCGCTGAGATTTACATTTTTGCTTGGCTGCCGCTGCGTGCATGTGCAGGGTACTACCAACCTACTTACCTTCCTCTGTGCTGCACTGTACAGTACCTACCTTGCCCTTACAATGCATTACTATTTTTCGAGGCCGACCCCCACACGGGCCCGCGGGTGGGATGCAGGTACGCAAGTACAAATTACAGCACTCCGTACCTTACACACCTTTCTTTGGTCAAATCACAGGTCGGGCTGCCCCGTCGCGCACCTGGGAATGGGAGCTGTTTGCTTCGGGTCGGGCGGCCTTGTGGTGGGTGGGTTTTAGGGCCAATTCAAATCGCTCGGTTTGTCGAGCCAAACCGCCGGCACTATAATCAGGTACCCGGACGGGGACCACGGCCGGGAGGCGACGGGTGTCCACAGGTCCACTGCCGTGCAATGAAAAAAAGGGGGGGGGGGGGGGAGGAGGGGCCTTCCCCGCGCGAAGAATGAAAGGGAACCCACGTGTATGGAACCGGGTATTAATTACATTAGAACTCCCTGCAAATTTCTTGCACCCCAAATGAAAAA
>Ga0164242_10001868_pt1 | contig 24663 bp, 27 predicted proteins | sample OricomgcompostMG_FD_108783 | JGI IMG/M metagenome (GOLD analysis project Ga0164242, IMG submission 108783) | Miracle-Growth compost microbial communities from Emeryville, California, USA - Original compost - Miracle growth compost (MG) ...
CTGCCCGAGGGCTGGCGCGACGCCGACCGTTCCGAAGTCGAGACCGTGGGAGGTCGGCATGGCTGACCGCGCCCGGCTCGACCAGCCGCGCATCGTCCGTCGCAGCCCGTGGGTGCGGGTCGACTCCGAGGCGTTCGGCCGCCTCACCGAGCGCATCGCCCGATTCCTCGGCACCGGGCGGTACCTGGCGGTGCAGAGCATCGTCGTGGTGGCCTGGATCATCTGGAACAGCGCCGCCCCGCACAGCTTGCAGTTCGACCCCTGGCGCGGCACCCGCTTCATCTTCCTCACCCTGGTGCTGTCGCTGCAGGCGTCCTACGCGGCGCCGTTGATCCTGCTGGCGCAGAACCGGCAGGACGACCGCGACCGCGTCAACCTGGAGGCCGACCGGGACGAGGCACAGGAGTCCAAGGCGGACCTGGAGTACCTCGCCCGGGAGATGGCGGCGATCCGGATCGCGCTCGGCGAGGTCGCCACCCGCGACTTCGTCCGCTCCGAGCTGGCCCGGCTCGAGGACGCGTCGGCCCGGGAGGCGGGCGAGAAGGCCAGGCGCAAGGCCAAGACCGCCCGCGCCGAGGTCCGGGAGGCGCGGGCCGAGGTGCGCGAACTGCAGGAGGCCCTGGACGCCAAGGAGCGCGACGACTGAGAACGCCGATCCGGGCCCTTTTCGGGGAGTGCCTTTCGGGCACGCACCGACTTGTCCGAGACACCGGTCAACCCGATCGCAGGAGCAGGCGCAGCAGCGCCGTTGTCAGCGCGGCGGCGATCACCACGACCAGGAACGGCGCCCGGCGCCACACGCACACGGCGCCCACGCCGAAGCCGGCCAGCCGGGCGCCGTTCACGTCGATGTGCCGGCCGTCGGCGATCGCCTCCACCACGACCAGCGCGGCCAGCAGCGCGACGGGCAGCAGCTCGACCAGCCGACGTATCTGGGGGTGGTCCAGCACCCGTGCCGGCACCAGGTAGCCCGCGAGCTTGAACGCGTAGCAGCCGACGATCGTCCAGATCACCAGCATCCAGAGGCTCATTGGCCTACCCTCGCTGCGCTCGATCCGGCCATCGAAGGGCTACGCATGCCCGATCGATTCGCTCCGCAGGCGTCGCTCATCCCGAGACCTCGCCGCGGATCCGCACGGACAGCAGCAGCGCCGCGGTGGCCGCCAGTACCGGCACGCCGGGCGGGGTGAACGGGATCAGCACGCCCGCGAGCACGGCCCCGAGCACCGCGATCCGCCGCTCCACCGCACCGGCACGCAACCGCGGCGCGAGCAGGGCCAGGAACGCGGCGGGCACCACGGCGTCGAGGCCGAAGTCGGCGGGGTCGACGACCGATCCGGCCAGCGCCCCGAGCAGCGTCGAGACGTTCCAGAACGTGAAGACGCAGGCGCTCGTCCACCAGAACGCCGTGCGCCCGTCCTTCGCGTCCGGCTGCGCGACGGCCATCGCGGTGGACTCGTCGATCGTGCCGAGCGCGGCCAGCAGCCGCCGGACACCGCCTACCCGCAGCAGCGGCGCCAGACGCATCGCGTACAGCATGTTGCGCGAGCCGAGCAGCAGCCCGCTGGCCAGCGCCGCACCCCCGCTGCCGCCGCCCGCAACCACCCCGACCACCGCGAACTGCGTCCCGCCGGTGAACGCCAGCAGCGACAGCAGGCACGACTGCAGGACCGTCAGGCCGGCCGCGACAGAGGCCGCCCCGAACGCGAAGCCGTACGCGCCGACCGCGAGGCCGACGCCCACCGAGTCGCGGCGGACGCTCACTCGCTGCCGGGCAGCACCCGCGTGAGGAGCTCGCCCAGCGTCCGCAGCTCCTCGTCGTCGAAGTGCCGCAGCCAGTGCTCCCGGATGCCGGCGAGGTGGACGGGGGCGGCGTCGCGCAGCCGCCGGTAGCCGGCGTCGGTGAGGGCCGTGTACGTGCCGCGGGCGTCGTCCGGTGAGGGCTCGCGGCGCACCAGCCCCTCGGCCTGCAGGCGGTCGACGAGGCGGGTCAGGCCGGACCGGGAGAGCAGGACGCGGTCGGCGAGGTCGGCCATGCGCAGCCGGTGGTGGGGCGCCTCGGCGAGTTGGAGCAGGACGTCGTACCGGCCGAGACTCAGCCCGGTGCGGGTGACGAGCTCGCGCTCCAGGTCGGCCATCACCACCGAGTGGGCACGCAGGAAGCCGCGCCAGACAGCGACCCGCCAGTCATTGGCGCGCGGCGGACGCTCGGCGGGGGCGGGGCGCCGGGTGGGCTCGGTCGCCGGCGCGGGGGGCTCGACGGTCACGACGGCCGATCCTACGTACCATCGACAACGTGCCGCCGACCGATGCCTCGACCCTCGAGCCCGCCATCCGTGCCGCCCTGGCGGGCGTCAACGACCCGGAGATCCGCAAGCCCATCACCGAACTCGGCATGGTCGAGTCCGTTGTGGTGGCCCCGGACGGCGGGGTGACGGTCGGGGTGCTGCTCACCGTGCCCGGCTGCCCGATGAAGGAGCAGCTGACGCGCGACGTCACGGCGGCGGTCGCCGCGGTCGACGGCGTCGCCTCGGTCAGCGTCAACCTCGGCGTCATGACCGACGCCCAACGCGGCGAGCTGCGCACCACGCTGCGCGGCGACGCCCCGGCCAACGAGATCCCGTTCGCCCAGCCCGGCTCCCGCACCCGCGTCTACGCCGTCGCCTCCGGCAAGGGCGGGGTCGGCAAGTCGTCGGTCACCGTCAACCTCGCGGCGGCGCTGGCGGCCCGCGGGCTCTCGGTGGGTGTGCTGGACGCCGACATCTACGGCTTCTCCGTGCCGCGGATGCTGGGCGTCGAGGGCAAGCCGACGCAGGTCGACCAGATGATCATGCCGCCCATCGCGCACGACGTGAAGGTCATCTCCATCGGCATGTTCACGCCCGGCAACACGGCGGTCGTCTGGCGCGGCCCGATGCTGCACCGCGCGCTGCAGCAGTTCCTGGCCGACGTGTTCTGGGGCGACCTCGACGTGCTGCTGATGGACCTCCCCCCGGGCACCGGCGACATCGCGATCTCGGTGGCACAGCTCGTCCCGACCGCGGAGCTGCTGGTGGTGACGACGCCGCAGCTGGCCGCGCGCGAGGTCGCCGAGCGCGCCGGCTCGATCGCGCTCCAGACGCACCAGCAGATCGTCGGCGTGGTCGAGAACATGAGCTGGTACGAGCAGGCCGACGGCACGCGGGTGGAGCTGTTCGGCAGCGGTGGCGGGCAGGCGGTGGCCGACTCGCTGGCCCGCTCGATGGGTGCTGCCGTGCCGCTGCTCGGCCAGGTGCCGATCGACCAGGCCGTCCGCGAGGGTGGCGACGACGGCACGCCGGTCGTGCTGGCCCACCCCGAGTCGGCGGCCGCTCAGGCGCTGCAGGGCGTGGCCGACGCGCTGGCCGCCCGCTCGCGCAGCCTCGTCGGGCGCTCGCTGGGCCTCACCCCGACCGGCCGCTGACCTCGTCAGGCCGCGCCTGCGGTCACAGGGCTGCGACGGCGTCGCGGACGAGGGTGCCGCCGGAGATGACCTCGAACTGGGCGCCGATGCTGGCCGGGGCGTCCAGGCAGGCAGCCAGCAGCGCCGCGACGTCGTCGCGCGGGATCGTGCCGCGGCCGGTGCTCGGCGCGATCTGCACGCGCCCGGTGGCCGGCTCGTCGGTGAGGGTGCCGGGCCGCACCACCGTCCAGTCCAGGGCGCTGTCGCGGACCGCACGGTCGGCGTCGCTCTTGGCGTGCAGGTAGACCTGGAAGATCTCCTCGGAGTCGGGGTCGTACCGGTCCGCGCCCATCGCGGACACCATCACGTACCGGCGCACACCGGCCCTCCCGGCCGCCTCGACGAGTGTGACCGCGGCACCGTGGTCGACCGTCCACTTCCGCTCGGCGGTGCTGCCGGGCCCCGCGCCCGCGGCGAACACCACCGCCTCGGCGCCCCGCAGGGCGGCCGCGACGGCGGTCGACACCCGCCACCTCCAGGTCGAGCAGGGCGGCCTCACCACCCGCGGCGACGACCTCCGCCTCATGGTCAGGGTTACGGATGAGGCCGACCGCGGCGTGCCCGCTCGACGCGAGGCGACGCGTCAACAGCAGGGCGATCTGGCCGTGGCCGCCGGCGATGACAACACGCATGGGAGGAATCTGCCCGCAACGGCGACGTCCGAATCGGTGGGGCGCCCGCCGGCGTCAGGTGGCGTCGTCCTCGTAGCCGCGGGGGCGCGGGCGGGGGCGCGGGCGGCGCGCCTCGGGCGCAGAACCGTTCACCCCGGACGAGCCGTTGGCGTGGCCGGCGCCGTTGACGTGCGAGACACCGTTGGCCGACGGCGCGTCCTTGGTCATCGAGATGCCGCCGGGCTCGTCGCCGCCGTTGAGCAGGTTGTTGGCGGAGGCACGCAGGTCGAAGTTGCGCGGGTTGTACTTCTGCAGGTCCGGCGGGTCGTCGCCGAACACCGCCTTGGTGATCGCCGTGCGCGGGTTGAGGTTGCGGAAGTCGACGTCGGCGAACTCCGGCCCGAGCTCGTCACGCAGCTGCTGCCGCGCACCGGTGGCGAGCTCGCGCAGGGTGCGCAGCATGCGGGCGGCGTCGCGGGCGAACCCCGGCAGTTTCTCCGGCCCCAGCACGATGAGGCCGACCAGCGCCAGTACGGCCAGCTCCGGCAGCCCGATGTTCCACATCTGCCTGCGCCTCGGTTCAGGTTCGGGGCCGGCCGGGGTCAGCCCAGGGTGACGGTGGTCGTCGACTTCGTCGAGGACTTGTTGCGGTAGTACTGCACGACGATCTTCTCACCCGGCTTGTGCTGCTGCACGATCACGACGAGCTGATCGAACGTCTGCACCACTGTGCCATCCGCCACCACGATGACGTCACCAGGCTTCAGCCCCGCCTTCGCCGCCGCACCGCCCGGCGACACCTGCTTGAGGTAGGCGCCGACCTGCAGCCCGGCGACGGCGGTGGACCCGGTGGCGCCGAGCGAGGCGTGCGTGGCCTTGCCGGTGTGGATGAGCTGCAGCGCGATCGTGCGGGCGTAGTCGATCGGGATCGCGTAGCCGATGCCGCTGATCGCCGTGGTGGTGCCGCCCTGCCCGACGGTGCCGAGCGCGCCGGCGGAGTTGATGCCGACGACCGCGCCGCCGGAGTTGACCAGCGCGCCGCCGCTGTTGCCGGGGTTGATCGGGGCGTCGGTCTGGATGGCGTCGAGGTAGGCGTCGGAGGAGCCGTCGTCGTTGGACACGTGCACCGGGCGGTTCAGGGCGGAGACGATGCCGGCCGTGACCGTGCCCTGCAGCCCCAGCGGGGAGCCGATCGCGATGACCGGGTCACCGACGGCGAGCTTGTCGGAGTCGCCGAGCTGGGCGACGGTGAGCTTGTCGTTCGGCACCTTGATGACGGCGAGGTCGCTGACCGGGTCGCGCCCGACGATCTGCGCCTTCGCGGTGGCCTCGTCGCTGAACGTGACGACGATGGAGCCCTTGTCCTCGGCGGCCGCCGAGACGACGTGGTTGTTGGTGAGGATGTCGCCGTCGGAGTCGATGACGACGCCCGAGCCGATGGCGAACTCGTCCGAGGTCTGGACGAGGATCGAGACGACGGCCGGGCCGACCCGCTTGGCCACGCTGGCCACCGAGCCGGGCTTGCGGGTGGTGGGCGTGTCGACCTGGGCGATCTTGACGTCCGGGCGGTGCAGCGCGTCGTCGGTCTTCTTGGTGAGGAACCAGCCGGCGCCGCCGCCGACGAGCCCGGCGACCAGCGTGACGAGGACGACCACGCCGAGCGCCGGCAGCCCGAAGCGGCCTCGGCGGACAACGCCCGTCTCGGACTCGTCCGGTTCGGCCCCGGGCTCCTCGTCCCCGAGGTACTCGATGTCCTCGGCCTCGGAGTCCGACGCCGGGTCGAGCTGGGTCGGGCGGCCGCGGGTGAACACGGCACCGCGGCCGAGCCAGAAGTCCGCGGTCGGGTCGCGCCAGGGGTCGCGCGGGGCGTCGGCCTTCCACCAGGGCGACTCCGGCTGCGGGCCCCGCGGGTCGACACGGTCGCCCGGTGCGGGCGCGAAGCCGTCCCGCGCGCCGCCCGGAGCGCTGAAGGTGTCACGGAAGACCGGCGCGACGGCGGGCCGCTCCCCTGCCCGGGGCGCGAGCCGCTCGCCGGGGGCGGGCGCGAACGCGGCGTCCGGGCTCGGGCGGCCGAAGACTGCCTGGTCCTCCGGCGACACGGTGGGCGGGGGCGGTGAGTAACGCGGCGGGATCGGGCGTTCGGCGAAGCCGCCGTCGATGCCTGCCGGGCGTGCGAAGTCGGCGTCGGCGTTGGACGGAACGGCCGGGGTGGACGCCTGCGGGGCCGGCACCGGGAACGGGCCCGGGGGCTGTGTGGGCGCCGAGGCAGACGCCTGCGGCGCGGCGTGCCGGCCACCGTCGGGCATCGGCTCGTCGGTCACACGTGACTCCCTCGACTGTCGGTGGCCTTCACCGGGCCACCCCCGAGTCTGCCCCAGCGCGCGGGCAGGCGGCGAGGCCGGTCAGCCGAGGCCGCACCGGCAGCTCACGAGCGGCGGCGCGCACGGGCGGTGAACAGCGCGGCCAGCCCCCACACGCCGTGCCGGGCGCCCGCATCGTCGTCCGCCTCGTCCGACGACAGTGGGCGGGACGTGTCGGCGGGCACGAAGGCAGCCATCGGGGCGAACAGCCCCGACGCGGCGGCCGGTGGCTCGGCGGGCTGGGCGTCGGGGTTGGCGGGGGAGACGGCGGGCAGCCCCCGCAGCCGTTCGAACAGCCCGGCGGGCAGGGCGGGTGCGGGCGCCTGGCGCAGCGCGAGGACGGCCTCCCGCTGGGCTCGGACGGCCTGGCGGCACTCGACGCACGTGTCGACGTGGCGGGCGGCGCGGCTGCGGGCGTTGCCGCGCAGGACGCCGTCGGCGAAGGCCGCGACGGCCTCGTCGGACAGGTGCGTCGAACTCATCGGCCTGTCCTCGCTGCGCTCGGACCGGCCGCCAGCGGGCTACGCGTGCCCATGGTTCGCTCGCAAGCGTCGCTCACAGCCCTACGCCTCCGGCGACCGCGACCTCCGGCTCCACACCCGGCTCGACCGGCCGGACGCCGGGCGCCCGGTGGGCCAGCGCCTCACGCAGCAGCACCCGGCCGCGGTGGATGCGGGAGCGGACGGTGCCGACCTTGATGCCGAGGGTGGCGGCGATCTCCTCATACGACAGCTGCTCGAGGTCGCACAGGACGACGGCGACGCGGAAGTCCGGTGGCAGGGCGTCGAGCGCCGCCTGGACCTCGGGGTCGAGGTTGCGCTCGTCGTAGCTCTGCTCCGGGCCGGCCGAGGTGCCGGCGAGACGGTCTGCGGCGTCCTCGGGGAGCGCGTCGAAGCGGATGCGCTGCCGGCGGCGGACCATGTCGAGGAACAGGTTCGTGGTGATGCGGTGCAGCCAGCCCTCGAAGGTGCCGGGCGAGTACTGCGACAGCGAGCGGAACACCCGGACGAAGGTCTCCTGGGTGAGGTCCTCGGCGTCGGCGCGGTTGCCGGACAGGCGGAACGCGAGGCGGTACACCCGATCGGCGTGTTCGCGCACCACCTCGTCCCACGTGGGCGGCACCCACGTCGGCTGGTCGGCGGTCTCGACCGTCATCACCGTCACCTCGCGTTCGACTGGTTGCTGCGCTGCTCCTGTACTCGGACAAGACAACCAGACCAACCTGTACGCCACCTAAACGCCGACCATGACCGATCCGTTCCGGCGCGGGTTCCTCTCAGCCGGCTGAGCGCTGATCGCTCCCCCGGTCTGGCGCCGTACGCTCTGAGGTCGTGCACAGCTACACCCCCGGCGACGCGGAGACGCTGCGCGCGCTCGCCGAGTCGTGCCTGAAGCGGCTGGCGCAGCAGGCCCCGCTCGACCGGCCCCGCACCCCCAAGGAACTGGAGGCCGACGCGGGCCACACGGTCACTGCGGCCGGCCTCGGCGGCAGGGAGGCCATGCGGCTGTGGACGGACGTGCTCGGGCCGGCCTGCCTGTCCGTCGACCACCGGCGCTACCTGTCCTTCATCCCGTCGGCCCCGACGAAGGCCGCCGCCGGGTTCGACATGCTCGTCGGCGCCACGTCGCTGTACTCCGGGTCGTGGCTCGAGGGGTCGGGCGCGGTGTTCGCGGAGAACCAGGCGCTGCGCTGGATCGCCGACCTCGCCGGGCTGCCCGGCGGCGCGGGCGGGGCGTTCGTGCAGGGCGGCACCATCGGCAACCTGTCCGCGCTCGTGGCGGCGCGGGAGTCGGCGCTGCACCGGCGAGGATCACGGCCCGCGCGCTGGGCGGCGTGCATCACGGCCGAGACGCACTCTTCGGTCAAGCACGCGCTGCAGGTCGTCATGGACGTCGACGTCATCGAGGTCCCGGGCGACGCGCGGGGCCGGCTGGTCGGGTCCGCCCTGCGGCAGACGGTCGCCGGGCTGCCGGACGACGTACGCGACGGCATCTTCGCCGTCGTCGCCACCGCCGGCACCACCAACCTCGGCATCGTCGACGACATCGCGGGCGTGGCCGAGGTCGCGCAGGAGCACGGCTGGTGGCTGCACGTCGACGGCGCGTACGGCGGCGCCGGGCTGGCCGCGCCGAGCGTGCGCCACCTGTTCGCCGGGGTCGAGCACGCCGACTCCTTCATCGTCGACCCGCACAAGTGGCTGTTCGCACCGTTCGACTCATGCGCGCTGCTCTACCGCGACCCGGTGCAGGCCCGCGCGGCGCACACGCAACACGCCAGCTACCTCGACCCCGTCAACGTCGACGGCGAGTGGAACCCCTCCGACTTCGCCATCCAGCTCACCCGCCGCGCCCGGGGCCTGCCGTTCTGGTTCAGCCTCGCCGTGCACGGCACCGACGCCTACGTCGCGGCGATCGAGAAGACGCTCGAGGTCACGCGCGCCGGCGCGCAGCTGATCGACGCCCGCGAGCACGTGCGGCTGCTCGTCGAGCCGGAGCTGACGGTGCTCGTGTTCGAGCGGCTCGGCTGGGACACCGACGACTACGCCCGCTGGAGCAGCCGCATCCTCGACGAGCAGGTCGGCTTCGTCACGCCCACCCGGCACGCGGGCCAGGTGTGCACGCGGTTCTGCATCGTCAATCCGCTGACCACGGCCGAGGATCTCGCGCTCCTGCTCGACTCGATGCGCTGACCTTCGCAGGCGTTAGGCTGCCCGGGTGGCAGACGCGATGCTGAACCTCGAGAGCCTGGCCTACGCCGAGTCGTTCATCGCCGAGAACGACGTCCTCGCGGCCGCACGGGAGCGGGCGGCCGAGCTGGGCTGCGTCCCGGTCGGGCCCGCCGGCGGCGCGGCGCTGCGGGTGCTCGCCGCGGCCACGGGCGCGCGGTCGGTCGTCGAGGTCGGCACCGGCGCGGGCGTCTCGGGCCTGTACCTGCTCGGCGGCATGGCCGAGGACGGCATCCTGACCACGATCGACATCGAGAGCGAGAACCAGCGCGCCGCCAAGCAGGCCTACACCGAGGCGGGCATCGCGCCGGCGCGGTACCGGCTGATCAACGGCGCGGCCGGCGAGGTGCTGCCGCGGCTGCGGGACGAGGCGTACGACCTCGTGCTCGTCGACGCGGACAAGACCGCGTACGGCGTGTACTTCGAGCAGGCGCTGCGGCTGCTGCGCCGCGGCGGCGTCGTCGCGTTCGACAACTCGCTGTGGCACGACCGGGTGGCCGACCCCGCGCAGCGCGACCCGGACACCACCGTCCTGCGCGACCTGGGCCGCACGATCCGCGACGACGACCGGCTGGTGGCGGCGCTGCTGCCGGTGGGCGACGGCCTGCTGGTCGCCGCCAAGCGGTGACCTGCTACGTCGACGCCACTCGCTCGTACCCTGAGGCCGGGCTCCGGTCGACACAGTTCTGCCATCTGCTCGCGGACAGCCGCGCGGAGCTGCACGCGATGGCCGACACGATCGGGATGCCCCGGCAGTACTTCCAGGACCACCCCTGGCGATGGCACTACGACCTGCCGCCGGTGCTGCGGGCGCGGGCGGTCGCTGCCGGGGCGGTCGAGGTGACGATCCGGGAGGTTGGACAGCTGCTGCGGGCGCGGCGAGCGTCGGCGACCTGAACTCGGGGCGGTTCGCCGACTCGCGTAGCGTTCCGGCACGTGCGGATCGCAGTGTTGGCCGGCGGCATCGGTGGGGCGAGGTTCCTCCGCGGGGTGCGCGCCGCATGTCCAGACGACGAGATCACGGCGATTATCAACACCGGCGACGACGTCACCCTGCACGGCCTGCGGATCAGCCCGGACCTCGACAGCGTCATGTACACGCTGGCCGGCGCGCACGACGAGGAGCGCGGCTGGGGCCGGGTCGGCGAGACGTGGCGCATCAAGGACGAGCTGGCCGAGTACGGCGCGGAGCCGTCCTGGTTCGGCCTCGGCGATCTCGACATCGCCACGCACCTCGTCCGCACCCGCATGCTCGACGCCGGCTACTCGCTGACCGACGTCACCGCCGCCCTGTGCCGCCGCTGGACCACCGGCGTCACGCTGCTGCCGATGACCGACCAGCGCTGCGAGACCCACGTCGTGGTCGACCTGCAGGACGACGGCGAGGCCGAACCGCGGCGGCGAGCTATTCACTTCCAGGAGTGGTGGGTCAAGTACCGCTCCTCGCTGCCGGCGCACGCGTTCGTCCAGGTCGGCATCGACGAGGCCGCCCCCGGCCCGGGCGTCCTGGCCGCGATCACCGCCGCCGACGTCGTCCTGCTCGCCCCGAGCAACCCGGTCGTGTCCATCGACACGATCCTCAACGTGCCCGGCATCCGGGAGGCGGTGGCCACCGGTCCGGCGCCGGTCGTCGGCCTGTCCCCCATCGTCGGCGGCGCCCCGGTGCGCGGCATGGCCGACTCGTGCCTGCCGGTGATCGGTGTCGAGACCAGCGCCGAGGGCGTCGGCCGGCACTACGGCGCGCGCAGCCAGGGCGGGCTGCTCGACGGCTGGCTGATCCACGACACCGACACCGCAGACGTGCCCGGCGTGGCCGTGCGCGCGGTGCCGCTGCTGATGACCTCGCCGGAGGTCACCGCCGACATGGTGCGCGCCGCGCTCGACCTGGTGGGGGTGTGATGAACGACCACGCGGTGCCGCGGGTGGAGATCCTGCCGGTCCTCGGCATCGGCGAGCTGCGCCCGGGCGACGACCTCGCCGCCGTCATCGCCGAGCACGCCGACCTGCGAGACGGCGACGTCCTCGTCGTCACCTCGAAGGTGATCTCCAAGGTCGAGGGCCGGCTGATCGCGCTGGACACCGACGACCCGGAGGCCCGCGAGGCGGCCCGGCAGTCGGCGATCGACGCCGAGACAGTACGCGTGGTGGCCCGGCGCGGCGACCTGCGCATAGTCCAGACGCGGCACGGGTTCGTCATGGCCAGCGGCGGCGTCGACGCGTCGAACATCGCGCGCAACGAGATCGCCCTGCTGCCGGTCGACCCGGACGCGTCCGCGGCGCGGCTGCGCGAGGCGCTGCGGGAGCGGGCCGGGGTCGACGTCGCCGTCGTGCTCAGCGACACGTTCGGCCGGCCGTGGCGCGGCGGTCTGACCGACGTCGCGATCGGCGTGTCCGGCATCTCGGCGGTCACCGATCCGCGCGGCGCGGTCGACGCGTACGGCAACACCCTGGAGATGACCACGGTGGCACTCGCCGACGAGCTCGCCAGCGCCGGCGACCTCGTCAAGGGCAAGCTCGGCGGCGTGCCGGTTGCGATCGTGCGCGGCATGGCGACCGACGGCAAGCTCGACGACGACGGCCGCGGCAGTGCAGACCTCGTGCGTGACGCCGAGACCGACCTGTTCCGGCTCGGCACCGCGGAGGCCATCGAGATCGGCCGCGCGGACGTCGGCTGGCAGGACGGCGTCACCCCGGCCCTGCACGTCGAGGCGGTCTCGCTGATCGGCTCGCTCGAGCCCTCCGACCCCGGCGAGCAGGCGCTGCGCGAGGCGTTCCTCGGCTTCCTCGGCTCGCGGCCCGACGCGATGTGGCGCTCGTGCGCGGCCGGCCACCTGACGGCGAGCGCGCTCGTCGTCGACCCCGCCTCGGAGACGGTGCTGCTGACCCTGCACCCGCGGGTCGGCGCGTGGCTGCAGCTCGGCGGGCACTGCGAAGCGGGCGACCGGACCGTGCTCGACGCCGCTGCCCGCGAGGCCCGCGAGGAGAGCGGGATCGGCTCGCTGTCGCTCGACCCCACGCCGATCGCGCTCGACGTCCACCCGGTCACCTGCTCGCTGGGGGTACCGACGCGGCACTTCGACGTCCAGTTCCTCGCCGTCGCGCCGCCCGGCGCCGAACCGGTGATCAGCGCCGAGTCCGACGACCTGCGGTGGTTCTCCTGGCATGAGCTACCCGCCAACACCGCGGCCGGCATCGACCGGCTGGTGCGGCTGGCCCAGGAACGGCTCGGGGCGCAGTGAGCGCGGCAGCGTCGGCGATCTTGTTGCGCTCGGCGATCTTGTTGCGCTCGGCGATCTTGTTGCGCTCGGCGATCTTGTTGCGCTCGGCGATCTTGTTGCGCTTGGCGATCTTGTTGCGCCCGTTGTCGTATGCGGCCCCTGGCGCAACAAGATCGGCACAGCGATGACGGCGCTGGACCAGCTCGACGGCTGGCCGGTGCCGACCGCCGCCGCGGCCGTCGTCGGCCCGTCCGGGGTGCTCGCCACTCACGGCGACGTCGACCACGTTTTCTGGCTCGCCTCGGTCACCAAACCGCTGGCCGCGCTGGCCGTCCTCGTGGCCGTCGAGGAGGAGGCGGTGTCGCTGGCGGACCCCGCGGACGAGACGGTCGTGCCGGGTGCCACGCTGCGCCATCTGCTCGCGCACGCCTCCGGGCTCGCGCCGGAGCGGCCGATGCGCTCGGCGGCGCCCGGCACCCGCCGGATCTACTCCAACGTCGGCATCGAGCGGGCCGGCACGCTGGTGGCCGACGCCACCGACCTGCCGTTCGCGCAGTACCTCTCCGAGGCGGTGCTGGAGCCGCTGAGCCTGACGTCGACCTCGCTGCCCGGCTCGCCGGCGCGCGACGGCCGCTCCAGCGTGGCCGACCTCGCGCGGGTGACGCAGGAGCTGCTGTCGTCCACCGGGCTGCTGTCGGCGCCGACGCGGGCGCAGCTGGCCACCGTCCAGTTCCCCGGCCTGCGCGGCGTGCTGCCCGGCTTCGGCGGCCAGGACCCGAACGACTGGGGGCTGGGCTTCGAGATCCGCGGGCACAAGGCGCCGCACTGGACGGGGTCGCAGAACTCGCCGCGGACCTTCGGCCACTTCGGCCAGAGCGGCACGATGCTGTGGGTGGATCCGGACGCCCGGCTGGCGCTGGTGGCGCTGGCCGACCGCGACTTCGGTGAGTGGGCGGCGGCCGCCTGGCCGGCGCTGTCGGACGCGGTGCTGGACGAGTTCGCCGCCTGAGAGCGCTCACTTCACGGCTGCCGCCGCCACCAACAACCACCGCGGGCGCTGCTAGAGCCGGCGGATGTCGGGGTAGGCGAAGCGCGGCCCGTACCGCGGCGCCGCCACACCGGCCGCCTCCACCAGCCGCATCACCCGCTGCCGCTGCCCGGCCCACGGCGCCAGCAGCTCGAGCATCTGCTCGTCGGTGCCGCGGGCCCGGCCGGTCAGCAGGTGCACGACCATGTTCGGCAGGTGGTAGTCGCCGACGCTGACCAGGTCGCGTGCCCCGACCGCACGCTGCAGGGTCTCGGCGACCGTCCACGGCCCGATCCCGGGCACCGAACGCAGCCTTGCGGCCGCCGCCGCGACGGGCATCGTCACGCACTCCTCGAGCCGGCCGGCCACCGTCGCCGCCGCGCGGATCGTCCGTTGCCGCTTGAGGTCGACGCCGAGCCGGTGCCACTCCCACGTCGGCACGTCCAGCAACGCCCGCGGCGTCGGCGGCAGCCGCAGCGTCGCGTCCGGGCCGGGCGCCGCCGCACCGAACCGACGCACCAGCGCGCGGTAGGACGCCCGCGCCTCCGTACCGGTGACCTTCTGTTCGAGGACGGCCGGCACGAGCGCGTCCAGGACCAGCCCCGAGCTCGTCAGCCGCAGGCCCGGGTTGCCGCGGCGGACCCCGGCCAGCACGGGATACGCGCCCACGTCGAGGCCGGACCAGTCGTCGCCCGCGCCGCACAGCGCCGGCACCCGGTCGAGCAGCCACGGCGCGCCGTCGCCCCACGCCTCGCCGGTGATCTCCCGGCCGGCTACGGACAGCGCCAGGGTGCCCGCGCCGCCGGGAGTGTGGGCGGCGAGCCAGAACCGGCCGTCCGCGCCCACCCGGTGCACCGGGTCGCCGGTGCCGCGCCGCAGCGGCCCGAGCGTGGCCCGCAGGTCGACCGGCGCCGGCGCCCGCCAGCGCCGCGCCGCCACCTCAGAACTCGCCGGGATAGCGGACGTCACCGCCCGGCACCGTGGAGTCGGGCCAGACCCGGGCGCCGTCGGCAAGCCGCGCGCCGGCGGCGACCGTGACGCGGTCGCCGAGCACCACGCCGTCGAGCACCGCACCCGCGCCCACCACCGCGCCGGCGCCGATGATCGACGCGCGCACCACCGCGCCGGCCTCGACGCGCGCGCCGTCGAACAGCACGGACTTCTCCACCACCGCGTCGGCGCCGACCGCGCATCCGTCGCCCAGCGCGCTGCCGCCCCGGACGGCGGCGGAGTCGGCGATCGTGCCGCTGCGAATCAGGAACTCGCCGGGGTTGGGCACCGCGGGCGACGGGGCGATGCCCTGGACGAGGTCGGCCGAGCCGTCGACGAAGTCGGCCGGCGTGCCGAAGTCGCGCCAGTAACCGTCGTCGACGCGGCCGCGCACGACCGCGCCGGCGCGCAACAGCTCCGGGAAGGTGTCGCGCTCGACGGACACCACCTGCCCGGCCGGGATGCTGTCGATGACCGAGCGGCGGAACGCGTAGAGCCCGGCGTTGATCTGGTCGGTGACCGGGTTCGGATCCTTCTCCAGGAACGCCGTCACCCGCCCGTCGGCGTCGGTCGGCACGCAGCCGTACGCGCGGGGGTCGGGCACCCGGTGCAGGCACAGGCTGACGTCGGCGCCGGACTCCTGGTGCGCGATGGCGAACTTGCGCAGGTCGGCCCCGATGAGGTTGTCGCCGTTGAACACCAGGACGGTGTCCGCGCGCAGCCGGTCGGCCACGTTGCGGATGCCGCCGCCGGTGCCCAGCGCCTCCGCCTCGACCACGTACTCCAGCTCGACACCGAAGCCGGCGCCGTCGCCGAAGTACTTCTCGAAGACCTCGGCCTGGTAGCTCGTGCCGAGCACCACATGCGTGATGCCGGCCTGTTCGAGCCGCCGCACGAGGTGGGCCAGGAACGGCACGCCGGCGGTGGGCAGCATCGGTTTCGGCGCGGACAACGTGAGCGGACGCAGGCGCGTACCGAGCCCGCCGACGAGGATCACGGCGTCCAACTCGCTCATGGGAGAAGCGTGACACAGCGAGGCGACGGCCGCCCGCCCGGATCACGGACCGCTCATCCGCGGTCACTCGCGAGTTGTCCGCGCTTCGTGGTGTTCCGGCCCGTCGAGGCGCGGACAACTCGGCCGAACCGAGTCCTTTCAGGCGCTCTTGACGGTCAGCCAGGTGGTGCCGAGCCCCAGCGCCGACTGCAGGTCGGAGCCGGTGAGCGCCTTCGTGGCGGCTTTGCCCGCCGACGTCGTGCCGGTGAGGGTGGCGGTGAGCACCCGCCCGCCCCACAGGCTGTGACCGTCGCGTTTCGTGATGACGAGTTTGGTGGCCTTCGCCAGCCCGGCGTACGAGGCGAGCGCGGCGACCTTGACCGTGCGCGTGGCGTTAACGTACGGATCGCCCGACTTGCCCGGGTCGTACTTGTCCGCGGCCGCCTTCAGGTACGGCTGGCCGCCGCTGGTGCTCCAGCCGCCGTTGGACGCGCTGTACTGCGCGAAGATCACCGCGCCCTTGTACGTCAGCACCTTGTTCAGCGTGCGGATGGCCGCCGCCGGGTAGTCGTCCCAGGCGACCGCGCCGCTCTTCGTGAGGTGCTGGAGGCCGCCGTACACCTGGCACGAGGACGTGTCGCAGATGTCGTAGTAGCTGCTCGCGTGCGCCCGTTCGTAGACGGCGTAGGAACGGGCGGCCACGGCCTGCGCCGAGGTTGCCGGGATCGACCAGGACGCCGGCATCTCCCGCGGCACGACACCGGCCACATACGAGTTGAGGCCGACGATGTTGACCGTGGCCAGGCCGGCTGACGCCCCCTTGGCCGACAGCCGCACGGCGCGCAGGTAGCCGAGGTAGTAGGTGGAGGTGCGGTCGGTGCGGGCCACGCGGATCTGCGCGCGGTTCGGGCGGGTGAACTGCGTGTTGTTGGCGAGCTTGGTCTTCACCGTCGTCCAGGTGGCGCCCTCGGCGGTGGTGAGCCGTTGCAGGGTGATGGTGGAGCCGGCGTCGGCGACCAGCCGGTAGCGAGCGATGCCGGCGGTGGGCAGCGCGGCGCTGATGCCGGTGACGTGCAGGTTGGCGGCCGGGTAGACGGTGAGGGTGGAGCCGGTGCCGCTGAGCTTGACGCGCAGCGAACCACCGACCGTGGCCACGGCGGTGCCCGGGTAGTAGTGGGCCAGGACCTTCCAGGTCGTCAGCCCGGCCAGCGCGGCGCCGTACGCGCCGTACTGGCTCAGCCCGTGGCCGTGCCCGTTGCCGCGGTAGGTGACCACCACCGAGCCGGTGGGTTTGAGGGTGACGGTGTCCGCGGCGGTGGCGGCACCTGCGGGCGGTACGCCGACGGCCAGGGCGGCGGCCACGCCGGCGACGGCGACCCCGCCGGCCGCGGCACGGACGGAAGTACGTGGACGCATTACCACTCACCTCGCGGTTTTCCCGGGAACGACACGCTGGGTAATCGCACGGTACGGGACGAAAGTCCTCCTGCACCAGCCGTCCCACGATTCACAGGCGTCACGCCCGCCGTGGCTCTGCGTGCGGCCCGCCGGCGGGCCGTGTCGGAAGCCGGAACTGTCCGGAGTCCGGATTAGCCTGGCCCGGTGGCAGGCTTCGCACTGGCTGGTCGCGGCCGCATCGCGGCGCGCGCGTCCGTGGCCGTGCTATCCCTGCTGATCATCGTCGCCAGCGGCGTCGCGTGGGCGGAGTTCAAGAGCTTCACCGCGAGCATCCCGCACGGGCAGGCCGTGCCCCCGCTGACGGCCGGTGAGAAGGATCCGGACGGCTCGGCACAGAACATCCTGCTCGTCGGCAACGACACCCGGGCCGGCGCCACGGCCGCCGAGCTCAAGGCCATGCACACCGGCCACGACAAGTCCACCGCCAACGCGGACACGATGATCGTCCTGCACGTGCCCGCGGGCGGCGGCAAGCCCACCCTCGTCTCCTTCCCCCGCGACTCGTGGGTGACGATCCCCGGCAACGGCAAGGGCAAGATCAACTCTGCCTACCCGGACGGCTACACCGCGGCCAAGAACCGCGGCGAGAGCGAGGTGGCCGCGCAGAGTGCGGGCCTCATCCAGACGATCCGCACCATCCACGCGCTCACCGGTCTCTACATCGACCACTACATGCAGGTCAGCCTGCTCGGCTTCTACCGCATCAGCGAGGCGCTCGGCGGCATCACCGTCTGCCTCAACGCCGCGCAGAACGCCAAGACCGACAGCGACGCCTACGGCAGCGGCTACTCCGGCATCAACCTGCCCAAGGGCGTCTCGGTCATCAAAGGCGCGCAGGCACTCGCGTTCGTCCGGCAGCGGCACGGCCTGCCACACGGCGACCTCGACCGCATCAAGCGCCAGCAGTACTTCCTCAAGGCCGCATTCCAGAAGATCACGTCGGCCGGCACGCTGCTCAACCCGTTCAAGATCCGCAACCTGCTCGACGCCGTCGGCCCCTCACTGCTCACCGACCCGGCGCTCAACCTCTTCGACCTCGCCCGCCAGTTCGAGTCGCTGGCCAGCGGCAGCATCTCCTTCGAGACCATCCCGAACAACGGCCCGAAGACGATCTACCCCGACGGCGTCGAGACCTCGATCGTCGAGGTCAACAGCGCGGCCATGCCGGCGTTCGTCCAGTCCTTGGAGGGCAAGAGCAGCAGCGCGCTGGCCAAGGCCACCGCGGCCGCGCCGGCCAGCGTGACCGTCGACGTGCTCAACGGGGTCGGCACCACCGGTCTCGCCGGGCGCAACGGCGCCCAACTGCGCAAGCTCGGCTTCCACACCGACACCGTCGACTCCACGTCCACCACGCCCAGCACCACCGTCGAGTACCCCGCGGGCCAGGAGGCGAAGGCCAAGGCGCTGCTCGCCGTCGTGCCGGGCGCGAAGGCCGTGCAGACCTCCGACGTCACGCGGCCCACCCTGGTGCTGGGCACCGACGGCCGGCAGGTCAGGGGTCTGGCCCAGCCGTCCACGTCCAGCGGCTCGTCCGCGACGAAGGCGTCCGGCACCGCCAAGGCGAACAGCGGCCCCGCGCACGGCCTCGGCTGCATCGACTGAAGGCCCGCCGAGTCGTCCTGAGCGATCTCACGGCGCGCGCTTGTAGCCTCGGGACATGCCCAGCAACTATCCGGCGGCGCCGGCGGTGCCCGGCCACCCGCGCCACGTCGGACGCGGGCACACGTCGCGCAGCCACGCGTTCCGCACCGTCACGATGGCGCTGGTGGCGCTGCTGTCCGCCGCGCTGCTCGTCGGCGGCGGGTACGTCTGGTACAACGCCCGTGGCATCAACGACGCCGGCAAGCGCTACTCCGGGCTCGACATCGGCAAGAGCAGCGGCGCCGACGACATCGACGGCAAGGCGCAGAACATCCTGCTGGTCGGCAACGACGACCGGACGAACATGACCGACGCCGAGGTCAAGGCGCTGCACGTCGGCCGCGACGGCGGCTCGATGGCCACCGACACGATGATGATCGTGCACGTGCCGGCCGACGGCTCCAAGGCCACGCTGATCTCGCTGCCACGTGACTCCTACGTCGCGATCCCCGGCCTCGGCGGCGACGGCCACGACAAGCTCAACTCGGCCTACGTCTACGGCTACAACCGCGACAAGTCGGCCACCGCCGACCAGCGCGCGGTCAACGGCATCAACCTGCTGCTGAAGACGATCCACAACCTCACCGGGCTGACGATCGACCACTACATCCAGGTCAGCCTGATCGGCTTCGTCCGCATCAGCAACGCCATCGGCGGCGTGCCGATCAACCTGTGCGCCGACGTCGACGACACCGTCGCGCACAACCGCGCCGACGGCGGCTCCGGCGGTTCGGGGTTCAAGATGAGCGCCGGAAAGCACGTCATCGAGGGCGTCACCGCGCTGGAGTTCGTCCGGCAGCGGCACAACTTCCCCGACGGCCGGGAGGACCTCGACCGGGTCCAGCGCCAGCAGTACTTCCTGACCTCGGCGTTCCGGCAGGTGGCCAAGGTCGGCGTCATCACCAAGCTGAACGCGATCAAGAACGCGCTGCAGACCTCCATCACCGCCGACGCGAAGCTGAAGCTGTTCGACCTGGCCCGGCAGATGCAGAACCTCTCGGCCAACAACATCGTCGGCCGCACGATCCCGACCACGGACGGCGAGTCCAACACCGGGCAGAGCGTGCTGATCGTCGATCCGGCGAAGGTCAAGACGTTCATCGACAAGTTGGTCAACCCGCCCACCAGCGCCAGCACGACGCCGTCGAAGACCCGGTCGGGCGGCACGTCGAAGTCCACATCCGCCGGGTCCTCGTCCTCCGCGGCGATCGACTCGAAGTGCATCTACTAACGTGCGACCCGTGAGCGATGCTTGCGGAGCGAACAGGGGCACAGCGCAGGCGAGGCCGCGCACCGAGCGCAGCGAGGTCTGGCGGTGAGCACGCCGGAACAGTTGTTCGCCCAGCTCGTCGCGACGCAGCCCACCCGCCCGTTCGTCACCTACTACGACGAGGCCAGTGGCGAGCGCACCGAGCTGTCCGTACGGTCGCTGGCCAACTGGGTGGCCAAGACGCACTTCCTGCTGCTCGACGAGCTCGGGCTGGGCGTCGGCGACACCGCCGCGATCGCCCTGCCGCCGCACTGGCTCTCGGTGCCGGTGCTGCTCGGCTGCCTGTCCGCGGGGCTGGCCTTACAACCCGGCGGGGACGGCGACGTCGCGTTCGTGACGGCCGACTCGGTCGGCGCGGCTACGGGCGCGGACGTCTACGCCGTCGGCTCCGGGCTGACCGCGGCGGTCGGGTTCCGCGACGCGCCGCCGGCGGGTACCGCCGACTACGTCGCCGCCGTCCGCCCCCAGGCCGACGCCTGGGCCTCGGTCCGCATGCCCGGCTCGGTCGACGACCCGTGCTTGCCCGGCCTGACCCGGGGTGAGGCGATCGAGCGCGCGGGCGGGCTGGCCGACCGGGCCCGGGTGCTGACCACCCGCGACTGGGCCACGCCGCAGGACTGGATCGACACGCTGTTCGCCGCTCTCGCCGCGCAGGGGTCGCTGGTCTACGTCCGCAACTGCGCCGACGCCGCGGTGCTCGACCGGCGCACCGAGCAGGAGCGCGCCACCGTCCGCATCTGACGGCCGTGCTTGAGCGGTGCGCGCTCGACGCTTGAGGGTCGCGGCGGCGGATTCAACTGGTTGTCGTAACACCTCGATCTGGAGGTGGGGTGCGATGTCGAGACTCAAGGATCCGACGGTGGACAAGTCGCAGGGAGCGCGACGGCAGTGGGCGGCGGATCGGGCGTTGCGTGCGCCGATGTGTTCGCCTGGGCGGCCTGAGCCGTCGCGGGGGGTGCAGCGGGAGTTCTGGCGGCTGATCGCGACGGGGGTCACGACAGTTGAGGCGTCGGCCGCAGTGGGCGTGTCGACACCGGTCGGCGCGCGATGGTTTCGGCGCGCTGGCGGGATGCCGCCGCTGATCCTGGCTGAGTCCTCGGGCCGCTACTTGTCGTTCGCCGAACGCGAGGAGATCGCGCTGCTCAAGGCCCAGGGCAAGGGCGTGCGGGAGATCGCCCGCGCGATCGGCCGGCCCGGGGACCGTGTCCCGCGAGTTGCGCCGTAACGCCGCGACCCGCGGCGGTAAGCGCGAGTATCGGGCTCTGGTGGCGCAGTGGAAGGCGCAACAGGCAGCCAAACGACCGAAGACCGCGAAACTGGTGGGCAACGAGCGGCTGCGCGACTACGTGCAGGACCGGCTTGCTGGCAGCGTCCACCGGCCCGATGGCCCGGTCGTGACGGGCCCAAGACGCCGCCGTGGAAGGGGCTGAACAAGCCCCGCCGTCAGGACCGGCGGTGGTCGACGGCGTGGAGCCCGGAGCAGATCTCGCACCGTTTGCGACTCGACTTCCCCGATGATGAGTCCATGCGCATCAGCCACGAGGCGATCTACCAGTCGCTGTTCATCGAGGGCCGTGGCGCGCTCAAGCGTGAGCTGGTCGCGTGTCTGCGCACCGGCCGGGCGTTGCGGGAGCCGAGGGCTCGCTCGCGGAACAAGCCGCAGGGGCACGTCACCGCCGACGTCGTGCTGAGCGAGCGTCCCGCCGGGCCGAGGACCGTGCCGTCCCCGGCCACTGGGAAGGCGACCTGATCATCGGCACCGGCCGTTCGGCGATCGGCACGCTCGTCGAGCGCAGCAGCCGCTCGACGCTGCTGGTCCACCTGCCCCGGCTGGAGGGCTGGGGCGAGACACCGCGCGTGAAAAACAGCCCATCGCTCGGCGGTTACGGGGCCGTCGCGATGAACGCCGCGCTGACAGCGTCGATCACCACGCTGCCGGAGCAGCTGCGCAAGACCCTGACCTGGGGATCGTGGCAAGGAGCTCTCGGGCCACGCGCTGTTCGCGTTGGAGACCGGGACGCGGGTGTTCTTCGCCGACCCGCACTCGCCGTGGCAGCGGCCGACGAACGAGAACACCAACGGTCTGCTGCGCCAATACTTCCCCAAGGGCACCGACTTGTCGCGCTGGTCGGCCGAAGACCTCGAAGCCGTCGCCCACGCGCTCAACAACCGGCCCCGCAAGACCCTCGGCTGGAAGACGCCCGCAGAAGTATTCGAGGAACAGCTACGCTCCCTACAACAACCCGGTGTTGCATCGACCGGTTGAACTCGCCCAGGTAGTCCAGTTCGAGATCGTCCAGCCGTCGCTCGGACCACCGGGTGAACTCGTCCCCGATCACCTGGCACACGCGTGAGACGGTCGATTTGACAGGCTCTGCCGCTTCGGCGCCGAGCGCGTCGGCCAGAGTGTTCTCCACATCCCGGACCGACAGCCCCCGCACGAACCCGGCGATCACCAACGACTCCAACGCATTCGACTTTGTCACCGACTTACCGAACAACTGCGAGGCGAAGGCCTCGGTGGTGCCCCGCAGCTTCGGCCGCTCGATGGTCACCGGCCCGGCCGTGGTCTTGACCGTCGTGTCGCTATAGCCGTTACGGCTTCCGGGGCGGACATCCACGCAGTCGGCCCGACGCTGATAACGGACCCGACCGAGGAAGACGTCGACCTCGGCCTCCAGGGCAGTCTGGATGATCAACCGGGCACCGAGGCGGGCAACATCCTCGATGACCTCGCCCAGCTCACGCCGGCCATCGAACAGGGCATCGATCTCACTACGGATACGGTCGGTGGGAGATACTCGTGCAGACACGGGCGTAGTCCTTCCTTCGCTGAGTTGGTAGCTCTTGAAGGAACCTACGTCCGTTGTCATTTACACCAGGGCTGGGACGCGACCTTCAGCGCCGTGGCCGAGTTCTACTCCAGAAACCTCGCGCAAGAGATCACCAAGGGCATGGTCCAGAAGGTCCAGAACGGTGGCAGCCTCGGCCGTGCTCCCGTCGGCTACATCAACGTCCGCACCCTGATCAACGGGCATGAAGCGCACACCGTCGAGCTCGACCTCGAGCGGGCCGAGCACGTGCGGTGGGCGTTTCAGACCTACGCGAACGACCCCGACATCACCATCGCCAGCCTGACCGACCTGCTACGCGACCGCGGCCTGACCGTCCGGGCCACGGCCAAGCAGCCCGAACGCTCCGCCCTACGCAGTCACGTTCACCGGATCCTGACCAACCGCTTCTACCTCGGCTACGTCACCTGGCGCGGAGTCGAGTACCCCGGCAACCACGAAGCACTCATCGACGAGGCCCTGTTCAGTTCAACGCAGTCCAGGAGCGCCTCGACAGCAACCGGGCAGGCGCCAACCGCGAACGCAAACACCAGCACTACCTACGCGGCTCGCTGTACTGCGGACGCTGCCACTCCCGCATGCTCTACATCGTCGCCACCGGCCGCAGAGGCGGACAGTACGAGTACTACGTCTGCTCCGGACGACACACCAAGTCCAACAACTGCACCGCGCCATTCATTGACGTCGCCCGCATCGATGACGCCGTGGCGACGCTCTGGGACCGGGAACACCGACCCTGGCAGACCGACAGCGTCCCCAGATCCGGCAGCGCCTGACCGAGCACCTCTGCGCCCTGCGCTCCAGCGCCAGTGAGAACAGCAGCACCCTCCAGCGGCGCATCAAGACCATCCGGCGCGACCGCTACAAGTGGGCCGAGCACGTCATGAACGGCACCGTCCCGCCCGACATCGCCCGCGAGAAGCAAGACACCCTCGCCCGGCAACTCGCCAACCTCGAAGCCGAATTCGACACCCTCGAAAAGGCCGGCATCGACACCGAAGCCACCCTGAGCGCCATCATCGACAAGCTGGCCGACCCTGGGCGCATCTACCGGCTACTCGGCGACACCGAGCGCCGCACCAAGCCTGGTTCACTCGCATCTACATCGACGTCAGCGACGACGAACCCGACACCACCATCGCGGCCACCGGCGAACGCACTCTGGTCGCCCAGGCACTCGAAGACAGCCGCCAACTGGCCGTCACGAGCTTGGAATGCAACGAGGCGGACTCCCGGATCCGCCTCACGCTCCTTCCCCGGCATCGACCATGCCGGGGGTTTTAGTAAGGAAGCTTTGGTGGAGCTGAGGGGAGTTGAACCCCTGACCCCCTCGATGCGAACGAGGTGCGCTACCAGACTGCGCCACAGCCCCTCGGCGGCTAGCCGCCGATCGGCCCGAAGGCCGTCAACGATGCTATCAGTCGCAGCAGGCCGGCTTCACCGGCCGTATCCAGCCCGGCCGGCTTCACCAGCCGCACCGGTCAGCTCGCGCGGCGCTGGACGGCCGCGGGCTCGGTCTCGGCGTCGTAGATGCCGGTGAGGTCCATGGTGTCCATCGACATGAGCTCGATGTCGTCGTCGTCGATCCGCACGACGGAGTCGGCACGGCGCTCGAACTCGGCGTGGTCCTCGGTGGTGACGTCCCACCCGGGCGCCCGCCGCGACTCGGCCCGCAGCTGACGGTTCTCGCGGCGGCTGCGGTCGCGCAGTGCCTGGCTGCGCAGGAACCACAGGTAGCCGACCAGGCCGACGATGAACGGCGTCGCCAGCAGCCACATCGCGCCGCCGATGACCAGCGCCATCAGGCCGAACAGGACAGTGCCGCCGATGAGGATGCCCAGTGAGCGGCGGCGCCGGCGCAGCATCTGCACGCGGGCCTCGGACAGGTCGGCGCGGTCGGGCGGGTACATGAGCGCCTCCTGGGCTGCGGGCACGGGCCGGCGGGCGGCCGCGGGAACTCGGGTGCGGTGCTGGATGGGGACGTAGACCTCGGGCTCGGTGACACCGAGCGAGGCGCGCTCGACGGCAGGTCGCC
>Ga0164242_10001869_pt1 | contig 24661 bp, 18 predicted proteins | sample OricomgcompostMG_FD_108783 | JGI IMG/M metagenome (GOLD analysis project Ga0164242, IMG submission 108783) | Miracle-Growth compost microbial communities from Emeryville, California, USA - Original compost - Miracle growth compost (MG) ...
GATTCCGCGCCCGTGGTGGTGGATCGACTTCCTCACGACGCCGCCTCTGGAGTTCGCGTCGCTCTCGTCCACGGGCGGTACGGTCGGTGATCTCCTCGACGCCGCGATGGATCCGACGATCAGCTACGACGATCTCGCCACGATCCGCGGAATATGGCCGGGGAAGATCGTGATCAAGGGCGTGCAGAACGTGGAGGACTCGAAGCGCCTGATCGACCTCGGCGTCGACGGCATCGTGCTCTCCAACCACGGCGGGCGCCAGCTCGACCGGGCGCCTGTACCGTTCTGGCTGCTGCCGGATGTCGTGCGCGAGGTCGGCAAGGATGCCACCGTCATGGTCGACACCGGAATCATGAACGGTGCCGACATCGTGGCATCCGTCGCGCTCGGCGCGAAGTTCACGCTGATCGGCCGCGCGTATCTGTACGGACTGATGGCCGGCGGACGCGAGGGAGTCGACAAGACCATCGACATCCTCCGCACGCAGCTCGTGCGCACCATGCGCCTGCTCGGTGTCTCGAGTCTCGAGGAGCTGAACCCGTCGCACGTCACGCAGCTGACCCGGCTCATGCCGGTGCACCGTGACGCTGCCCTGGCCGCCGAAGCCGCACCCGTGCGTCCACGCGCCACGTCATCGCGGTCCCGCTCTACGTCTGCATCGAAGGCGGCGGCAGGCACGAAGAAGTAGCGTCCAAGCCGCGGTAGCCGTCGGCGGCGGGTGCCGAACCCTAAGCCGCGAGCCGGTCAGAACGCAGCGCCGTACGGCGCGGCGGCCGACCGTAGGGCGAGAGCGTCAGCACGGTGGCGGGTATGCCGAATCCGCTCGTGTTCGCCACCGCGGCGGCCTCGACCGCCGACGTCTCGGGATCCGTTCCCGGGTCGGTCGCTGCGGCGAGCGCCGCCGCGAGGTCGTCGAGCGCGGCGATCTCGTCCCGCGACAATTCGGCCGTGCCGAGGTTCGGATCGGTGAAACGCTCGAGAAAGCTCCAGGCGTCCCAGAGCAGCGGCTCGCGCCTGTTCACCGCAGAGAGATCCATCACGAGGTTGTGCGCGAGGTAGGGCAACGATCGCAGGAAGACGATCGGGTTCGACGGATCGACGACGAATCGCTTCGGATCGATGGCGCCCGTGCGGGCGGCGTGCCAGGCATCCGCTCCCACCAGGAAACGGTCGCGTGGAACGTCGAGCAGGTCCAGCGGCGACGCTGTCTCCTGGTCGGGGAAGCCCTCAGGCAGTTGCGGTTCGACGAGCGCCCAGCGCCCGGCTGCGGAATCCCACACCTCTGCGATCACGTGGTCGAGCCACCAGCCCCGCATCAGGTAGCCGCCGAACCCGATGCGCATCCGGCTCGGGATCTGAGCCTCCCGCGCGAGCGCAACGAAGAGGAGAGTGAAGTCGCGGCAGCATCCGAGCACGCGCTCGAGGTCGCCGCGCTGGTCGGTGATGGATCCGGGCATCAGCTCACGTGCACGACCGAGGATGGCGTCCGCGTAGCGCAGGTCGATCTCGTCGAGGCGTTCCGGCTCGAAGCCCAGGTCCGTTGGATTGCCCGACGCCCGGTAGTGGAAGATCAGCGTGCTGGCGAGGCGACGGATGCCGGCGACGGTGCGCGGGGCATCCGCCAGCCAGTCACGCAGCGGGCCGGGGTCGGAACAGACGCTGTGAGTCACGTAGGCGGCGTTCGTGTGGGTGGCGTAGTCGGTCATCGGTGGTCCTTCGGTCGAGGAGCGGATACCACCGTTCTGCCGCCTGACACCGTGTGAGGGTCAAGCAGCATCTTTGACCCCTGTGAGTGCCTTCAGGACTATCGGCTCTGCAGGAGCGGCCCCCAGACGGCACGGGCCCCGGCGTCGCCGATGAGCACGATGTCGATCACCGATCCGACCGCGACGACGACGGCGGCGATGCCGATCAGAATGCGGATGCCCACGAGAGCCGTGCCCGTCATCCGACCCTCGAGCATCCGTTCGCCGAACCTTGTCCACAGCCACTCGATGAGTGCGACGACGAACAGCGGGATGACCCACCCGAGCAGGGTATTGCCGAGGTCGGCGTGCTTCTGGATGGCCGGCGTGACGCCCGTGGCGGCCTCGAGCGCCTCACCGGCGTTCACCGTGACCGGCGTGAGCACGAGAACCACGAGGGCGGCGAGCGGCGTGACGACCCCGAGCCGGCGGGCAGCAGCCGGCCACAGCGCGTGCAGCAGAACGGCGAGCGCGGTCAGCGGTGTCAGCACCACGACCACGTGCACCAGCAGGATGTGCAGCGGCAGGCCCAGGAACGTGTACGAGTCCATAGCCGTGCAACGTAGTTCACGCTCCGATGGATGAGCTTGGCGCCGGAGCGTTGAACCTAACGTGGTCGCACCTCGTGTCTCCTGTGACCCGCCCCGCGCCGGCGCACGCGCGGCGGAGAATGTACACGGAGGCGACATGAGCGCGGATGACGCGGCACTGCTTCGTGCTCTGCACGACGAGCACGCGCGCGCGCTCTGGAGGTACGTGGTCTCGCTCACCGGCGACACCGCACAGGCTGACGACATCGTGCAGGAGACGCTGCTGCGCGCCTGGCGCAAGCCGAGCGTGCTTGACCAGAGCGAGGCATCCGCTCGGGCCTGGCTGTTCACTGTGGCGCGCAACCTCGTGATCGACGGCGTGCGCAGCGCGCGGCACACGCACGAGGTGACGACTGACGTGCTCCCGGATGCCCCGGCACCCGACGACACGGACGCCCGGCTCGACGCATGGCTGATCGCGGACGCGCTCACGTCGTTGTCCCAGGAGCATCGCGCCGTCATCGTGCACGCCTACTATGGCGGGCGCTCCACGGCGGAGATCGCGCGAGAGCTGAGCATTCCGGAAGGAACCGTGAAGTCGCGCATGCACTACGGGCTCCGGGCGCTGCGGCTGGCCCTGCAGGAGAAGGGGGTGACCCGATGAACGACCACGAGACGCCGGACCGCGAGCCTCACCGCGACCACGAACGCTTCGCGGAGTGGGATGCCGCCTACCTGCTCGGTGCGCTCTCCCCCGTGGATCGACGTGCGTACGAAGAGCACCTCGCAAGCTGCCAGGTCTGCTCGTCGGCTCTTCGCGAGCTTGCCGGAGTGCCCGGGCTGCTCGGTGCACTTCCGCGCGACGAAGCCCTTGCCCTGCTGCCGGCGCCGTCGACGGATGCCGATGGAGCGGCCCCGGCACCGGACCTCGCCCCGCCCGACCTCGTGCCGGCGCTCCTGCACCGCGTGCGGCACCGCAGGCGGGTGCGGCGCTGGTCGCTGGCGGGTGCGATCGTCGCCGCCGCCGCTGTTGCAGCCGCGATCGCGCTCGTCGTGCCCACCGTGGTGAGCGCGCCGCCTGCTGCATCCGTCGCGACGAGCCTGCATCAGGTGGGGAGCGCATCCTCCAGTCCTCTGACCGCTCGGGTGACGCTCACCTCGAAGAAGTGGGGCACGTCGATCGGCATGGTCTGCGCGTGGAAGGCGGACTCAAGCTGGGCTCCCTACCCAGGTGGAACGTCGCGCTGGGACTACGGGCTCTGGGTCGTCGCGCGCGATGGCACGACCGACCGGGTCGCTACGTGGTCCGCCGGTCCCGGCGACGTCGTGCGCACGACCGACTCGACCGCGATCCCGGTGAGGAACATCGAGCGCATCGAGTTACGTGCCCTCGACACAGGAACCGTGCTGCTGGAGGCTCCGCTGCATGCGGGGCCGACGCATCCGGCGACCTGAGTCACCGATCAGAACAACGTGCGAAGCGTGGCGAGCATGCGCTGCTCGTCTTCCAGCTGGCCGCCCTCGTGGCCGTTGTACGGCCAGACGACGATCTCCTTGGATGCCCCGGCGTAGGCGTTGAACGCCCCGAACACGGTCGAGGGCGGGCAGGTGGCATCCATCAGCGCGGTCGAGAACCAGGCGGGAGCCTTAGCGCGCTTCGCGAAGTTGACGCCGTCGAAGTAGCCGAGCACGGAGTGCACCGCGGCGACCCGGTCGCGGTGCACCGCGAGGTAGTGGCCGATCTCCTTGTATGGCATGTTGTCGGTGATCACGGATGCCCGCGGAAAGTCGCACAGGAACGGCACGCGCGGGAACGCGGCCGCCACATCGGGCACGAGCCCGGCGACCGCGAGCGTGATGCCGCCGCCCTGGCTGGTACCCGCGACGACGACCCGGTCGGAATCGACGATCTGCAGCGAGCGGGCCGCCTCGACGGCACGCACGGCATCCGTGAACAGGCGACGGTAATAGTACGTGTACGGGCTCTCGATGCCGCGCGTCATCACGCCGGGAACCGACGGACCGCTGCCGTCCGGGTCGAACGTGTCACCGAGACCCCAGCTGGATCCCTGACCGCGGGTGTCCATGAAGAAGTGGGCGAATCCGGCGGATGCCCACAGCAGGTTCTCCAGTGCGTGCCCGCGCCCGCCGCCGTAGCCCTGGTATTGCACGATCGTTGGCAGCGGTGCTGCTGCTCCAGCCGGCACACGCAGCCATGCCTTGATCGGCTGCCCGTGGAATCCGTTGAATGTCACGTCGTAGAGGTCGATCGAGGTGAGCCCGGTGTCGACGGGGGTCAGTACGACGTCGAGCGGAAATGAGCGGGCGTCGTCGAGCGTTTCGGTCCAGAACGCGTCGAAGTCGTCGGGCTCACGCTGTTCGCTGGCGTACGTGCGGAGTTCGTGCTCGGGGAGGTCGGTGAACATCGCACCAGGATATTGGGCTGCGCCCGCCCGTCAGCTACGACCCATGCCGCGGTAGCGCCAACCGGCGGCGATCCACACGTCGCGGTCGAGCGCGTTGCGGCCGTCGATCACGATCGGCTGCGCCACGAGGTCGCGTGTGCCGGCCGGGTCGAGCGCGGTGTACTCGGGCCACTCCGTGACGAGGATGACGAGGTCGGCGCCCCGCAGGGCATCCGTCGTCTCTTCCGCGTAATCGAGCTGCGGATGCCTCGCGCGCGCGTTCGCCACTCCCCTCGGGTCGGTCGCGACCACGTTCGCACCCAGTCCCTTGAGCGCAACGGCGACGTCGAGCGCCGGGGAATCACGCACGTCGTCCGAGTGCGGCTTGAACGTGACGCCGAGCACCGCGACCTTGCGTCCGACGACCGATCCGCCCAGCTCGCCTGTTGCGAGGTCGACCACGCGCTGGCGCCTGCGGAGATTGATCGCGTCGACCTCCTTGAGGAACGCCAGCGACTCGCTGCGCCCCAGCTCGTCTGCACGAGCCGAGAACGCGCGGATGTCTTTGGGCAGGCATCCGCCGCCGAATCCGACGCCCGCGTTCAAGAACTTGCGGCCGATGCGGTTGTCGTAGCCGAGGGCGTCAGCCAGCTGCGTCACATCCGCTCCGGTCGCCTCGGCGATCTCGGACATGGCGTTGATGAACGAGATCTTCGTGGCGAGGTAGGCGTTCGCGGCGACCTTCACAAGCTCGGCCGTCGCGAAGTCGGTGACCATGCGCGGCGTTCCGCGCTCGAGCGCGTGCGCGTACACCTCGTCGAGCACCGCGACGGATGTCTCGTCTCCCGCCTCCACGCCGTACACCAGCCGGTCGGGCTCCACGGTGTCGCGCACGGCGTAGCCCTCGCGGAGGAACTCGGGGTTCCACAGCAGCCGCGCGCCCGTCGGCCGGATGCGCTCAGCGAGCCGCGCCGAGGTGCCGACCGGTACCGTGCTCTTGCCGACGACGACGTGACCGGGCGCCAGGTGCGGGAGCAGCGCATCCACGGCGGCGTCGACGTACCGCATGTCGGCAGCATTGCCCTCCCGCGCCTGAGGCGTGCCGACCGCGACGAAGTGCACCGTCGCTTCGGATGCCGCGCTCGGGTCTGTCGTGAACCGCAGCCGGCCCGAGACGATCGACTCCGTCAGCAGATCGGACAGGTCCGGCTCGAAGAACGGCGGCTGCCCGACGGAGAGGCCCGCGATCTTCGCCTCGTCGATGTCGATGCCCACAACGTCATGGCCCAGTTGGGCCATCGCCGCCGCATGCACGGCACCCAGGTAGCCGCATCCGGTCACCGAGATTCTCATGGACTCGAACGTACCCTGCCCCCATCGGTGGATGCGCCTCGCCCGGTGACCGGTCCCCATCGGCTCCATCGCCGCGCGCGGTTATCATTCGTCGCATGGCTGCAGAGATTCCGGCGGGTTGGTACCCGAATCCGTGGAACGACGCGGAGGAGCTCTACTGGTCAGGCGCGGAGTGGACCGGCATCTCGCGAGCAGCCCACCGTGTCGCTGCCCAGCAGGGGATGCCGGTGGCATCCGACGTCGAGGACTCCACGATCATGCGGCCGGTCGGCACTGAGCTCTCATACGCGCCGCCATCCGCTCCGCAGCAAGGCCCGAACACCTTCGGCCCGCCTGCCTACGCTCCCCCGGCGACCCCGCCCGTGTACTCGGACGCGCAGTACGCGGCCCCCTATGCATCGCCCTACGCAGCGCAAGCGCCGATCGCCGCGACCGCGCCGATCCCCGACGCGCCGCACGCAGACGCTGCCGACGCGGCGAGCATCCGCTGGGCATTGAGCATGGGCGCACCGCCGCAGCCGGCGGTGAACCCCCGGGCGAAGTTCGGCCTGATTGCGATGATCGTCGGAATCGTCGCCGCCGTGTTCGCGGTTGTCCCCGGCCTCAGCTTCGCGGCGTGGATCCCGGCATTCGTCGCGATCGGGCTCGGCATCGTCGGCTATCTCGGTGGCCGGCCGCGAGCATCCGCGCTGACCGGGATCATCACCGGTGGTTCGGCCCTTGCCGCGGGCACCGCCGTCTCGATCTGGTTCCTGGTGCAGCTCGGCGTTCTCGGCGGCTGATCTCTCAGCGCACGCCGCGCATCAGCCGTCTCAGCCATGGCGAGATCAGCCCGAGCACCACGCCGATGGCGATCGCGATGGCTCCGAGCGGGCCGAAGTAGACGCCCTCCGTCTTCGGCGAGTAGAGCTCGGCGAGCTGTCCGCTGAGCGCCGTGCCGAGTGCCACGGAGAGGAAGAACAGCGCCACCATCTGAGCATGGAACCGTGCCGGGGCGAGCTTCGTCGACACGGACAGTCCAACCGGCGAGAGCAGCAGCTCCGCGACGGTGAACACGAAGAGGATGCCCACCATCGCCAGGAGCGGTGTGCTGTTCTTGCCGCCTCCGGCGAAAGGCAGGAAGAGCAGGAACGCGACGCCCATCACGACCGTGCCGCCCGCGAACTTCAGCGGTGTGGACGGCTGGCGCTCCCCGAGCCTCGTCCAGATCGCCGCGAAGACACCGCTCAAGATGATGATGAAGATCGGGTTGATGGACTGCACCCACGAGATCGGGAACGTCCAGCCGAAGAGGTCGCGGTTCAGGCGATTGTCGGAGTAGAAGGTGAGCACCGTGAACTGCTGCTGGTACAGCGACCAGAATGCGGCGCTGGCGATGAAGAGCGGGATGAACGCGTAGACGCGGTGACGCTCGACATCCGTCAACCTGCTCGAAAGGATGACTACGAAGTAGCCGATGGCCGCGGCGAGCGTGACCACGATGACGACGATCGACAGGTTGGTTGCCTGGATGACGCCCACCAGCGTGAGCAGAACGATGACGATGACGCCGGCGATGGCGATGCAGACCCAGAGCACGAACTTCGACCGGGGCAGCGGATTGGAGACCTTGCGTGCTTCGTCCGGCAGTCGCCTGCGTCCGAACGAGTACTGCACGAGTCCGATCGCCATTCCGAGGGCGGCGAGCCCGAACCCGTAGTGGAAGCCGATCGTCGACTGCAGCAACCCGGTGAGCAACGGACCGAAGAACGCACCCAGGTTGATGCCCAGATAGAAGATCGAGAAACCGGCATCCCGTCGCGGATCGTGCTCGCCGTACAGCGTTCCGACCACCGTCGTCGCATTCGCCTTCAACCCGCCGGAGCCCACCGCGATGAGGATGAGGCCCACCCCGAGTCCGACGTACCCGGGCAGGACCGCGAGCGAGAGGTGGCCGCACATGATGACGATCGCGCTGTAGAACAGCACGCGCTCCGAGCCGAGCAGTCGGTCCGCGACCCACGCGCCGATGATCGTCGAGAGGTACACCGCTCCGCCGTACGCGCCGACGATGCCGGCGGCGACCGGCTTGGGCATGGCGAGGCCGCCGTCGGCGACGGAGAAGTAGAGGTAGAGCAGCAGGATGCCCTGCATCCCGTAGAACGAGAACCGCTCCCACATCTCCACCCCGAAGATGTTGGCGAGCGATCTCGGCTGCCCGAAAAAGGTCTTCCCGTGTTCGTTTCGCGTCGTGTCGGTCGGCGCCCCCGCGTCCGCACTCATGCCCTCAGGCTATGCCCCTGTGTTCGGCGCCCCGGCCGGACCGCGGCGCCGCACCATCACCCGATCGGCCGTGTGGGCACCCCGAACTTGGTCAGCCGGCCGAATTCGCCTGCGCGATCAGCGCGTCGATCGTGTCGTCAGTCAGACCGATACCCGGAAAACGGCCGATGCGACGCAGCGGCATCGAGCCCATCATCGCGATGAGCTCCTCATTCTGGAACATGCCCGCTGCCGCGTGGTTCTGCGCGGCAGCCTGCTGCATGAGTCCGGCGAGCACCTGCTGTCCGCCGGGATGCTTCATCCACTCCGCCAGGGACGACTGCCGGTCGAGCGGCACCACCGGCTCGTTCACGCGCAGCTCGACACTGCCCTGCTCGCGGATGTCGCGCGAGCTCGCACCGACCAGGATCTGCGCCGGTCCGCTCTCGACGTACCAACGCCTCAGCACCGGGTGGAAATACGCGAAGTCGCGATGCCCGAGCGTGAACGAGACCTCCCGGCTCTCGCCCGGCTCGAGCGGAACCGCGTGGAATCCCCGCAACTCGTTCAGCGGCCGGCGCACCTGCTCGCTCGGGGCGGACACGTACAACTGCACGACCTCGCGCCCGGCAACCGAACCGGTGTTGGTCACGGTGACGGAGACGTGCACGGCGAGGCCGGCATCCGCCCCCTCGACGCTCATGGAGAGCCCGGAGTACTCGAACGAGGTGTAGGAGAGGCCGTGCCCGAACGGGTAGCTGACCGGCAGCTCACGCGCGTCGTACCAGCGGTAGCCGACGAAGACCCCGTCGCCGTAGCCGAGGTGCCCGTCGCGGCCGGGGAAGTCGAGGAACGCCGAGTTGTCTTCGAGCTTCTCCGGAATCGTCTCGGTGAGCCGACCAGACGGGTTCGCGACGCCGAACAGGATGTCTGCGATCGCTCCGCCGCCCGCCTGCCCGAGCAGCCACCCCTCGAGCACGGCACGAGCGCCGCCCTGCCAGTTCGAGACGCGCACCGCCGAGCCGTTCGAGAGCACGACCACGACGTTCGGGTTGGCCTGCGCCACTGCGGCGAGCAAGGCGACCTGATCGGCCGGGAGGTCGATGTTCTTCCGGTCGTAGCCTTCCGACTCGGCGACCGAAGGCAGTCCGAGGAACACGACGGCGACCTCGGCGGACGATGCCACGGTGACCGCTTCGCGCACCAGCTCGCCGGCATCCCCGCTCCCGTCGAGCGTGAAACCGGGCGCGAACGGCACGTCGGAGCCCGCGATGCGACGGATCTCGGTGAGCGCGTCGTCGAGACGCGTCGGCTCGATCTGCGAGCTGCCTGCGCCCTGGTACCTCGGGTTGCGCGCGAACTCGCCGATCACCGCGATCGAGTCGTCGGAAGAGAGCGGCAGGAGGCCTCCGTCGTTCTTCAGCAGCACGACCGCGCGCGAAGCCGCCTCCCGCGCGAGCGCGTGGTGCGCTTCGATCAGGCCGTCGGGAACGGCGAGGGTGCTGCCGGCATCCGCCTTGAGCTGCGCGTGGTCGAACACGAGCTTCAGCACGTTGCGGACGGCGGTGTCGAGGGATGCCTCGTCCAGCGATCCGCCGCGCACCGCTGCCACGATCGCCGCGGGACCCGCCTCCGACTCCGGCATCTCGAGGTCGAGACCGGCCGCCACGGAGGCGTCCCGATCGTTCACCGCGCCCCAGTCGGAGACGACCACGCCGTCGAATCCCCACTCGTTCCGGAGCACCTCGGTGAGCAGCCAGCGGTCCTCGGTGGCGTACACGCCGTTGAGCTTGTTGTAGGCGGCCATGACCGTGGCGGGCGAGGCATCCTTCACGGCGCGTTCGAACCCGGCGAGGTAGATTTCGCGCGCGGTGCGCTCGTCCATGTCTGCGCTCACGCGGAAGCGATCGGTCTCCTGGCTGTTCGCCGCGTAGTGCTTGAGGGATGTTCCGACCCCCTTGGACTGGATGCCGCGGATCAGCGCCGCACCCAGCGAACCCGCGATCAGCGGATCCTCCGAGAAGTACTCGAAGTTGCGTCCGCACAGCGGCGACCGCTTGATGTTGATGCCGGGACCGAGCAGCACCTGCACGTCGAGCGCGTTCGACTCCTCGCCGAGCGCCTCGCCGACCCGCTCGATGAGTTCGACGTCCCACGTCGATCCCAGCCCGACCGCGGGCGGGAAGCACGTAGCCGGGTAGCTCCCGCCGATACCGTTCTCCTGCTCCGGCGGTTGCCGCCGCACGCCGTGCGGACCGTCGCTAAGCGTGATCGACGGAATGCCCAGCCGCTCGATCGCCCGGGTATGCCAGAACCCGTCGCCGGTGACGAGCGCTGCCTTCTCTTCGAGGGTGAGCTGGGAGATCAGGGCATCGACGTCGTTGGCCATGGCATCCATTCTCTCCAGTGCCGCCGTGCACCGCGACCACGTGCGGGCGCCTTCTCGCCGAGCCACCCGCTTGTTGCCGAGCCACCCGCTTATCGCCGCAAATAGCGGGGTGGCTCGGCAATTCGAGGGTGGCTCGGTGAACTCTGCAGAGGTGAGAGGTGAGGAATGGCGGACGTGCAGACAGCGCCGGATGCCCGGTACGGTCGATCGCGTGGTCCACCACCTCACGCGCGACGAGGCGCGCCGCATCGCGGTGCGTGCGCAGCTGCTCGATGCCCAGCGGCCCGGCGACGTCGTGGAGGTGGCCGAGCAGCTCGGGGCGATCAAGATCGATCCGACCGCGACGATCGCGCCGGCGCAGCACACCATCCTGTGGTCGCGGATCGGCTGGTCGTACGAGTCCGCCCAGCTCACGAAGGCCGTCGAGATGGACCGAGTGCTGTTCGAGTTCGACGGGAGCTTCCGGCCGATCAGCCTTCTGCCTGCGATGCTGCCTTCGATGCGCACGTGGCCGCGCCGCGAGAGCAGCAGGCAGTGGCTCGAGGCGAACGCGAAGTTCCGGGCGGATGTGCTCGCCCGGCTGCGTGCCGAGGGTCCTCTTCTGGCCGGCGACATCCCTGACACCGCCGCGGTGACCCGGGACACCGACAGCGGATGGTACGGCCCGAACCAGGTGCCGCACATGCTCGACTTCCTGACGCGGCAGGGCGAGGTCGCGATCGTCGGGAGGCAGGGGCGGCATCGCATCTGGGATCTCGCCGAACGTGTCTATCCGCAGAATCTGCCCGAATACGACGTCGAGGAGGCGGCGCGGATGCTCGACGTACGCCGCCTGCAGGCCGCCGGCATCGCGAAGCAGAAGTCGCCGTGGACCCCGGTCGGTGAGGCGGGCGAGCCGGCCACGATCGAGGGGCTGCGGAGTAAGTGGCGCGTGGATCCCGAGGCGCTGGCGACCCTGAACGACGAGGTCGACGGCCGGGTCGCGTTCCTCAGCCCGTACGACGGCATGCTTTTCGACCGGCCTCGGCTACGCGACATCTTCGACTTCGACTATGTGCTCGAGCAGTTCAAGCCGAAGTCGCAGCGCAAGTACGGATTCTTCGCGCACCCGATCCTGATCGGCGACGTCTTCATGGGCATGCTCGACGCCGAGGTCGACCGCGAGCACGAGGTGCTGCGGGTGAACGCGGTGCACGAGCTGATCCCGTTCGAGCCCGAGGAGGACGAGATGGTGCGTGCCGAGATCGCGGACCTCGGCGAGTGGCTGGGCGTGCGCGTCGCAGAGTTTTGACTACTCGCGCAGCGCAGCCGCGAATTCGTCCATCGCCCAGTCCAGGTCGGCCGGCTCGACGACGATCGGCGGGGCGAAGCGGATCGTCGCCCCGTGCGTGTCCTTGACGAGGATGCCGCGGCGCAGCATCCGCTCGGCCAGCTCGCGTCCGGTGCCGATCGCAGGATCGACGTCGACGCCTGCCCAGAGCCCTGCGCCACGCACCGCGGTGACGCCGTGTCCGACGAGGGCGTCGAGCCGGCTCCGCATGCGCACCCCCAGCTCCCGGGCGCGGCGCTGCGGGTCGCCGGTGGCGAGCATCCGGATCACCTCGAGCCCGATCGCGCAGGCCAGCGGGTTGCCGCCGAACGTCGAGCCGTGCTCGCCGGGGCGGAGGACGCCGAGCACGTCCCGGTCGGCGACGACGGCGGACAGCGGCATGATGCCGCCGCCGAGCGCCTTGCCCAGCAGGTAGACGTCGGGCACGACGCCCCACAGCGAGCTCGCGAACGTCTCGCCGACGCGCCCCAGTCCGGACTGCACCTCATCCGCGATCAGCAATACGCGGTTATCAGTGCAGATTCGTCGCAGCTCGGGCAGGAAGTCGTCGGGCGGCACGATGACGCCCGCCTCGCCCTGGATCGGCTCGACGAGCACGGCGACCGTGTTCGCGTCGATCGCGGCAGCCACCGCCGCCGCGTCGCCGTAGGGCACCGAACGAAAACCGGGAGTGAACGGACCGAAGCCGTTGCGGGCATCCGGATCGTCGCTGAATCCCACGATGGTGGTCGTGCGCCCGTGGAAGTTGCCGCGGAAGACGACGATGTTCGCCGCATCCGGAACGACGCCCTTCACGCGGTAGCCCCAGGCTCGTGCGACCTTGATGCCGGTCTCGACCGCCTCCGCTCCGGTGTTCATCGGCAGCACGAGGTCTTTGCCGGCGAGCGCGGCGAGTTCGGTAACGAACGGCCCGAGCAGGTCGTGATGGAAGGCGCGGCTGGTCAGCGTGATGCGGTCGAGCTGCTCCTTCGCGGCCGCGACGAGCCGCGGGTTGGAGTGGCCGAAGTTCACGGCGGAGTACGCGGCGAGGCAGTCCAGGTAGCGGTTGCCGTCGACATCCGTCACCCAGGCGCCATCGCCGGCAGCGATCACCACCGGAAGCGGCGCGTAGTTATGCGCGGCGTGCTGGTCTTCGAGGCGCAGGGCTTCGGCGCCTATCGACGAAGTTCCAGGGTGCAGCACTTCACGCCACCTCCTCCTCGGAGAAGCTCGGACAGGTCGACGCCGATCGGGTTGTAGCCGCGCTCGCGCAGCTGCTTCTCGAAGCCGACCGCGCGCTGGGCGATCACCACGTTGTAGCCGTCCGAGATGGAGTTGAGACCGAGGATGCCCGCATCTTCCTCGCTCACGATGATCGCGTCGGGGTAGAGCTGCTCGAGCTTGCGGCGGCTCGGCTCATCGAACGCGGCCGGCACGTAGGCGATGTTGGCGTTCTCGTCGTCCTTCAGCGGGTCGAGCACCGAGATCGCCGTGTCGAGGTGATAGAAACGCGGGTCGACGAGGTTCAGCGTGTCGACCTCGCGGCCGAACACCTCATGCAGCTCGCGGTGGCTCTCGACGCTGCTGCGGAAGCCGGTGCCCGCGAGGATGCGCGTGCCCACCAGCAGGATGTCGCCCTCGCCCTCGTTCACCTGCTTCGGCTCCACGACGCGGAATCCGTTCTGCCCGAACCAGTCCATGAACGCCGGTCCCTCAGGCGCCCGCTGCGGATACGTGAACAGCGCCCCGTACGCGATGCCGTCGATGATGAATCCGCCGTTGGCCGTGTAGACCATGTCGGGAAGGCCGGGGATCGGGTCGATCAGGTGCACCTCGTGGCCGAGGCGGATGAAGGTCTCGTAGAGCGTCGTCCATTGGTCGAGCGCGTTCTGCGTGTCGGTCGGCTCCTGCGGATGCATCCACGGGTTGATGCGGTAGCTCACCGTGAAATGCTCCGGACGGCACATCAGGTAGGTACGGTGGGACGGCACCAGGTGCGTCGGCGCCTCCGGTCGCGTCGCGGTTCCGGATGCCCGTTCCTGCGATCCGCTTCGAAGGCGTGCGTCGGTGGAGTCGATGGCCGTCATGCTTTCCAGTCTCGCACCGGGATATTGCGGGTGTGTCCCATCGACTGCATGATCCGTGCGCAAATCCTGGCTGAGACGCAACAGATCCGCATAGAATTGCGGCGTGGACAACCTCGATCGAAACATCATCGACCTGCTGCGGGAGAACTCGCGCGCTTCGTACGGCGACATCGGCTCGCGTGTCGGGCTGTCCGCATCAGCGGTCAAGCGCCGGATCGACCGACTGGTCGTCGACGGCGTGATCCGCGGATTCACGATCAACGTCGATCCCACCATCGACGGCATGAGCACCGAGGCCTACGTCGAACTGTTCTGCCGCGGGACGGTCTCGCCGAGCGAGCTGCAGCGCATCCTCTCCGCGGTCCCCGAGGTCGCGGAGGCGTGCACGGTGTCGGGGAGCGCTGACGCGATCCTGCGCATCCGGTCCCGCGACATCCCGAGTCTGGAAGCAGCGCTCGAACGGGTGCGGGTGGCCCCAAGCGTCGACCACACGCGAAGCGCGATCGTGCTCTCGCGCCTGGTGCACCGCGAGATCGAGTGACGCGGGCGCGGGTCCCAGCGTCGACCGACGCGTCGGTGCGCGGGTCATCTGAGCACGCACATAGCGATTGCTCTCGACGCGCACAGCGGATTCTGTGAGCATGATCGGGTGGACGAATCGACTGCGCGCCTCCTCGTCGTGGAGGACGACCCCGATATGGCGAGGCTGCTGCGACGCGGCCTGATCGCGGAGGGCTACGACGTGCTCTCCGTCGACAACGGCGTGGACGCCCTCATCACCCTGCGCGACAACGCGGTCGACGCGCTCGCGGTCGACGTGATGCTGCCCGGCATGAGCGGTTTCGAGCTGTGCCGCAGGGTGCGGGAGTCCGGCCGCACCATGCCCATCCTTCTGCTCACCGCTCGGGATGCCGTCGAGGACCGCGTCTTCGGTCTCGACTCCGGCGCCGACGACTACCTCACCAAGCCGTTCGCGTTCGCCGAGCTCGCGGCTCGGTTGCGCGCGCTGCTGCGGCGGGATGCCTCGACCAAGCCCACCCTGCGCGTGGGCAACCTCACCATCGACTCGCTGGAGCACAAGGCATCCGTCGCCGGAAAGCAGGTGGCGTTCAGCCCGCGTGAGTTCTCGCTCGTGCGGCTGCTGGCGATGCACGCGGGCGAGATGGTGACGCGCAACGACATCCTTGACGACATCTGGGGAGGTCACGAGCACATCGACCAGAACGTGCTCGACCAGTACGTGTCGTACGTACGGCGCAAGTTGGATGCCGCGGAGACGGGCATCCGCATCACCACGGTCCGTGGGCTTGGCTACCGGCTCGAGGCGGTCGAGACCTCCGCGAGCCCGGCGCCCGGGAACAACTCGGGACACGGCGCCGCGGCCGGCCAGGGAGCGAATGGCCAGCGGAGCGCGCCCCCGGAGCAGGACCCTGCACCAGAGCACGGTGAGCCGGCCGAGCCGAAGCGGTGAACTGGATCCGCGTCTTCGCCGGTCGCCTCTCGATCACGGCCCGCATCGCGGTGGGCAGCTTCGTGGTCGCGGTGCTAATCGGTGTGGTCGCGGTGATCGGCATCAGGGCAGGCGTGAGCGTCATTCTCGACAACGCCACCGTCACGCTGCTGGAGCACGACGCTGAGCCGTTCGCCCAGCAGGTGGCGAAGAATCCGCGAGACATCGAGACGATTCCCGGCGAGGGACAGTACGTGGCGATCGTCTCGCCGTCCGGGCAGGTGAAGATGTCGAGCCTTCCCAAGTCTCTGCGGCCGTTCGGGCACGCGCCGCTGACGGGCGAGGAGACGATCTCTCGCGTGAGCACGTCGGTACGCGACTACATCGTGCGCACGGCGCCGGTGCTGCGCACCGACGGCGTCTGGCACATCGTCACCGCACGCAGTGAGGACGCGAACGAGCTCGTGCTCGGCAGGCTGAGCGCGGCGCTCATCGTGGGCGCGGCCGCGCTGGTGGCCTGCTTCACCGTCGCGTCGTTCATCCTGGCGCGTGCGGCGTTGCGTCCGGTGAACGCGATGCGCAGGCAGGCCGACGAGCTCGCCCGGCGGCAATCGGCCGGCACGACTCAGGAGCGCGAGGTAAGCGCGCGCGAGCTGCTCGAGGTTCCGCCGGTGCGCGACGAGCTCGCCGCGCTCGCCGTCACGCTCAACGGTCTCATCGAGGGGTTGCGGGCATCCGCCGACCGGGAGAAGCAGCTCGTGTCGGATGCCAGCCACGAGCTCCGCACACCGCTGGCGGTGCTGCGCGGCGAACTCGAGCTCGCCGAGCTCGACGCGGGCGACGCGGATGCCCTGCTCGCAGACATCCGTCAGTCCCACCAGACCGTGCTGCGGCTCTCGAACCTCGCCACGAACCTGCTCGAGCTCTCGCGCATCGACGCTCACGGGCAGCGCGGCGAGACCAACTGGTTCGACCTCGAAGATGAGCTGGCGGCCGCAATCGATCGCAGCCGGCAGGCGGCCGCCATGCAGGGCGTCGACTGCGTGATCGACTTCGAGGTCGTGGCGGACGCGCCCGCCGTCGGCACCGTTGCACTCTCGAGCCAGGAGTTCGGCCGCATCGTCGACAACCTCATCGGCAACTCGATCAAGGCGCTCGCCACCGAGCACGCCGAGCACGCCGAGCACGCCGGCGACGCAGGGCACGGCGGCGACGACGACGCGGACGCGGGCACGGAAGACGCCGGCACCGTGACGGCGCGGCTGACGCACGATAATGCGTCCGTCTGTCTCTCGATCGTCGACGACGGGCCGGGCATGCCGCCGGACTTCGTGCCGATCGCGCTCGACCGGTTCACTCGCGTCGACTCAGCGCGCAACACCACGACCGGCAGCGGGCTGGGGCTCGCGATCGTCGCCGCGCTGGTGGATGCGGCGCACGGCAGCATCCGCTTGGCCTCGCGGCCGCGCGAAGGTCTCACGGTCGAGATCGTGCTGCCGCTGGGGCAGTGAGGGGTCGTCAGGAGGCGAGGACTCTGCCGAAGTGGTAGCCGATGCCGCTCCAGGTGGAGAGCGAGACGATGCGCACCGGGATGCCGTAATCCGGCGCCTCGATGATCATGCCGCCGCCGAGGTAGAGCGCGACGTGCTCGTCGTCGTTGAAGAAGACGAGATCGCCTGGCTGGGCGGCCGCTTCGGAGATGGGTGCGGCGACGGCGTCCTGCGACGGCACGTAGTGCACGAGCGAGACGCCGACGGTGGCGTAGGCCACCATGGTGAGCCCTGAGCAGTCGATGCCGTCGTGGGATGCTCCGCCGAGCGCGTACGGATCGCCCAGGTACGTGAGCGCCGTCTCGACGATCTTCTCCCGCTCGCCGCCGTACTGCAGCGCCTGCGCAAGGGCGACGGCGACCTCCGGGCCGTTCGGGCCGGACTCGGCGGCGACGATTCCGGCGATGGCGCCGGCGACGTAGTTCTCCTTCTGCAGGGATCCGTCCGCGACCGCGGGCGACACCTGCAGCTTCTGCGCGATCAGCTTCGAGTTGCTGGCGATGGTGGCCTGCAGCTGCTGCGGGCTGATCGACTCGGCCGCGTTGGCGGGCGCCGCGAACATCAACCCCGGGATGAGCGCGAGTACGGCGCTTCCCGCGATGAGCGCCGGCTTGCGGGATGCCTGCAACCGGCGATGCACGTGTCCGCCGGGTTCGTGAGCACCTGCGTTGTGGTGACGACGGAAGTCTCCGCCGCCGAAGGCGATCCCCTGCGCAGCGGATGCCTGGCGTGGGGTGTTCGGGAGCTCCGCGTCGTCTGCGGGTGTGTACAGCGTCTCGGCGACCGGCTGTGCGGCTCGTGCCTCACGCAGGGCACGGCGCGACGGATACGCCAGGGCCGCGGTTCCTGCGGTCGCTGTTTCTGCTGACGGGGGCGTCGGGGCGGGTGCGGCGGGCTCGGGTGGGGCGACCGGCGCTTCCGGCCCGGCAGCCTGTGCGGCGCGCAGCCGCTCGCGCGCTTCTCGACGGGAGCGCGGGGGCTCGGAGAACTCCGGGGTCGCGGGCTGGGGCTGAGCCGGAGTCGCCGAGACAACGGGTTCGATCGGTCGCGCCGGGATCGTGAGCTCAACGGGCACGGGCGGGACGAAGACATCCGGCTCCGACGGCGCGGAAGCAACGTGCTCTACCGCTGCCGGTTCCGGTTTCGGCGCGGGCACTGTCTGCGGGGTGCGGGCATCCGGAATCGGATCATCGGATACCGGCTGCGCGACGAACGCTGAGAGGTCTTCGGAGTCGTCAGCGGTATCGCGTAGTGACGCGTCGTCTGCCGACCAGCGGCCGTGATCGACCGCCGCTGCTCTCCGACCCATTCGCTCCCAGCCTGCTCCCGATTCCGCACTGTGCATTTCCGCACACAGGGTACGGAGGTCTCAACAACCTTGTCCCCCAAAATGCGGACCGGCGAGCCGGCCACGCGTTCCACCATAACGGATCGATAAACGAGCACCACTGAGAAGACTCGGAGGTTCGTCGGTTAGCGCCTCCGACCGGATTCAGCTCAGATCAAGGCTCAGACGAGACGGGTGAAGTGGTACGGGATACTCGCCCACTGCGACAGCGGGTCGAGCTCCACGTCGCGGCCCTCTGTCGGCGCGTGCAGCACCATGCCGTTGCCCATGTAGATGCCGACGTGCTCTTCGCTGTCGAACACGACGAGGTCGCCGGGGCGCGCGTCGGACGCGGAGATCTGCGTACCCGCGGCGTCCTGCGTGGGTACGTAGTGCGCGAGGCCGATGCCCGCCGCGGCGTAGGCGACCATCGTGAGACCCGAGCAGTCGATGCCACTGTGCGATGCGCCGCCGAGCACGTACGGCGTGCCGAGGTAGGTCATCGCGGTCGAGACGATCGCAGCGCGGGCGTTCGGGTTGCCGGTGCCGATGAGTTGCAGGGCCATGCTCCGGTCGATGCCGTACTGCTTCTCCAGGTTGCCGGCGACATCAACGGTCGCGAACGTGTCCTGCACGACGGCCGGCTGCGCGACATCCGCTGCGACGGCGAGGTGCTGCACGTTCCCATGCGAGGCGGCATTGAGGATGGCCGCGTGCAGCGCCGCCCGCTGCGCCTCCGCCTTCGTGGGGTGCTCGCTCGTGTGCGCGACGGACGCGACGGACGCGACCGAGACCGCAGACGCTACACGGTGCACGCTTTCGGCGTGCGCCGCGTATCCGGGCAGGGCGGTGGTGAGGCTCGCGATGAGCCCGAACGAGACGCCGGCGACGGTGAGCGTGACGTGGTGGCGGGCGGCTCGGCGGGGAGCTGTGCCCGCGGCGTGGGCTCCGCGGTGGCGGCGGAGACCCAGCGCCGTTCGGGTGCCGGCGAGGGCGTTGGTGAAGTTGTCGTACGTCGAAGAGAGCAAGCGCATAAGTAGAGACCAGGCGGGTGGCCCGCACGTACGTACGGCCACCACGAAGAGTTCGGGATCAGTTCGGGTGAAAGCAAAAAGCCGGTCTTCACCGGCAGTCGTCCACGGTAGGCGGGCGGCACCACATGGTTGCCAGGGGCCATTCAGGTTCTCAAGAACCAGATCAGGGGCTATTTCGGCGCGCAGGACGGATGCCTGTGGCCGAGACGGCCTGCCGTGTTCGTGTGCGTGCCCCGCCGAGATCCGCATGCTGGCGCGGATCTGAAGCGCAGGAGCATCCGATCCCCCGTACCCGTATCTTGGTCATCTGACCAGGAATGCGGTTACCGCGAGCGCTCCTGCGGGCACACTCAGAAACTGAGTCACTGTCAGGGAATCGTCAGGCTCTCTTGCGGTTCGTGCCAGCTTTGCGCGCCAATCCGCCCGCTCAGATCACGTCGTCGGTCAGGCGGGTCGGGCTTCCGAAGCGGTGGTTCGTGATCGAGATCGCCTGCTCCTTCAGGAACGGCAGCACCTCGACCCGCCCGGATGCCGTCACCGGCCCGGAGAACACGGCGATGTCGATGCGATCGCCGAGCGTTCGCGCCAGCTCGGCGGCGTCTCCGCCGATCATCCTGATGCGTTCGGCGGGAAGGCCTTCCGGATCGACGGCGGCACCGGATGCCGCCACTCGGGTCAGCCACGCGGCATCCGTCTCGACGGTGTCGGCGACGCCGAGTTCGTGCAGCGCCTCGCGCAGCGGTCGCGGCAGCTGCATCGGACTGCTCACGTCGAACCGTCCGCGAACCAGGGTCGCCGCGGCGAGCACGCGCAGAAGAGCCGCGAGTCCGACGCCCTCGCTCAACCGGATGCTCACCCGGACCGGGCGGTACCGGAACAGGTTGCGCTCCACGCCGAGGTTCGCCGCGTCTCGCACGACGCCGAACTCGTTGGCCCACGCGATGGCGTCGCTGAGGGCCGACCGCCGCACGAGATCGAACTCCTCGTAGCTCATCGCCGGCTGGGCTGACTCGATGACCCGCGAGACTCGCGAGTCGAGTCCGCGAAGGTGCAGGCTGGCGCTGGAGGAGCCGGCATTCCCGGTCCACGAGCCGAGCCCGAACAGGTAGTTCGGTCCGCCGGCCTTGTGCCCGGCACCCACCGACGACCGCTTCCAGCCGCCGAACGGCTGCCGCTGCACGATCGCGCCGGTGATACCCCGGTTCACGTAGAGGTTGCCCGCCTCGACCACGGAGAGCCAGTACTCGATCTCGTCCGGATCCAGCGAGTGGAGGCCCGCCGTGAGCCCGTAGTCCACCGCGTTCTGCCACTCGACCGCCTGCTCGAGCGTGCGTGCGTGCATGATGCCGAGGACCGGACCGAAGAACTCGGTCTGGTGGAATCGCGAGCCCGGCTGAACTCCGGTACGGATGCCCGGGGACCAGAGCCGACCCGAGTCATCCAATTTCCGCGGCTGCACGAGCCACTCCTCGCCCGGCTCCAGCTGCGTCAGCGCGTACTCGAGCTTGCCTGCCGTCGGTTCGATCAACGGTCCCATCCACGTGACCGGCTGCTCCGGCCATCCGACGTAGATGCTTTCGGCGGCATCGGCGAGCTGGTCGAGGAAGCGCTGGGACGTGCCCATGGACCCGACGAGGATGACCAGGCTCGCAGCAGAGCACTTCTGGCCGGCGTTCGAGAACGCGCTCTTCACCACGTCGGCGACGGCGAGGTCGACGTCGGCGCTCGGCGTGACGACGATGGCGTTCTTGCCGCTGGTCTCGGCCAGGAGCGGCAGGTCGGGGCGCCAGCTCTTGAACAGCTTCGCCGTCTCGTACGAGCCGGTGAGGATGACGCGATCCACCCTCGGGTCCGAGATCAACGCCCGGCCGAGTTCGCCCTCGTCGACGTCGGCAAGTGCCATCAGCTCGCGCGGGATGCCCGCCTCCCAGATGCACTCAGCCAGCACCGCCGCGCAGCGCCGCGCCTGCGGTGCCGGTTTGAACACGACGCCGCTCCCGGCGGCGAGCGGGCCCAGCACGCTTCCCGCCGGAATGGACACCGGGAAGTTCCACGGCGGGGTCGCGACCGTGAGCCGGGAAGGCACGAACGTGGCGCCCTGCACCGTGTCGAGCTCGCGGGCCAGGGCCGCGTAGTAGTGCGCGAAGTCGACGGCCTCGCTCACCTCGGGATCCGCCTCCGCGATCGTCTTGCCGGTCTCGGAGGCCATCACCTCGATCAGCCGGTCACGATTCGCCGACAGCGCGAGGCCGACCCGGTCGAGGGCCGCGGCGCGTGCACTTCCGGGAATGGAGCCCCATTCGGCTCCGGTGTTCTGCACGGTGGACAGGAGCGTGTCGAGCATCCGTTCGTCCGTCACGCGCGACGCGGCCAGGGTCTGCTCGCCGAGGGCCGACGACGGAACGGATGCCAGGATGCGGCGCCCCCACGCCCGGTTCGCCGGGAGCGCGGGGTCGGTGTCGGACTCGTTGCGGAAGGCCCCGGGCGCGCTGGAGCTAGGAGCAGAGGCCACTTCTGGCCTCTGCTCCGACGCCAGCGCCGACCGCCGTCCCGGCGGTCGGGTAGCGGAAATAGAATCGGGGTCTTCTGTCTCGGATTCCGGCGCCGGCTCGGCAGCGACCGCGTCGCCTGGCTCCAGCACGATGCCGGTGGTCGGGAAGAGCGCGCTGCCACGCGATCCGCGCTGCAGCCCCAGCACCGCCACCGTGAGCCCTTCCTCGGCCGCCTCGGCGGCCGGGTCGACCGGCGCAGGACGCGGGTGGAACAGCGTCGTCGGGTCGGTCTCGACCCACTCACGGGCGCGGTCCTGTCTGCGGTTCGGGAGGGGTGCGAGTCCGCGAGGGCCGTCATCCGCCTCGTACTCGGCGACGGAAGCCAGGAACCGGGCCTTCTCGCGCTCGAAGAGCTCGGGCTTGTCTATGAGTTCGAACGCGGCGGAGAGGAAGTCCTCGTCGGCGGCGTTCTCCTGCAGCCGGCGCATCAGGTACGAGATGGCCACGTCGAAGTGCCGCGGATGCACGACCGGCGCGTACAGCAGCAGCTCGCCCACCGTATGGGCGACGGCGTCCGCCTGCTGGGCCGCCATGCCGAGCAGCATCTCGAAGTCGATGCGGTCGTCGACACCGCGGCTGCGTGCGAGCAGCCAGGCGTGCGCGACATCGAACAGGTTGTGCCCGGCGACGCCGATCTTCACGGCGTGCGTGTGCTCCGGCGTGAGCGCCCAGTCGAGCACGCGCTTGTAGTTCGCGTCGGTGTGCACCTTGCCGTCGTAGGTCGCCAGCGGCCAACCGTGCAGCACGGCATCCACCCGCTCCATGGGCAGGTTGGCGCCCTTCACGATGCGCACCTTGATCGGGGCACCACCCGCCGCTCTGCGGTTCTGCGCCCACTCGGTGAGGTCTTGCAGGGCATCCAGAGCGTCGGGCAAGTACGCCTGGAGCACGATGCCGGCCTCGAGGCCGATCAACCGCTGGTCGCCCAGCAGCTTCTTGAAGACCGCGATCGTCAGGTCGAGATCGTGGTACTCCTCCATGTCGAGGTTGATGAACTTCGGGGTCGGGCTGGATGCCGCATACAGGTAGAGCGGGGCGAGGCGCTGCACGACGCGGGCGACCGACTCGTCGAACGCCCACATCGACAGCTGGCTGGCCACGCTCGAGACCTTGATCGACACGTAGTCGACGTCATCGCGCTCGAGCAGTGCGCGGGTGCCTTCCAGGCGCGCGTCCGCCTCGTTCTCGCCGAGCACGGCCTCGCCGAGCAGGTTCAGGTTGAGCCGGATGTGACCGGATGCGCCGGCGGCGGCGCCGTCGTGGCGCAGGCGCGCGATCGCCTTGCCGAGCTTCGCCGGCGTAGCGTCGACGATCAGATGCCCCACCATCGACCGCAGCACGCGACGCGCGATCGGGATGACGATCCACGGGGCGGCCGGAGCGATCGCGCCACCCACCGCTATCGCCCAGCGCTGGTGCCAGGGCAGGAACCGCGGAACCGCCCGCCCCAGCTGGTGCAGGCTCTTCGCGGCGGCGTAGACATCCTGCGGGCGGGCGACGCCGTCGACGAAGCCGACGGCGAAGTCGAGTCCACGCGGGTCCTGCAGCAGACCTGCCAGCCGCTCCGCCGCCGGGTCGCGCTTGGAGGCCTCCGGAATGGCATCCCGCGCCTCGGATGCCTGCAACCACGCGCGCACCAACTCGATGGCACGCTGGGCGAGGTCGTCGTCGGGCAGCCCGGTCGACGGTCCCGTTGCCGAGTTCCGGTTGGGGCCGCCGAGGGTGCCACGGTCGGGGAGGCCAGCGAAGCCGCCGGAAGGGAGGCCAGCGAAGCCGTCGTCGGGGAGAGGGGTTCCGCCGGGGGTGCGGATGCCGTCGTCCTGCGCCATGAACTCGAGACTATGCCGGGGGAACGCACCACGGCACCGCCTGGCGCGGCGTGCGGCGCAACGAACCGGGCGTGCGTCGGTCGGCGAGCGCAACGTTCGGCCCGCTCGTGAGGGCGGGGGCCGCCAGAGTCAGTCAGCGGCAGCTCAGGCGGCGACTCGGCGCACCGCGGCTATGCCGATCGAGACCGCGATGGCCAGCACGATCAGGGCGACGCCGAGCATCCGCCACCCCGGGACCGTGGCCAGAATGCCGGCGCTCAGCGATCCGACGACCTGGAAGCCGTTCGTGATCACCTCGGCGACCGGTTGCACACGACCGCGTTCGGACGCCCGGTACGCGTCGGTGATCAGCGCGCTTCCGCCGCTGTAGGCGAGGTTCCAGCCCACGCCGACGGCGAACATCGCGGTCAGGAACGCCCACTGATCGGTGCTGCACGCAGCCGCGGCGCCGGCCAGGACGATGAGCATCGCTCCCCCGATCGCGACGGCGCGCTCCCCCAGCCGGCCGATCACCCGGGCGATGACGAAGCCCGGCGCGAACATGCCGATCATGTGCAGTTGCACGGCGAAGGCGGCATCCGCTTCGGTGTGACCCATGGCCATGCCCGCGATGGGACCGGCCGTCATCATCGAGGTCATCGAGACGGCGGCGAACGATGTCGCGGCAACGCCGGCGATGAGCACCGGCTGGCGCCAGAGCGCTCGGCGAGAGCGCGGTTGGTCGTCGGCCGCGGCCATCGCCGCCTCGGTCTTGGTGTCGGTGGAATCGGCCGCCGTCCGCACGGACGCAGCCTGCCGACGACCCTGCAACGCCAGTTGCCGCGGCAGCATGGCGTTCCAGGTTGCCGCGAGCGCACCGA
>Ga0164242_10001870_pt1 | contig 24651 bp, 15 predicted proteins | sample OricomgcompostMG_FD_108783 | JGI IMG/M metagenome (GOLD analysis project Ga0164242, IMG submission 108783) | Miracle-Growth compost microbial communities from Emeryville, California, USA - Original compost - Miracle growth compost (MG) ...
AACCGCCTCAAACACTTCCGCCGCTTCGCCACCAGATATGACCGGCGAACCATTCACTTCACCGGCTTCGTTCATCTCGCCGCCGCCCTCATCTGGCTGCGCTGAATGTCGATCCGCCCTAGTAGGTTTCAGGCGTCAATACCGGACAGCTGCCGTCATTCCAGTCGCCGCGAGCGCTGGTGCCGGATCGGCATGCATCGCGCCAGCGGGTCGCACTTACGGCTTGAGCAGCGCCGCGTCGATCCTGACGCTGCCGGTCAGGTCATCGGTCTCGGCGTCTTGGCCGATCGCGATCTGATAATTGCCCGCGTCGATCCGCCAGCCGTGGCGACCGGTGTCGAACGAGGCGAGCAGGCGCGGATCGGCGGTCATCGTGACGTGCTTTGTCTCGCCGGGCGCGAGCGCAACCTTATCGAAGCCGATCAGCCGGCGCGTCTTGCTGCCCGCGGCCGAGACCAGATAGGCCTGTGGCACGTCGCTGCCTGCGGCCTTGCCGGTGTTGGTCACATCGAAGCTCGCGGTGATCGTCTTGCCGCCGGCCAGCTTCAGGTTCGAATAGCGGAAGCTGGTGTAGCTGAGGCCGTGGCCGAACGCATAGCGCGGTTTCGTCCCCTGCCGCGCGTACCAGCGATAGCCGACATCGGCGCCTTCGATATTGTAATCGACCGTCACGGGCGCGTCAGAAGCGGCGCCCCAGCCGGGCAGCTCCGGGCGCGGCAGTTGGCTTTCGTCGATAGGCCAGCTCATCGGCAGGCGCCCCGAGGGATTGACGTCGCCGAACAGCACACGGGCAATCGCCTCGCCGCCCTTGGCGCCGCCATACCACGCCTCGAGCACGCCGCCGACCTTGTCGGCCCAAGGCATCCGCACCGGATTGCCCGTCTCAAGCACGACGATCGTGTTGGGATTGGCCGCGGCGACAGCCTCGATCAGCGCGTCCTGCCCGAACGGCAGCGCCATATTGGGCACGTCATCGCCTTCGCCCGATGGCTGATAGGCGAAGACGATCGCAACGTCGGCATTGCGTGCTGCTGCGGCCGCGGCTTCGGGATAAGCGCCGGTATCGAAGGTGACCGTCGCGCCCTTGGCATGATCGCGGATCGCAGCAAGCGGTGCAGAGGGATCGAACACCACGTTGTTCCACGCCGCCATCATGCCTTCGCCACCCAACGGCGCGCTGGTCACCGGAAACGGGCCGGTATGATAGGGATTGGTCACTTGCGACGAGCCCATACCGGCGGGCACGCCGGCATCGGCATGGCCGCCGATTACCGCGATTCGCTTCGCGATGGCCGCGAGCGGCAGCAGCCCCTTCCGATTGTCGAGAAGGACGATCGCATTCTCCTCCTCATTCTGTGCGATCTTGGCGTGCGCGGCGAAATCGATCGCGTGCTTCGCTTCGGGCTTGTCGAACAGACCGGCGGCGAACATCGCGTGCAGCACGCGCCCTGCGGCATCATCGACGCGCGTCTCGGGAATGGCGCCGGCGGCGACGGCGGCTTTGAGCGGCTTGTCGAACCACACCTGCTTATCGAGCTGCTCGCCCGATTGCTGGTCGAGCCCGGCGGTGAAGGCGTCGAGCCCGTGGACCGCACCCCAATCGGACATCACGAAGCCGCGATAACCCCAATCCTTCTTGAGCACCTTGTTGAGTGTCCAGTCGTTTTCGCAGCCATAGACGCCGTTGATCTTGTTGTACGAGCACATCACCGAGCCGGGATGGCCCTGCTCGATCGCGATTTCGAAGGCGAGCAGATCGGACTCGCGCGCCGCGGCCTCGCCGATCACCGAATCGACTGTCATGCGATTGTGCTCCTGATCGTTCAGGACATAATGCTTGACCGTCGAGATGACGCCCTGGCTCTGAATACCCCGGACCGACGCGCCCGCCATGACGCCGGCGAGCAGCGGGTCTTCGCCGAGATATTCAAAATTGCGGCCATTGCGCGGATCGCGGGTGAGATCGACCCCGCCGGCGAGCATGACGTTCAACCCCTTGGCGCGCGCCTCGTCGCCCAGCATCGCGCCGCCCACCGCCGCGATCCCCGGATCGAAAGTCGCCGCGAGCGCGAGCCCCGAAGGCAGCGGCGTCGACATATCCTTGGCCCCGCGCACCATCATCGGGTTAGTGACGCCGAGGCTGGCATCGCTCTCCTGCAAGGCGGGGATGCCGAGGCGGGCGTTGCCGGGGATATAGCCCGCCGAACCGATCGCGCCTTCGGGCATCGGCATAGTGGGGCCAAACGGCATCGCCATCGGCCCGTGAAGCAGCGCGACCTTCTCATCCAGAGTCATCCGCTTGAGCAGCAGAGCAGTGCGCTGATCGGGCGACAGACGCGCGTTCATCCAAGGCTGCGCCGCTGTGGCCGAAGGCGCCGGCGCATCCTGCGGTGCGGCATGGGCCATCGGCACCGTGGCAAACGAGGTCGCGAGAAGCGCGGCCAACAGTTTCTTCATCGCGATGTTCCTTGGTTGAATTGCGTCGTTTGGGTGCCGGTCCGGATTTTGCCGGCGAAAGAAACGGCGCGGCGGCCAGTGCTGGTCCGCCGCACCGCCCCCGTCACTTCTTGATCGGCGGCAGCTTGGCGAGATCGGCGTCGATCGCGGTCAGCTTGGCGTCGGTCAGTTGCGGGAAATAGGGCTGGATCGCCGCCAGCGTCTGGCTGCGCGCCATGTTGATGTTGGGGTTGTTGATGACATCGGGAATGGCGTTCTGGAGCACGGCATGGGCCGCCGGATCGTCGAGCATCGTGCCGATCGGCGTCGTCAGGCTGGTGTAATGATCAGATTTGAGCGCCGCCGCCATCTTGGCCTGCGCCGCGTCGATCTCTCCACCCCAGGGGTCCTTCTCGGGCACGGCCTTGCCACTCGCTGCAAAATCCATGATCTCGTCGGAGGCGGGCTGGTAGCGTGGCCAGTTCGGCAAGCCGGAACCGTTGGGGTTGCCGGTCTTGGCGAAGTTGACGATATAGGCGCTGATCGTCTTGCCCATATCGATATCTTTCTGCGTCGTCTTGTCGCCATATTTGATCGCGGTGTTGTCGAAGAAGAATGGGATGTCGCTGGCATGCGTCGCGCCGGGACGCCCGACCGAGTCTGCGACATAGGAGAAGCGGTATTGCCAGACGGGCACGCCCTGTTTGGCGATCCGGGCAGATGCGCTGCGCGCGCCCGCGACCATGAAGCCGGTCTTGCCGCCCATATCGGCGCTGGTCGCGCCGATGATCATCGACACGCGCGCGAAATTGCCGCTATCATAGGCCTTGGCCTCGTCGACCTCGATCTTCCCGTCGACGAACGGGCCGCTATAGGTTTTCGGCCCCGGCTTGGGGGCGAACAAGGCCATCATGTTGAGTCCGTCGGTGACCTGGTCGGCGGTCAGCGCGCGCAACTTGTCGAGCGCGTGGGGATCGTCGGGCGAGATATTGTTCTGCCTGGCGAAGTTCTCATAGACCTGCTCGGTATCGGCGAGCGTCGGGCCGCCCGCGGTTTCGGCATTGCCGCCCGACATCACCATCGCCTTCTGGAACAGCCCATGCGCCAGCGGTGAAGTGACCAGCGTGTGGACCGACATGCCGCCTGCGCTTTCGCCGATGATCGTCACGTTGTTCGGATCGCCGCCGAACGCGGCGATATTACGCTGGACCCATTTCAGCGCGGCAATCTGATCGAGGAAATTATAGTTGCCGAGCAAGCCGTGGTCGGGGTTCTCCTTCGTCAATTGCGGGAAGGCAAAGGTGCCGAAACGACCGACGCGATAGTTGAAGCTGACGAACATCACGCCCTGTTGCGCCATGTGCGCGCCCGAATAGGTCGGCGGCGAGGCGCCGCCGTTGACGAAGCCGCCGCCGTAGATCCACACGAGTACCGGCAATTTGGCGGTCGCGGCTGCCGGCTTCCACACGTTGAGATAGAGGCAATCCTCGGCCGGCGGCGTGCCGAGCGGCGCGGCGTCGCTGGGGAACGGCACCTGCATGCAATCATGCTGGTAAGCAGTCGTGTCCTTGACGCCCTGCCAGGACGCGGCCGGCTGCGGCGCGCGCCAGCGCAAGGCGCCGATCGGTGGTGCGGCGAAGGGAATGCCCTTCCACGATTCAACACCGTCGGAGACATCGCCGCGCACCTTGCCGGTATTGGTGGTCACGACCGTTTGAGGGGGTGCGGCGACGGCTGTCGTGACGGGGCCTGCAACAGTGGCGAGCGCGGCCGAGATGGCGAAGGCAAGGCGAGACATAATGATTTCCTTTCTGGATGCAGACGCGAAGGCACGACCTATTCCAATGGGCGGCAACCGAGTAGCGGCCACCGCCCATCGCCCCCTTTTCAAAAATCCTTGGTCAGCGAGAACTGAGCATACCGACCGAAGATATTGGCGTTATTCGGGTCATAGGCCGCATAACCGCTGGTCGTGAAGAACGGCGGCGCTTCGTTGGTCAGGTTGACGACGTTGACGGAAGCGCGCCAGCCGTCCAGCAGCCCTCGACCTTGGCCGCCGAAGCGATAATTCACGTTCAGATCGAAGGTGAGCCAGGGCGAAACATGCTGCGGATCGCTGCCTGCGGGGAAAGGCGCGGTGTTGGTGTAGGCGCCGACATAATTGGCGAACAGATTGATTGCCGCCTTGCCATCTGTCCAGCCAACCTGCGCCCGCCCGCGAAGGCTGACCGGATAATTGAACGTGTCGAGCACGCTGCTGGTTGTGCCGCCCTTCACCTGCGTCAGCTTGTCGTCGAGGATCTTGGTCAGGCTGCCGCCGAGGGTGACCGTACTCGATCCGGTGCGGATATTGTAAAACAACTGGAAATCGAGACCGTCCTGGAAAGTCGTCGCGGCGTTGGTCGCGCGGCCGTCAATGATGACGTTGACCGAGCACGCGCCGACGATCGGCACCCGGTACAGCGCCGGATGCGCGGCGATGAAACTGGCGAGCACCGGATCGTATGTCGATGGATCGCCGTTGATGCAGCCTGCCGGATTGCTGACCGGGATGATATATTTGCTGTAGAGGTCGTAATTCGCCTGGTTGGTCAGGAACAAGCCGGTTGGCGGACCGACGATCTGGTTCTTGTAGGTCAGGCTGTAATAGGTCGTGGAGAATTTCAGCCCCGGAACGCTGTGCGGATGGAAATCGAAGCCGGCGGACCAGGTCGTGGCCGTTTCGGGCCGGAGATCGGGATTGGCGCCGATAATCTGGTAAGCGCTTGTATACCCCGGATACAGGTCCGGAATGCTGGGAATGTTGTTCGCGGTCGGAATGCCGATCAACGCCGCCGAGAAATTGTTGACGTTGGTGTCGGTCAGCGCTGGGGCGCGGAACGCGGTGCCCCACGACCCGCGGATCGACAAATCATCGTTGACGATCCAGGTCGCGCCCACCTTGGGGTTGGTGGTGCTGCCGAAATCCGAATATTTGTCGTAACGCACCGCCGCATCGATATTGAACGACTGCACCAGCGGCACATTCATGCCATCGCCGACGAGCGGGATATACAATTCGGCAAAGAGCGATTTCACCGTGCGGTGCACCGCGGTCGAATTGGTGACCGCGAAGGTGTTGTTCGCCGGATCGTCGGGGAATGCGGTGTTGCTTTCGTTGAGTAATGCCTGTCTGTTCCACGAATATTCGCCGCCGATCGCGGTACGAACCTCGCCGCCCGGCAAGCTGAACAGCGGCCCGTCGAGCTTCAGCTTGGTATCGACGAACTCGTTCCAGGCGAACTGGAGGTTGGATCCCATGAACGTCGAATATTGCGCATCGGTAAGCGGTTCGGTCGAATACGGATTGATGTTGCCGTTGAGAATCTCCACCGCGAGTGCGGCGAAATTGGCATTGTTGTCATAATTGCAGATGCCGCAGGTCTTGTCGTGGCCATAGGTTACATAGGCTTCGGCGTTCCATGATGCCGGCATCTGCCATTTGGCCCCGCCGGTCAGCGTGTAGGTGCGATCGGGATTGTCCGTGACCGACCGGCCATTCAGGAAAGTCAGCGCAGGGACGGCAACCGTCTGCGCCAGCCCATTGCCGGGACATCTCGAATTGGTCGCCGACGCCGCCGCCGGCGCGTCGGCGATGTAATAGGGGCTGCCCTGGCAGACGGTGATGCTGTTGCCGAGGTTGCTGTTGTCATAGGCACGCGATTTCGTTTGCCGGTCGGTGAAGAATCCTTCGAAGAATAGCGACAGATTTTGCGTCAGGTTCTGATTGACGAATGCTGCTACCTGGTGGCGCGTCTGCCGACCCAGGTAATCGTTGTAGTAAGTAGGTTCCAACACGTTGGCGCCCGGCGACAGATCGGCGAAACTGAGTCCGGTCCCAGCGCCGTCGGGAATCGTATAATAGCTGTACGGCGCTCCGTTTTGCCCGCCAACGATCAGGGTCGGCCCAGCGGCCGCGACAGTTCCGTTGAAGGCCCGCCGGTCGGGAAGCCCAAACCGGGTAAGATCAGACCGAAGATAAGGCGATTGTGATTGCCGCATCGCGGTGCGGTGATCATAGTCGTAGGTCAGGATGGCATTGCCGCTTCCCCATGACTTGCCGACGGTGATCGATCCCCCGACTTCGTTGTAATAGCGATCGTAAGTGTCGCGGCCACTGACTTCCACGCCGTTGAAATTCTTGCGCAGGATGTAATTGACCACGCCCGAGATCGCGTCGGATCCATAGATCGCCGAATTGCCGTCGGTGACGATCTCGATCCGCTCGAGCGCGGCGATCGGCACCTGAATCGCTTCGGTGAAGGCATTGGACGCGCCGCTCGGCACCACCCGGCGACCGTCGACGAGGACAAGCGTGGCCGCCGTGCCGGCGCCGCGCAAATTGATCGCCGTGCCCTGCGTCGAGTTGACCCCGCCGCCGGCCGAACTGCCGTAACTGGAGGTGCCGCCCTGGCGAAACACCTGTCCCCCGGCATTGGGATTGTTCTGAACCTGGGGCACTGTTTGCATCACGGCGGCAATGTCGCTGCGGCCGGTCGCGAGGATCTGGTCACGGTCGAGCGCGATCGTTTCCGATCCGACCGGCTTGACTCCCGAGATATTGGTGCCCGTCACAACGATGTCGGGCGGGGTCTGGGTGTCCGACTCCTGGGACGCCTTCTCGTCCTTCCGGGTCGGCAGCACCACCGGGCTGCTGTCAGCGTCCGGTTGCGCCTGTTGCTGTGACGGCTGGCCCGCATTGTCCTGCGCCAGGGCGGCAGTTCCCCAGCAAAGGCTGAGCGCAATAGCTGTACCGCTAACATAGCGACTTAGCGATGCTTTTCTGGTTCCTCTCGCCATCTCCCTTGTCCTCCCTTTGTGGCTCGTTCGTTGTTGCTGGTGTAATTATCCGCGTCGCGGCGCTCGCCGAGGCTGCCTCAAAACAGGCTCACGGTGCCGCCGGAGCGGACGTAGCTGTCGAACAAGGCCATCGTATCGGCTGAGAGCACCGGCTGCGCGCGCGCCTGATCGCCGATCGTGAGCATTCTCGGCGTGGCAGTATCAAGCTGCGGCCAGGCCGGCAGGCCCGCCCCGTTGGGGTTGCCGGTCTTGACCCAGTTCGCCCAATAATCGCCCATCAGCTTCTCGATCGCGCGATCGACCGTGGCATAAGGTCGCTGCGCAGCGTCGAGCGTGCCGAAGACGTAAGGGATTTCCGACGAATGGAACGCCTTGTAGCGGGCGGCGTCGGGGCCGGGCTCGATATGCGTCCAGAGGTACAGATAGATCGGCTGGCGGCTTTCGCCGAGCCGATTGCGCGCCCAGAAATAGGTCGCGGCCAGCTCGCGGTCGCGGGCAAGATCGTCCACCGCGCGATTGGCGGCGGCGTCATCGGCGGCCGGATAATGCGACAGGATCTGTGGCGCAAAGGCGCCGTAGCGTTGCTTGACCTGGCTGGTGAAGCTTGTCGGCGTCGCGTGGCCGTAGCGCGGATCGAGCCCGATCATTTCCTGCGCAGCGACGCCGGTCAGCACCGGGACGTCGTGGGTATTGGCGCCGACATAGCTGGCGGCGGGAATGACGCGGCCGTCCACATCGGGGGCAAACATCAGCCCACCGGGCCGTGACGGCGCCAGTTTGGCGACCGCCGCGTCCAGCTGGGCCGGAGTCAACGCTCGCAAGCCGGCGATGTCGGCGGCGCCGGCGGCCTGCTGAAGCGCGAGGCCGGTCTTTTCGGCGGCAGCGCGATCGGGCAGCGGAATGCCCATGCCCGATCCGCTCTCGGCGATCGCGCGGGCGAACAGCCCCTGTGCAAGGGGCGAGGCGATCAGATCATGGACGGAGGCGGCGCCTGCCGACTGCCCGGCAACCGTTACCCTGGCCGGATCGCCGCCGAACGCGGCGATGTTGTCATGCACCCAGCGCAGCGCGGCGATCTGGTCGAACAGGCCGTAATTCCCGGTGGCGTGATCGGGATTCTCGCTCGCCAGCCCGGGATGCGCGAGAAAGCCGTATAGCCCCAGCCGGTAGTTGATCGTCACCACGATGATGCCGCGCCGCGCCAGCGCGGCGCCCTCGTAGATCGGCACCGATCCAGAGCCCGCGGAAAAGCCGCCGCCGTGGATCCAGACCATCACCGGCAGCCGCCCCGAGGCCGCCGCCGGCTTCCAGATATTGAGGTACAGGCAATCCTCGCTGACTGCGCCGTGGACGACATATTCGGCCGTCCACGGGCCAAACCCCTTGTCGGAGACCTGCTGCTGGCAGCTTGGGGCGAATTGCCTGGCGGCGCGCACGCCTTGCCATGTCGCGGCGGGGCGAGGTGCGCGCCAGCGCAGATCACCGACCGGCGGGGCGGCGAACGGCACGCCCTTCCAGCTCAGCACGTCGCCATCGGGTGCGCCCTCGACAATCCCGGCCTCGGTGGTGATTTCGAGCGAACCGACAGGGCGATGCGCGCAGGCCGCCGGGGCGGCGGTCAGCAACGCCGCTGCCAGTGGCCAGCAGCAAGTCGCTCGCATCATCCCGCTTCGGACGGCGTGACAGGCCGCCATCGGTCCTCTCCCCCCAATCGGGCCAATGTTCGTCGCCGGCTTCAGTCGGTCATCGTTGAGGCGAACAGTGGCGAACGTGAATCCGCACGTCTCGATGTTTAGGCGGCCCTATCTTTTTGTGAATTAGAAAGTCCGGATCAACTTATCAGCTATGCGCATAAATCATCGCCTGACGCAGACGAAGCTCGACGCCTGATCGCGAGGGCCGTGGGTATAGCGGGGGATTGCCGGATAAGGACAAAGCGGCCGCGACAGCTGTTCAGGCGCGCTCGGCCGCGTCGAGGCGATGAGGCGATCGGGCGCATGGTCCTTTTCCACCCAAGCCTCGATCGCCTGCTGCAGGTTGAATTGGTCGGGGCCGGCGCCGCCCATGCAATGACCGACGCCGGGTGCGAGGAACAACCGGTAATAGCCGCCGACGCGCTGCCCGGCATTTGCATGAACCATGGCGACACGCGCCACCACGCGATCGTGATAGGCGATCGAATCGAGCGGTGGGACGACCGGATCGGCGAGCCCGTGATAATGGATCATCTTGCCGCCGTCGGCGGCGAAGGCGTCGAGATCGGGATTGGAGGCGTCCACCGTCGGAGACAGTTTGCGCATCATTCGCATCAAATCGGCGCCGAACGAGAAATGCCACCAGTCCCATTGCGGATTGTCGAACGCCCAGATCCGCCAGAAATTGACTCGCATCGGCTGCGTCGGCCTGGTCGGATCGGCCCAGTAGATCGACCATTGCGCTTCGCTGCCCGCCGGCCAGGGGAAGAACACCCGCCGTCCCGCCGGGTCGGTGGCGCCGCGATACATCTTGCGCGCGACAGAGACTTGCGCTGGGGTCAGGCATTGCTTGCCGCCGCCTTTGGCGGGGCATTGCAGCACGGCGGGATCGAAATGGCACGACAGCGGATCGTCGATCCACGGATCGCTGGCGAGGCCGCCACCGCCGCCGCCGTTGCTCCGCCTGCACGTCGCCAGCGATGTCTTTTGCAGCAGATCGAGTTGCGGCTGGCCGAGGATCGGATTCGAGTTATCGTCGGGGCGGTGGTTGCTCAGGAATTGCCAAAGGAAGCCGGCGTTGAGCCGGACGCGATCATAGCCCGGCGCTCCGGCGGCGATGCCCTGGAAGTCGCCGGGGAAGCGCTGCGCCTCGGAAAACGCCTGATGGCCGCCGGTCGAGCAGCCGAAGAAGTAACGATAATTCGGCGCGCGGCCGTAAAAGCGGGTGACGAGCGCGCGTGCCGCCATCGCGGTTTCATGCACCGCGCGCCAGCTCCAGTCGGTGATTGCCTGCGGGTGACCGACCGCGAAGTCGGGGTCGTCGCCCCGATGGCCGGTATCGGTGGCGGTGATGGCATAGCCCTGCCGCAAGTAGTGAGCCATCATGTCGATCGGCAGCATCGAGGAATAGCCGCCGTTGCCGAGCATCTGGAAGCGGCCGTTCCAATCCTGCGGCAGCCACAGCTGAAAACCGATCCGTGATCCCGCCACAGGGCGCAACGTGCCCGTCACCTGGCAGAAAGATGGCAGCGTGATCGCCCCGGCGCGGCCGGTGACAGTGGTGGCGATCGCGGCGCTGGTCGTGCGACCGGCGGTGTCCTCCGCCAGCGCCGAGCAGGCCGATGCGCTGACGGATAACGACCCGGCCGATGGCGCCCGCTGCGCGCTCGCCGCGCCCAACATCCCGAGCGCCGCGCCCGCGAGCAGCAACGATGCAGCAGCGCGCTTCACCGGGCGTTCTTCAGCACGTCGCTCACCTCGGCCTGCGCGACCAGCTTGGCGGCGTCATCAGGCAGCAGCCAGCCTTCGGCGACACGCTCGGCGGCGACCGTGCGGATACGCGCGACAAAGCCTTCATGGCTGCCGTAGCGTTCCTCGAGCGACAGACGCGGATCGTGCGCGGCGAGGCGTTGGGCGCGAGTCGTGGCGAACGGGATGAAGCCGCCAAGAAAGCCGCAGCTGCCGCCAGCGCCATAGCCCTGGGTCAGCACGTTCCACCCGGTATAGGTGCCGAGCGGGACGAGCAGCTGGACCGACGGCACCCCCGCGGTCTCGTTGCCGTCGGCGTCGACGCGCGGCACCAATGACGGGATCACGCGGCGGACATGCGGTGGCTGGAGCGTCGCGACGCCGGAGAGATCGGGATAATCGAAGTCCGGACCGACATCGTAATCGTAGAAAGCGTTGAGCATCCCATCGGGCTTCGGCGCGCCGGGGATGTCGGGCCAGCCCATCGCCTTGCTGTTGGCCTGGACGAGATCGCCGGCGGCGATCGTTGGATAACGGCTCGGCGGCGGCGTCCTGCCGGTCTTGACCCAGGCGACCAGCGCCTTGAGCAGCGCGCGCATCGTCGGCAGCGACGGATTGGGGTTGCCGAGAAGCTGGCAGGTCGGTGCGCCGGGCCAGGGCTTGTCGCCGTCGAGCGATATGCCGCCGACATACGAGCCGCCGTGCGTCACGCTCGGGAAATAATAGCGGCGAACGTTGGCCGGGATCGGCACGTCGGCCCTGGCGTCGGTGCCGACCAGCTCGGGCGACAGGTGAAGCCCCCAGAGCTCGGTCGAGCCGAACGTTTCGACGATCTTGGGGCAGGTATGCGAGGCACGGCAGCGGTCGAGCAGACTGTGGACGCCGCGCCCGCGCACGCGATCGTCGTAATCACTCCACCACAATGTCCCCTCGCTGCCGAGTTCGTAGAGCGTCGCGGCGCCGCCGGGAACAGCGAAGCGGAAATTGAGCGGCACCTGCCGCGCCGCGATATTGGGGTTTGCGCCGTCGAAGACGATGCGCCCCCGCTCGTCGGCGTTGAAGCCGAGGTTGATGAAGCTCTTGACGAAATTGCCCGATTGCGAGGTGCCGCTCATCACCGCCCAGTGGATCGAGCCGGCAAGCGGGTTGGCGATGCCGCCATCGTCCTTGGCGGCATAGCGCAGGAAGCTGTTGAGGTCGCGCGTCGCGGCGAAGCCGATGCCGAGCACCTTCGGATCGCGGCCCTGATAAACCAACCCGTAGGCGAGCCTGGAATCGAAACCGCCCTTCAGGCAGATCTTGTGCGCGTCGGGCGTGCCGGGAAACGGCGTCGCGGTGCAATCGGCGAAGGCCCAGTCTTCGGGCGGCACGTCGATTTGCGGCGCATCGTCGGCGCTCTGGTGGAACAGTCGCGCCTCATGCGTGTCGAGGCTGACCGGCGCTGGACGGGCGACCGGGCGGCCGATGCCGCCGACGATCGGCAGCGTCGTGGCGCCCGCGGGCATATCCATGAAACGCTGAAACACCGGCGCGGTCAGCGGCGCGCCGCCGGGCCCATGCGCGACCGGCACCGTCGCGGTCTGGATATCGGGCTGCGGCGGAATATCACCCTGCCAGCCGCTGATGACGCGGGCGTTGCCGTCCTCGTCGGGCGCCACCTTGCCGTCGCCGCGATTGGGCACGTCATAGAACAGCACCCCGCTCGGCCGGTCGAGCGGGCGGGCGATCGCGAAGGTTGCCGAATAATGGACATGCCCGTTCGCATCGCGCGGCGCACCCGACAGGTCGAAAATCACCGCATTGTGCGCGTCGGCGGGATCGAGCTCGCCGTCGAATGTGCCCTTGATGATCTCATAGCTGCGGGCGCCCGGCGTCGCAGCCGGGACGGCCTCGCGGCTGGCGATGTGCAGGTGGGTGAGGCGCGCATCGGCGGGCGACCCCGCCACCAGGCATGCGAGAGCCAGCGCGCCGAGGCTGGAGCCGAGGCGATTAGTCGCAGGTCGGGGCATCGTCGATCTCCATGCCGAGCAACTGGGCGCCGAGCGTCTTGCCGTGCCCGTCGAGCGCGAGGCTGCGCGTCACCCCGCCGCGCAGCGCACCGTGCAGAACGAAGTTGAGCGCCGCGAGGCCAGGTAATTCGTAGCGGTCGATCGCGCTCGGCGAGAGGCGCACGAAATGCGCGCCAACCCGCGCGGCGGTCAGCCAGCGGGCAAGCCGCGGATAATCGGCGGGATCGCGCGCGAACACGGCGATCTGGGTGGTGTCGCCCTTGTCGCCGGTGCGGGCGTGGGCGAGGGCGCGGAGCAGCATCAGGCAACCTCGTGGACAATGCGGGTGGTGACGGCGGCACGATCGATCAGCACCGAGGCGACGGCGACGACCTCACGGACGCTGGCGGTGGCCCCGCCGCCGCCCGACGGCCCGTTGAGATAAAGCGCCTCGACCTCCGCGCCGATTTGTCCCGCGGCTTCGGCATCGTCGATGCGGCCGGCGATCCGGGCGCGGACTTCGGCGGGTTCGGCCGACCACGCGGTGCGGTTGACCGCGTCGAGCCCGATCAGATCGGCCTCGATCTCGCGAACCGGAATACCAGCCAGCGCCAGTCGCTCGCGCACGATGTCGAGAGCCAGCCGGCCGCGAGCCACCGCGCCGGGGCCGGCATAGGAAATCTGGCCTTCGCCGATGAAGCCGTCGCGATACCCGACCGAGACCTTGAGCGTCGCCGGGCGCGGCGCGCCGTCGCCACCGGTGACCGCGATCCGGTCCGGCGCGATCTCGCGGAAGGCGACATTGCGGAAATCGGCGGTGACGTCTGCTTGCAGATAGGCGGCGGGATCGAGGATTTCGTAGAGCAGTTGTTCCTTGCAGTTGGCGATCGACAGCCGCCCGCCCGAACCGGCGACCTTGGTCAGCACCGCGTTGCCATCGGCCGAAACCTCGGCGAGCGGAAAGCCGAGCCGGGCGAGGCCGGGCACATCGCTGAAGCCGGGGTCGGCGAAATAGCCGCCGGTCAGCTGGCCCGCGCATTCGAGCAAATGGCCAACCAGGGTGCCACGGCCGAGCGGGGTCCAATCGGTCTCGCCCCAGCCGAATTCGTGGATCATCGGGCCGAGGAACAATGCGGGATCGCACACCCGCCCGGTGAGGACGATGTCCGCACCTTGATTGAGCGCCTCGGCGATCGGTCGTGCGCCGAGATAGGCATTGGCCGAAATCATCGTCGGCCGGATGTCGCCGAGCATGCCGTCACGGTCGATCAGCGGCAGTTCGGCAGCGCGTAACGCATCGAGAACGTCGTCGCCGAGCACCGCCACAACGCGCATCCCGCCGAGGCCCAGCTCGCGCGCGATCCGCACCGCCGCCTTCGCCGCGGCGAGCGGATTGGCGGCGCCGGCGTTGGAGACGATGCGCGTGCCGCGTTCGCGGGCCGCGGGCAGCACCGCGCGCAGCCGCCGTTCGAGCAACGGATCGTAGCCCGACGCCGGATCGTGCGTCGCCGCGCGCTGGGCGAGCGCGATGGTCCGCTCGGCGAGGCATTCGAAGCACAGATAATCGAGATCGCCCTTTTCGGTCAGCTCGACGGCCGGCTCGATGCGGTCGCCCGCGAAGCCGGCCCCGGCGCCGATCCGAATGGTCTTACGATTGTCGATCATAAAGTGAAATGTCCGAACAGGATGGCGGCGCCGGTCATCAGGATCGACGCCGCGAACAGCCAGGGAATGCAAAAGCGCTGATGCGCGCCGAGATCGACCTTGCTCAGCCCGGCGACGAGGAAGGTCGCCGGGGTCAGCGGGCTGACCGGGAAGCCGGTGGTCATCTGGCCGAGCAGTGCGGCCTGCGCCACCGTCACCGGCGCGACGCCGAAATGGTGCGCGACCTCGGCGATCACCGGCAGCACGCCGAAATAGAAGGAATCGGGATCGAACAGCAGGCTGAGCGGCATCGAGGTGACGCCGAGCAGCACCGGAATGCGCGGCCCCAGCTCGGGCGGGACGAGCGCAACCGAGGTGTGAGCCAGCGCGGCGATCATGCCCGACCCGTTCATGATGCCGATGAAGGCGCCGGCGGCGAACAGGATGCCGGCCATCAGCAGCGCGGCGCGGGCGTGGGCGTCGATCCGCGCACGCTGCTCCTCGGCGTTCGGATAATTGACGACCAGCACGATCGCGGTGGCGAGCATGAAGATGACGACCGGCTCGGCGAGGCCCGCCACCATCGTCACGATCACCGCGATGGTGACGATCAGGTTGAACAGATAGAGCCGCGGCCGCCGCAGCGCGCGCGCTTCCTCGTCCTCCTCGATCGCGGGGGGTGCCGCCGCGGGGGCGCCGCTACCGGTGTGGGTCAGCCCCAGCCGCCGTTCCTCCCGCCGCCCGAGATACCAGGCCGAGCCGAACACGAACGCCAGCCCGACCGCCTGCACGCCGATCATCGGGGTGAAGATGTCGCTCACCGGAATCTTCAAGGCGGCGCTGGCGCGCAGCGTCGGCCCGGTCCAGGGCAGGAAGTTGACCCCCGCCGCCATCGAGGCGGTGCAGGCGAGCACGCGGCGGTCCATGCCGAGCCGTTCGTAGAGCGGCAGCATCGCCGGGATGGTGATGATGAAGCACACCGCGCCCGAGCCGTCGAGATGGATGAGCAGCGCCAGCAGCGCGGTGCCGACAGTGATTCGCGATGGCCGCTCGCCGACCACGCGCAGGATGCCGGCGATGATCGGCGCGAGCAGCCCGGCGTCCGTAACGATGCCGAAGAACAGGATCGCGAAGACGAACATGCCGGCGACCGGCGCGATCTTGGCGATGCCGTCGACGACGTAGGCGGGCACGTCCGCGCCGAGGCCGACCGCCGCTGCCCCAATCACCGGAATGACGATCAGCGCGGCGAGCGGCGACACCCGGTTGGACATGATCGCCGCGAGCAGCGCGACGATCGTGACGATGGCGGCGATGGCCAGCATTACCGCGCGTCCCGATTCGGCGAGGCGGCGGCGGTTCGGGCCGCGCCGCTCATTCGCCGGCGATCCGTTCCCGCATCATCGCCGATAGCGCGTCGCGCACGCGCCCGGCCTGCGGCGACAAGGACCGCTGGGCGAGATAGGTGATGCCGATCTGCCGGCTGATGCGCGGTCGTTCGAGCGGCAGCCAGGCAAGATCGTAAGCGTCGAGCATCGGTCGCGTCGATAGCGGCAGCGCGCTCACCCCCAGCCCGGCGGCGATCAGCCCGCCGACCGTCGCGAGCTGCGCGCATTCGTAGAGCGGCCGGACGGTGAGCTTGGCGCGAATGAAGGCGGCATCGGCCAGTTCCCGAACGCTGCTGTGCGCCGCCATCGCGATGAAGGGCCGGTCGGTGAAATATCTCCACGTCGCAGTGCGCGTGGGGTCGGGCCAATCGGCATCCCGACAGACCAGTGCACAAGGGTCGTCTAGCAGCGGTTCGAACGCGAAATCCTCTTCGTGCGCATCGGGCGGCGTCAGGACGGCGAAATCGACCTCCCGGTCGCGCATCTGCCGATAAACCGCCCCGGACAATCCGTCGCGTACGACGATCGAAATGTTGGGATGCACCGGCTGGAAAGCCGCGAGGAAGCGCGGAAGCGTGCTCGCCGCGAAGGAAGGGAGCGCGCCCAGTACGACGCGCCCGTGCTGACCGCCGAGCGACCGCGCCACTTCGCTGAAGGCGCCGTCGAAATCCGCGAGCAGCCGGTTGACCACCGGAAATAGCGCCTCGCCCGCCGGGGTGAGCGAGACATTGCGCGTGTCGCGGTCGAACAGCCGTGCCTCGAGCTGCTCCTCGAGCAGCCTGATCGTTCGGCTCAATGCGGGCTGCGAGACATTGGCCAGCCGCGCGGTCTCGCTGAAGCTGCAGGTCTGCGCGAGCTGCTGGAACAGCCGAAGCGCCGAAAGGTTCGGAACACGTGCCATGTCGATCCCCCATGCGGGCATCCCGAAGGCTTGCGCGGGCGCCCGGCGGCAGCATCGCCCGAACCATGCCGGCTTTCCAGCGGCTTTGCACCGGCCCGGTCAGAACTTCGCCCCGATGCGGATATAGACTTGCCGGCCGAACGGATCGGCCACGCTCGGCAGATAGCCGGTGAACTTGGCGAAGCCGGGCGCGGTGTTGAAGATGTTGGTCATCCCGAAATCGGCGCGGAACTGCCGATCGGCGCCGAACTCATAACCATATTGCACGTCGAACACGGACCAGGCGCGGATATGCGCGGTGGGCGCGGCGCCGAGCACCTGGAAATAATCGTCGATCACTCCCGAGGCGTAGCGCCAGGTGCCCGACAGCGAATGCCGCCCCAGCGACACGTCGACGCCCGCAAGGCTGCGCCAGCGCGGCGCCGCCGCGGCGCTGGACGGCGAGGTCTGGTAGTTGTTGCGATGGCCCACGCCGTTATAGACCGTGGTCCCGGTATCGATGTCGTAGCGGATCAGATAGGTGGCATTCTCGTGCAGCGAAATCTGTGCGTCGCCGATGTCGAAACTGTAGCTGAACGCGCCGTCGATGCCCGAGGTGGCGGTGCCGCTCGGCGCGTTGAACGACTGGATAATGACGGTCTGCGCCACCCCGCTCGAATCGCGGATCACATTGGGGCCGTTGGGATCGGCGTTGATCACCGCCTGTGCGTTCTGCGTCTGGATCTGGCTCTTGTACTTGTAATTCCAGTAATCGAACGACACGCGCATCCCATCCACCGGTAGGATTGTGGTGCCGACGTTGAACACATCGGCCTTCTGCGGCTTGAGGTTCGGGTTGCCGTAGGTCTGGATCGACCGGAACACGGTGATGCCGCTGAGCGGATCGGTGACATTGCCGACGCCGGTGCCGAGCAACGCGCGGGTGGAATTCTGAATGGACGGCGCCTGGAAGGCCTTGCTCGCCGAGCCGCGCAGCGACAGCCAGGGCAGAATGCGCCAGTTGGCCGAGATCTTCGGCGCCAGCGTATTGAAATTGCCATAATCTTCATAGCGCGCAGCGATGTCGATGTTGAGATGCTTGATCAGTTCGTAATTGGCCTCGCCGAACACGCTCTTGACCGTGCGTGACAGATCGGAATCGATGAACGGGCCGTTGAAGGCGCCGAAGCCGTTGGTGAGCAAATCGGAATAGTGGTTCGTCTGGTGCTCGCGGCGATATTGCCCGCCGATCGCGACATCGATCGGCCTCCCGTTGATCTCCGCAAGCGTACCGTTCACCACGCCTTCGGCGACCTTGTAGTCGAGATCGGTGACCGCGAACTCGTTGGTCTGGATGTTGTATATGAGCGAGGGATCGAGCGAGGCGGTGTCCTTGGCGAGCGGGCTGTACCACAGGCACGATCCGGTGCCTGGCGTCGCGCCACTGCCCGCGCCGTTGAAGCGATAATTGCAGTTCGGGCCGCCGTAACCATCGAGCGCGGCCTGGAACAGCCGCATGTCGGTATCCTTGTCGTTGGTCGTGACGCGGCCATGCGATGACGTCACGCTCGCCGCGTAATGCCATGAACGGGAGATGTCGCCGCGCGCGCCGAGCACGAAATGGCGCTGCTCCTCGCCGTCATGCTCGACCTTGTAATACGCGCCGGGGAAACCCGCCGAGCCGATCGGTCGGCCGATGAAACCGATATCGACCCCGAACGGATTGTACGGATTATCCGCCGGCATGATCGGCGGCATCGGCCCGTTGTGGTTCTGAGCGAACGAGGGGACGCCGTAGCGCTTGGCATCCTGATGATAGATCGAGATTTCGGCGTAGAGTCTCTGGTCGGGCGCGAACTCGAAGCTCGTGTCGTTGTGGACGTTGATGCTCTTCGATTGGGGCCGGATCGGGTTCTGCGCCTGATAGCTGAAGGTGCAGGAGCCGATCCCGAAGCCCGGGCCGCTCGCCGACGGTGTGAAGATGCTCTGGGTCGCCGTCGAGCCACATTGCGGGTCGACCACGGTGAGCTGCCCGTTGGCGTTCTTGTACTGATCGTACAGCGCCGAATAATCGTGGCCGCCGATCACCACGTCACCACCACCCGCCGTGGTCGGGCGGCCATAGAGGATATAGGAGCCCGGATTGGCGCCGGGGCCGCTCGATCCGTTGAAGAAATCGGTGATTTTGCGATCGCCGTTTTGCAACCGATCGACATAGCGATACGACACCGCCGTGACCGAATGGAAAGCGCCGCTGCCGACGCCCCACATGCCTTGCACGTTCCATGCCGGCGAATCGGCCATCTGGGTGATCTGGCCACTGAGCTTGAGCCCGCGGAAATGCGTGTCGGTGATGATATTGACCACTCCCGCCACGGCATCGGCGCCATAGGTCGACGACGCGCCGTCGAGCACCGTGTCAACGCGCGCGATCGCGATATCCGGCGTCAGGCTGTTAAGGTTGACATAGCCGTCGAGCGGCACCACCCGGCGGCCGTTGAGCAGCACCAGTGTCGCGCCCGAACCCAGCCCGCGCAGGTTGGCCGACCGTGTATCACGCGAATCGGCGCCGCCCTTGGCCAGATCCTGGATGCCGCCGGTACTCCCGATATTCTGGGGAATGTATTTGGTCAGGTCGCCGAGCGCAGTGATGCCGGTCTTGGCGATCTGTTGCTGATTGACCGCGACAACTGGCGAGGCGCGATCCTCCTGTCGGACATTGCTGAGGTAAGAGCCGGTGACGATGATGTCGGCTCCCGTCGAGGCAGTCGCCGCATTGTCCGGCGTTGCTTGAATCGGCGCGGTCGCCTCGCCCGCTGAAGGCGGTGTTGTTTCCTGCGAAGCAATGGCTGCGTCGGTCGTCTGGGCGATGGCAGGGATCGCCACGCCGGCTCCCAAAGCAGTGCCGAGAACTAGCGCCGCGCGAACTTTCTGCCGGTGGCTCACAAGCTTTCCCTCCCTGTCGAAAGAGAGCGAGTTACTCCGACCGCCGGTGTCTTCGACCCTGCGGTGGTTTCGTCTCGCTATCGTTATCGACGGGTGGACTAGGCTCTTCGAGAGCTATCCGGAAATATAATTATCTTATGATTTAATTACGACAACGCATAAGTCTGTAGATCATAGTCTGGCGGCTTTTAGCTCTAAATTGGGCTGGCGATGGGCTGCTATTAAGAACAATCGATCCGGCATATCCGAACGGGGAGCGTTGCCGACGCGCCGATTTTCAGCCAAAGTTGCGCAGACTCCCGACCGGCAGATTCCAGGCAAAATAGCTGCCGCTCCGCAGGACGAATCCGCAGCTACGGCACCCGCCGACATTGCTGCCGTCCCCGGGTGCCAGCGAGTTCGTCGAAACCTGCCCTCCATTCATTGTAATGTGAGCGCCCCGCATTGACTAGGATTGCCCACCTAGCGGACCGGCAGGTTCGCGGCTCACGGCACAACATTGCTGCCGTCAGAATCCAATGCGTGTGCCGCTTTCGGGCTTTGCTGTGCTCTCGAGTTCCAGACGTTCAACGATGTCCTGAGCCGACCGTGCCGGCATGTGCCGCAATTGTCGCGCGACGATCGCGAAGTCTCCAGGAGTCAGGTTGGTGAGGCCGTCCAGGGCCTTCGGTGCCTCGCTGCCAAAGAAGCACTGGAACGCGAGCGCCGCACGGGCCTGTCCCAATGGACGCAGCCGTAGCTTGAACACGAAGCGCCGCAGAGTAGCCGGATCGAGTCTGTCGGGATGGTTCGTCGCCGCAATCACCGGCAGCGGATGCCGATCAAGCCATGTCAGCAACTCGTTCACTTGGGTGACTTCCCAAGTCTCCTTGGCAGTGGTGCGATCGAACAGGAGCGAGTCGACCTCGTCGAGCAGCAGCAAGCCACCGCGGTGTCGCGCCTCACGAAAGGCATCGGCGATGCGGCCTTCTGTCTCGCCGACCCATTTCGACAGCAGGTCCGATGCACGTTTGACGATCAGGGGTCGGTCGAGCGCGCGGGCGCAATGATGCGCGAAGACCGTCTTGCCGGTGCCCGGCGCCCCGGTAAGCAACAGCGAGACGTCGGCGTGCGCACTATCCCGCATTGCCGCGAGTAACGGAGCGAGCGGGATGTCGGTCTCGAACAGATCAACGTCGAGCGCATCGGGACCGTCGATGGGCAACTCGCCGTCGCGCAGCGCTCGGACCAGCGACTCCGCCGGCTGAGTGCTCGCAGCGCCGCCGCCCGCCAACCGGGATGCCCGCGCGGCGACACGCAACACCGTCGCCGTCTCGGGCGCGCGGTCGACAAGGCGAAAGAGAGCGGCGCTCGTCTCGACGCTCTCATCAAGCGCGATGCGATCTAGCATGCGCAGCGCCGCGCTGCGCGGTGGCAGGTCGAGTTTCAGGACGAAGCTCATCCGCCGCAGGATGGCGTCGTCAACATTGCCGATCGCGTTGGTTGTCCAGATCACCGGTACCGGATTGGTCTCAAGCATCCGGTTGACGAATACCTTGCTGCCCTCGCGCTTGGCGAACCAGTCGCCGTCGCCGGGTCGGGCGCCGCCGATCAGATCCTCCATCTCGTCGAACAGCAGCGCCGCGCCGCCGCGCGGGCCGAGCACGCGCTGCGCCAAGCCCAATGCGCTAACGCGTTCCCAGCGATTGGGCTCCTCGCCGTCCTCATCGGCTTCGCCGATCGCGTGCAGGTCGATGCCGGCCGCCGCGGCCAGGGTGCGCGCCAATTCGGTCTTGCCGGTGCCGGGCGGGCCGTGGACGAGGATGTTGATGCCCGCGGCCCGCTCGCGCGCCGCCCCCGCCAGCAGCCGCACCAGGAAATCGGCATCATCGACATGCGCGAAGTCGTCGAGCGCGAGCGACGCCGGCTGCCGCACGCCCACCAGCGTGTCGATCATGGCGGTCCCAGTCGCAGGCGCGCGATCGAGCAGGCGTTCGAGCGCCCAGCGCACATCGACGTTCACCTCACCCTGGCGATTGGCGACGAACCCGACGAGACCGAGCCGCAGCACGGAACTGCACCGGACGAGGCGTTCGGCGTCGTGCTGATCGGCGCCGGCAAGCTCGCCGAGCAACCCGGGCAGATCGTGGCCGTGGCGACCGGCCACAGCGGCAAGCGCGGCGATACGCGGCAGACGATCGCACGCGATCATGATCGTGAGCAGCGCCGCATCGAACGGCGCCAACGCCAGAAGCGTGGCGAGCTCTTCGGCGAGGACCAGCGCGTGTGGGCGCGGCTCATCGTTCACCGACGCCTGTGCGACATCGGTCAACAACATGTCCCAGGTCAATTCGTCCGGCGCGTCCGCACCCGCACCGAGCAGCCAGCCGGCGTGCGGCTGGGCCCAATCGACAACCGCTTTGGCAAGCGGCACGGACGCGGGGATGCCGCGGCCGATGCGGCGCAGCATGCGCCGCGCAATCCTATGTTCGTTCATGGTCGTCCCACTCGGCCAAGCGCGCGCAGATGGCGCGCGGCATCGGCGTCAATTCGATGATGTCAGATCGATCGAGGTGCGACAGCGGCGGTGCCCGCCCTGCCGCAGCGCCGTGGGACGCTTAGGAAAAGGGCTGGAAACCGACGGGCTGCGAGCCCCGATAGGCAGTTAGGTCCAGCAATTCATGTCTCCGTTTGTCGCCGTAATTGATGGCGACCGACGGGGCCGATAGCCGATCGGCGCCCGAAAGGCAATCCACCTGCGGCTATCGCACTGTCACCAGGTTGCTTTCTCCCTCGCGCACCTCGAACACGCAGCGCCGCCCGATGAACCGCTCGATGATGCCGGCGGCGGTGAGGCTGTGCTGGCTCGGCTTGACCGTGGTGAAGCTGCCGCCAGCGAGCGCGAAAGGCAGCGTGGCGTCAGGCGGCGATCAGGACGCCGCGGTAAACGCTGTCCTCGAGTGCACGCCCGGCGCCGATCGCGACGCAGATGAGCGCGTTGTCCGCTATGATCACCGGCAAGCCGCTGGCCCTCGACAGCACCGCGTCGATACCATCGAGCAGCGCGCCGCCGCCGGTCATGACTATCCCCTGATCGACGATGTCGGCGGCCAGTTCGGGCGCGGTATTCTCCAGCGCGTTCAGCACCGTTTCGACGATCTGGTTGACGGGTTCGGCCATCGCCTCGGCGATCTCACCCTGGCTGATCTCGATCTCGGTCGGCACGCCCCGAACCAGATCACGCCCCTTCGCGCGCATAACCTCGCCGATGCCGTCCGTCGGGATCTGGGCGATCCCGATCGTCAGCTTGATCCGCTCGGCGGTTGTCTCGCCGATCATCAGATTGTGCTTGCGCCGAATATAGGATGCGATCGCGTCGTCGAGCTTGTCACCCCCGACCCGCACCGAACTGCTGTAGGCAAGCCCCTGCAACGAGAGCACGGCAACCTCCGTCGTGCCGCCGCCAATGTCGACCACCATCGCCCCGATCGGCTCAGTAACCGGCATCCCGGCGCCGATCGCCGCGGCCATCGGTTCCTCGATCAGCCAGACCTTGGGAGCGCCCGCCGTGGTTGCCGCCTTACGGATCGCGCGCCGCTCGACCTGGGTCGAGCCCGAGGGCACGCAGATCGCGATTTCGGGCCGCCGCGGCAGCCGGCCGGGGCCGCCATGTGCCTTGTCGATGAAATGCTTGATCATCTGCTCGGCGACGTCGATGTCGGCGATAACGCCGCCGCGCAGGGGGCGGATGGTTTCGACATTGTCGGGTGTCTTTCCCATCATCAGTTTGGCATCGCTGCCGACTGCCCTGACCCGGGAGATGCCATTGATCGTCTCGATCGCAACGACCGACGGTTCGTTGAGCACGATCCCCTTGTCGCGTACATAGACCACGGTGTTCACCGTGCCGAGATCGATCGCCATATCGTTCGACGCGAAACTGAATAAACGGGGTATTCGCATGCTGGAAAATGGCCTTTTAGCGTGAAGTCGAGTGCGCGGAAGGAGCAGCCATCTGCTATTGAAGCGGATGATTGCGTCTAGACTTCGGGTTTCCCAAGATTGATCGGGCCGGACAATGAAAACGCCATGCCGTGCGCTGTTTCAGAGGCGATTCTCGCTTCTTCTTCTTCCAGAATCCAACGAACATAGAATGCCGCCACTCCCTCGTGTGAAAGTTGGGCTTGAGGGGACGTCGCATTCGTGGCGCGCTGGGCGGAATCTCGGTAACGGCTCCTGAGATATTCCAGATCCACGTCGGTCCTCTCTTGTAAGCGGAGACCAACCTGTCTCTCAGTCGTCGGCGCTTACATTTGTGCTGCCGACAATGCTGTTGGCAATATCATGCGACAGCAGGATCGACTGATCATGGTCGGGATGGGCCCGGTTCGGCCTCAGCCATAGTGTTCACGGCGCTGGCATTCTCGCGCGCCAGGCGTTGCCGGCGGGTGCGCTCGGCACGTTCGGCCATCTGGGTCCATGCTCGTTCGGCGCGTTCGCAGCGTTCGCGAACGTTGGTAAGACTGGCCGCCCGGGCGGCGTCATGCTCGGCTGCGGCACGGGCGCGGAAAAAATCGGGATCGTCGACCATTCGGCCCCCTGCTGCACAAACGAAGGCGGCGATCCGGGATCGGATCGCCGCGATAAATTCGATCAGTCAGCCGGTTGCAAGTTCACAGCGCTCATCTTGCCGCGCTTGTCCTGCTCCAGCTCGTAGGACACGCGCTGGTTCTGGTTGAGCGTCTGCATGCCGGCGCGCTCTACCGCCGTGATATGGACAAATGCATCCGTCCCGCCGTTGTCCGGGGAGATGAAGCCGTAGCCCTTGTCGCCGTTGAAGAATTTGACGGTGCCGATAGTGCTCATGTGAATATTCCTTCTGGTTGCCGGGCTCGGTGTCGAAACCCTCGCGCTTCAGGGGGCAGAGAGAAGGAATAGGGAGCCGCAAAGCGCCAAAGACCGTCAATTTGCGACTGTAGCAAAATCATAAATGGCAATTAATTCGCCTTTTTCAAGAGCGGAGCAGAACCGAGTTTTTATTTAATCGCTGCGCATTTTTAATGCGCATGTTCGTACCGGACCATGGTAAGCATCCTGATCACCTGATC
>Ga0164242_10001871_pt1 | contig 24640 bp, 18 predicted proteins | sample OricomgcompostMG_FD_108783 | JGI IMG/M metagenome (GOLD analysis project Ga0164242, IMG submission 108783) | Miracle-Growth compost microbial communities from Emeryville, California, USA - Original compost - Miracle growth compost (MG) ...
GACCTATCTGTGCCGCTACTTCGTGCTGAACGACGTGTACTACGAATCGCTGGCCGGGCCGGACTTCTTCAGCACGATGTATGAGTTCCTGTCCTTCTTCTCGGATCGTTTCCGTCTCGCCGCACTGCCGCGCGAGGATCACCTGAAGTCGAAATACCTGGTCTTCTCCTGCAATCTGCACGGCGATCCGGACGCCTATCTGCGCGGCATGTGGGACGCGATCAGCGAGGACATCCAACGCATCTGGTGCTTCTGCTACGGCTTCGAGCAGGTGAAGGATGCCGATTCCTTCGTCGCCTACATCAGGAAATGCCAGCTCGATGCCGCGCTGTTCTTCGTCGGCTCGAACGACGATCCGCTGCCCGAGCAATTGAAGGCGCTGTATCTGAAGCAGGAATTCTCGCGCTTCGCGGCCGAGCATCAGGGCTTGCCGCCGGCCGAGCTGCAGCGCGCCTACCGCGCCTTCATGCAGCGCGTGCAGCCGCTGAACCTGGCCGGTCCGAGCTGGACGCCGGGCCAGTCTTCCCAGCCATCGCCGGAGGAACATCGTGAGCAAGCAGCTTGACCTGCGCGACATCCAGGGCAATGTGGTGCGCGCCTACGGCCGCTACAGCTTTCCGTTTGCGCGTTACGTCTTCCTGAACGTCCATGACGCCAGGCGCGGGCGCGATTTCGTCGGCGCCGTGGCCGAGCAGGTGACGACCGCGGCGCGCTGGGACGAAGGGCCGCATCCGATCGGCAAGCCGCTGTCGACGGTGAACATCGGCTTCGCCTATCAGGGGCTGAAGGAGCTCGAAGTGCCGCGCGCCTCGCTGATCGGCTTCCCGATGGAATTCGTGATGGGCATGAAGAAGCGCAAGGACATCCTCGGCGACGACGGCCCGAGCGCGCCGCAGCACTGGGATCCGATCTGGCGCGACAACCGCGAGACCGACCGCCACAAGGATGTGCACATCTGGGTGTCGATCAACGGCCAGTCGCAGCTGGACGTGCAGCGGCGCTACGAATGGCTGCAGCAACTGGTGCATCAGAGCGCGGGCGGCGTGATCGTGCTGTCCGGCCATCGCGGCGACAATGGCGAGCACCTGCCGTTCCAGGACGTGCATGCGGTGTTCGAAAACGGCAAGGCGACCTCGAAGGAGCACTTTGGCTACACCGACGGCATCGGCGATCCGGTGTTCGAAGGGCTGCCGGCCAGGCCGGAGCGCGTGACGGGCCGCGGCAAGCAGATGAAGGACGGCAAGTGGGCGCCGCTGGCGACCGGCGAATTCCTGCTCGGCCATCGCGACGAGGCGGACGAATATCCGCTGGCGCCTTCGCCGCAACTGCTGTCGCGCAACGGCACCTTCATGGTGTACCGCAAGCTGCACCAGAACGTCGGCAGCTTCAATGCCTTGCTCGATCGCGCCGGCGCCGGCTTTCCCGGCGGCCGGGAATTGCTGGCGGCGAAATTCGTCGGCCGCTGGCGCGACAACGGCGCGCCGCTGGCGGCGGCGCCCGATGCGCGGAGCAAGGCGGCGTGGGACGAGAAGTTCGCGCAGGCGAGCCCGGCCGAGCGCGACCGCATGCTGAGCGGCTTCACCTACGACGAAGACATGCAGGGCGCGAAATGCCCGTTCAGCGCGCACATCCGCCGCATCAATCCGCGCGCTTCGCTGGAATTCACGCCGGGCGCCTTCAATACGCCGGGCGCGCTGGCGAACCGCCGCCGCATCATCCGGCGCGGCCTGCCGTATGGCGAGGTCAAGGATCCGGCGCGCGACGACGGCGACCACGGCATCGTCATCATGATGCTCAACGCCAGCATCCAGCGCCAGTTTGAATTCGTGCAGCAGCAGTGGATCAATTACGGCAACGACTTCAAGGCCTCGAACGACAAGGAAATCATCCTCGGCAACCATTGCCCGATCCGGCGCGGCAAGGCGGTGATCGAAGCCGATCCGGACGGTGACGATCCGCCGTTTTTCCTGACCGATATTCCGCGCCTGGTGGAGACGCGCGGCGGCGACTACTTCTTCATCCCCAGCATGACGGCCTTGCGCATGATCGCGCAGGGCATCGTCGATCCGACCTGAGCCGGGAAACGCGGGGCTAGATATCCCAGCTGTCCGGCTCGCGCCGCGGCGCCTGGTTGACTTCGTGGCGGAACGCGGAGATGAGGTCGTAGACGATCCTGCGCGCGCGATTGATGCCGCCCAGCGGCCGGTGCGCCGGCAGGCAGTGCCAGGGCGTGAAGGACAGGTTTTCGCCGAAATCGCGCTGTGCCTCGCTGTCGAAATCCTGCCGCGGGATGCGGATCGTCGCCACCTTGCGGAAAGGCGATTGCGACTCCTTCCATGCCTTGCCCGGATCCTCGATCGGCATGCTGATTGCATCGGTCTGCAACTGCACCGCGAAGTCGAAGCAGGCGTCTCCCGCGGCCAGCTGGCCCATCATCGCATGGCGCAGGAAATCGGGATCCTTGCGATCCGGCGTCGCGCCGGCATCGACGAAGTGCGGGATCGCGGAATACTTGACCGCGGTGCCGCCGAACAGATAGGGCGTGGTGCTCCAGTAGCGCATCTGCAGCGGATTGGAGAATTTCCGCATGGAAAGGAACAGATTCCAGATCACGCGCCAGTGCGTCGCGAAGAAGCCGATCTTCTGCCACAGGCTGCCGGTCATCGCGATGATCAGGCGATCGAATTCCGCCACGTCGCGCGTGACGAACACATTGGTGCTGATCAGGATGAAGTCCTGCGTCTGCTCGTCGCGCTGCGCTTCGAGCAGTTTCTCGCCCGGCACGCCCATCAGCTTGATCGCCATGCCGCGGATGTCGCGCGCGTCGTCGTCCTGGATCGCGGCGTCCTGGTTGGAAAAGCGGATCCACGCCCGGTAGGCCTGCGGCTTGCTGAAAATTCCGACCCGCAGTTCGGCCGGCAGATCGGGCTCGACGATGAATTCGGCCTTCACCACGCCGTGCATCTTCGGGTGCGCGTCGCGCCGCATGATGCCGGTCGGATGATCGCGGATGATCTTCGCCTTCAGGCGGGCGGCGAGGTCCTGTATGCGGATGTTTTCTTCCGGGGGAATGATTTCCTGCGCAAGCTTGTGGTCGGTCATGTTTTTTTCTTGTCGGGTCGGGTTCGCAGCGAGCCGCGCCGGGGATTTTTCGGGCTATATTACCGGCGGCGGCACGTCGGATGAAGGCATCATCGACTGCCATGCGCGCTTTGGCAAGATCATCGACGCAAACGGCGCCTGCCTGCGATTAAACGGAGCACGGAATCAAACTCACTGAACAACCGGGCTGGCCCCCGATACAGCAAGCAACGGCGCAGACCCGAAGCGGTCTGCATCGCGCGATGTTCTTTGCGCCGCCGATTGCCGACGTCGGGCCGCAGGCCGAGCGCGTCGTCGGCTACGATCTGGCCGGCGCGCTCGCGCTGTTCCTCGCGATGGCGCATGCGCTGCGCGAATTCCACGCCCGCACCGAAGTGCATCAGGCGATCTGCCTGGCGAACATCCGCCTGCTGCCGGACGGCGCGGTGGAATTCGCCGGCAACGCGGCCGCGCCGCTGGCCTACATCTCGCCGGAGCAGACCGGCCGCATGAACCGGCAGATCGACTACCGCAGCGACTACTATTCGCTCGGCATCGTGATGTACGAGCTGGCGAGCGGCCACGTGCCTTTCGAGTTCGACAGCGCGATGGAGCAGATCCACAGCCATATCGCGAAGAAGCCGCTGCCGCCGGGCCGCTTCAATCCGGCGATTCCCGACGCGCTGGGCAACATCATCCTGAAGCTGCTGGCCAAGAATGCGGAAGACCGCTATCAGAGCCTGGACGGCCTGATCGACGACCTGCGCCGCTGCCAGCGCGAGCTCGCCGAAAGCGGCACGATGGAAGCCTTTCCGCTGGCGCAGCACGACGTCTGCGACCGCCTGCAGATGTCGCAGAAACTGTACGGCCGCGACAACGAATACGTGCGCCTGCTGAATGCCTTCAAGCGCGTGCTCGACGGCGGCGCCGAACTGCTGCTGGTGAGCGGCTATGCCGGCGTCGGCAAGTCGTCGCTGGTCAACGAGCTCCACAAGCCGGTGGTGGCGCAGGGCGGCTACTTCATCTCCGGCAAGTTCGACCAGTTCCGCCGCACGATCCCGTACTCCGCGATCAACCAGGCCTTCCGCGAACTGATGCGGCAGATCCTGACCGAGAGCGAAAACCGCATCGCGATCTGGCGCCGCAAGCTGCAGAAGGCGCTCGGCATGAACGGCCAGCTGATCATCGATGCGATTCCCGAGCTGGAATTCATCATCGGCAAGCAGCCGCGCGTGCCGCCGCTGGGCGCCACGCGCAACAGCTTCAACTACGTGATGCAGAACTTCGTCAGCGTGTTCACGCACTCGGATCATCCGATCGTGCTGTTCCTCGACGATCTGCAGTGGGCCGACGCCGCCTCGCTGAAGCTGATCTCGCTGCTGATGAAGAATCTCGACGATCCCTGCCTGCTGCTGATCGGCGCCTATCGCGACAACGAGATCGACGTCGCGCATCCGCTGCCGCTGACGCTGGATCTGATCCGCAAGGACACGGCGGTCACGACCATCGAAGTCGGCGGCCTGCCGGAAGCCAGCATCGCCGATCTGCTCGCCGACAGCCTGCGGCGCGAACGCTGCCAGGTGCTGCCGCTGGCGCAGCTGGTGTACCGCAAGACGATGGGCAATCCCTTCTTCATCGGCCAGTTCGTCAAGAGCCTGCACGCGGCCGGCCTGCTGCGTTTCGAGGGCAGCGCCTGGAACTGGAACATGGCGCAGATCGAGGCGGCCGGCATGACCGACAACGTGGTCGACCTGCTGACCAGGGAATTGCGCCGCCTGCCGCAGGAAACGCAGCGCCTGCTGACGATCGCCGCCTGCATCGGCAGCCGCTTCGACGTGCAGACGCTGGAGACGGTCAGCGAAACGCCGCAGCAACAGATCGTCGAGCTGCTGCGCGCCGCGACCCAGGCCGGCCTGATCCTGCCGGCCGAAAGCATGACGGCATACAACGGCGCCGCGCAGTCCTACCAGTTCCAGCACGACAAGGTGCAGCAGGCCGCCTACGAAGGCATCCCGAAGGAAGAAACCGACGCCGTGCACCTGCGCATCGGCCGCCTGCTGCTGCAGCGGCTGGGCAAGGAGGAGCGCGAAGAGCAGATCTTCGACATCGTCGACCACATGAATCGCGGCCGCAATTTCCTCGCCACCGTCGAAGAGGCGGAGGAGCTGGCCGAGCTCAACCTGTTCGCCGCCAAGAAGGCGCGCCAAAGCGCGGCCTTCGACGTGCATCGCGACTGCATCCAGATCGCCGAAGCCTTCGGCAGCGTCGACATCTGGTCGGACAAGCAGGCTTTCATGCACGAGCTCTACATGGAGCTGATCAACGCCGCCTTCGCGCGCGCCGACTACCGCGAGATGGAGCGCCTGTGCCAGGTGGTGTGCGACAAGAGCGCGACGCCGCACGAGATGATCGCGGCCAAGGATTACCTGATCCGCTGCTACGGCGCGATCTACAAGCCGCAGGAATTGATGAAGACCGGCATCGAGATGCTGGAGATCGCCGGCATCAGGCTGCCGCCGGATCTGGGCGAAAAGGACATCCGGCTGGCGCGCTGGCGCCTGCGGCTCGCGCTGCGCGGACGCGATCCGCTCGAACTCGCGCAACTGCCGCCGGCCACCGATCCCGACTTCCTGCTGCAGACCTTCGCCACCATGGCCTTCCTCGGCTACGGCTTCACCTATCTGGCCGGATCGGACGTGGTGCTGTGGGTCGCGCTGGAAATCGTGCGGCGCTCGATACGCCACGGCGCCTCGCCGAACGCCGCGTATGCGTTCGCGGTGTGGGGCCGCACGCTGGCCGGCAAGCTCGGCGAGCCGGTCGAGGGCTACAAGTTCGGCAAGGTCGCGTCGCTGCTGGGCGAAGACAAGCGCCTGCTCGGCGCGGTCGGCATCTTTCACGGCATCATCCGTCACCGCCAGGAGCATTTCCGCCTGTCGCTGGAACCGCTGCTGGACACCTACGTGAAGGCGATGGAGATCGGCGACCGGCCGGGCGCGATGGTCGCGCTGTCATTCTCGGACGCGATCCGCTTCCAGTCCGGCGGCAATCTGCGCGACGCGCTGTTCCACATCCGCAAGGACCTCGACATCTACCGCAAGATGGATTATCCGGCGCTGCTGGGCGTGATGATTCCGTGGGCGATCCTGTTCGCGGGCCTGGTCGGCGAATCGGTCGACGACATCGCGCAGGGCCGCGGGCAGGAGGACTACGCGCAGGCGCGCAAGAATGCGCAGGATCCCTGGGGCGTGTTCTACGTGCGCACGATCCAGTCCATCGGCGAACTGTATTTCGGCGACTACGCCAGCGCGCGGCTGCATGCGGAAGAGGCGCTGGCGCTGCCGGGTTTCGACTACGGCACGCCTTCGTCCGGCTTCCTGATGTGGGTGCATTCGCTGGCGGCGCTGGCGCTGTGCCGTCCCCGCAGCGAGGCGGCGCCCGCTGCGCTGCGCAAGGCGCGCACGATGCAGAAGCGTTTCAAGCCCTGGGCCGACCATGCGCCGATGAATTACGGCCACAAGTGGCTGCTGATCGAGGCCGAATGCCAGCGCGTTGCCGGCAAGCCGAGGAGCGCCGCGCGCCTGTACGAGACGGCGATCGCGCAGGCGCAGGCCCACGGTTTTCCGAACGACGAGGCGCTGTCGCACGAGCTGGCCGGCAAGTTCTATCTGGCGCAGGGCAGCGAGGTCAACGCGCGCATGCACATGGAACAGGCCTGCGCGCGCTACGAGGAATGGGGCGCGTCGGCCAAGGTGCGCCAGCTCGAAGAACTGTATCCGCTGCTGCTGAACCGGCTGCTGCATGCGCCTCGCCGCATCGACAGTCAGGGGCGCGGCGAGGCGCGCGAGCAGCAGGTCGACATGCAGACGCTGATCAAGGCGTCGCAGACGCTGTCCGGCGAAATCCATCTCGACAAGCTGCTGTCCAAGCTGATGCTGCTGCTGATCGAGAATGCCGGCGCGCAAAAGGGATCGCTGCTGCTGGTCGAGCACGACAACCTGTACGTGCAGGCCGAGATCAATGCCGACGGCATCGTGGTGCAGCAGGCGCGCGCGGTCGAGAAGAGCGGCAACCTGAGCCTGGCGATCGTCAACTACGTCAAGCGCACGCGCGAGAAGATCGTGCTGGGCGACGCCGAGAACGACAGCCATTTCAACAGCGACGCCTACATCGAGCACCATCGGCCGAAATCCATCCTGTGCCTGCCCCTGCAGAAGCAGGGCCAGCTGGTCGGCATCCTGTACATGGAAAACAATCTCGCGGTCGACGCTTTCACCTCGCAGCATGCCGAGCTGCTGCAGATTTTGTCGACGCAGATTGCGATCTCGCTGGAAAACGCCGTGCTGTACAACGAGCTCGAACAGAAGATCAAGGCGCGCACCCAGGCGCTGAGCCAGAAGAACAGCGAACTGAGCGAGACGCTGAACTCGCTGCGCCGCACGCAGAAGCAGCTGGTGGAGTCGGCCAAGCTGGCCTCGCTCGGTCAGCTGGTGGCCGGCGTGGCGCACGAGATCAACACGCCGGTCGGCGTCAGCGTGACCGGCGCCTCGACGCTGGCGGAGGAAACCGCGCGGTTGCGCGCGCTGTACCAGAGCGGCGAAATGAAACGCTCCGATCTGGATGCCTATGTCGGCACCGCCGGCACGATCAGCAAGCTGCTGCTGTCCAACATGGAGCGCGCGGCGACGCTGATCCAGAGCTTCAAGGGCGTGGCGGTCGACCAGACCAGCGAGGAGCAGCGCGTGTTCCGCATGAAGCCGTATATCGAGGACGTGCTGGCCAACCTCGGCCCGATGCTGCGCCGCGCCGGGCACCGCCTCAGCGTGCACTGCGACGAGACGATCGAAGCCAACACCTATCCGGGCGCGCTGTCGCAGATCGTCACCAACTTCGTCACCAACGCGCTGATGCACGCCTTCCCGGAAGACGCGCACGGCGAGATGCTGATCCTGGTGCGCAAGGTGTATGCGAACGGACGCGCGACCGATCTGCTCGAATTGCGCTTCTCGGACAACGGCGTCGGCATTCCGCAGGAAAACCTGGCGCACATCTTCGAGCCCTTCTTCACCACCATGCGCGGACGCGGCGGCAGCGGACTGGGCCTGAACATCATCCATAACCTCGTGACCGGCAGCCTGCGCGGACAGATCACGGTCGAAAGCCAGGTCGACGTCGGCACCACCTTCATCGTGCGCTTCCCGCGCGATCCGGCCGCCGCAGCGGAACAGAACACGCATCGGGACTGAGCATGTTTGACGATTTTTCATTTGCGCCGGAAAAGGACGACGCCCGCGCTTCGGACGCGGCGCCCTGGCAGATCCTGATCGTCGATGACGAGGAGGAGGTGCACCAGGTCACGACCGTCGCCATGATCGACGTCCGCTTCAAGGGCCGCCCGCTCGAATTCCTGCATGCCTATTCCGCGGCGCAGGCGCGCGAGATCTTGCAGGCGGCTCCCGACATCGCGATCGTGCTGCTCGACGTCGTGATGGAAGAGGACGACGCCGGCCTGAAGCTGGTGCGCCATATCCGCGACCGGCTGCGCAACCGCCGCGTGCGCATCGTGCTGCGCACCGGCCAGCCGGGGCAGGCGCCGGAACGCGACGTCGTGATGGAGTACGACATCAACGACTACAAATCGAAGACCGAGCTGACGCGGCAGAAGCTGCTGACCAGCGTCGTGTCGGCCTTGCGCGCCTACGATGACATCGTGCTGCTGGAAAAGAGCCGCAACGGCCTGCAGCAGGTGATGGTCGCGGCCGACGCCTTGTTGCAGGCAAGATCGGAGCAGGGCTTCGCCGCGCAGGCGCTGCGCCAGATCAATGCGCTGCTCGGGCAGCCGGACGGCGGTGTCGTGATGCGCCGCATGCCGGGCAGCGCCGAACTGGAATGGGTGGACGCCGCGCCGCCGGCCGAAGCGCCGGGCATCGAGCAGCTGGCGGCGGTCACGCGCGTGCTCGATACGCGGGCCCACATCCATACGGAGCGCCAGGCCTGCTTTTACATCCGGCCGCTGAACGGCAGCGGCGAATACGCGATCCTGCTGCCTCTGCAGCGCGCGCTGAGCGAGCTCGAATGCCGGCTGATCGAGGTGCTGTGCACGAACATCGCGGCCGGCCTGTCCAACGTGCAACTGTATGAATCGCTGCTCAGGCTGACGCGCGAACTGGAAAGCCAGGTCGAGGAACGCACGCGCGAACTGTCGGTGGCGCGCGATGCGGCGGAAGCGGCCTCGCGCGCCAAGTCCGAATTCCTCGCCGTGATGAGCCATGAAATCCGCACGCCGATGAATGGCGTGCTCGGCATGATGCAGCTCGCGCTGGCGGACGCGACCGATCCTCAGCAGCGCGAGCATCTGGAAACCGCGCAGTATTCGGCCGAGGCGCTGCTGACCATCCTCAACGACATCCTCGATTTCTCGCGGCTGGAAGCCGGCAATCTGCAATTCGAGCTTGCGCATTTCGACCTGATCCAGACCGTCGACGGCGTGATCAAGCTGATGGATGCGCGGCGGCGCGATGCGGCATTGAGCCTGCGGGCGGAATACGCGCCCTCGCTGCCGCGCCGGCTGCTCGGCGATGCGGGCCGTCTGCGCCAGGTGTTGCTGAACCTGCTCAGCAATGCGCTGAAGTTCACCGAGCAGGGCGGCGTCAGCCTGCACATCGAGCGCCTGCCGGCCGATTCCGATCGCCTCTGTCTGCGCTTTACCGTCGCCGACACCGGCATCGGCATTGCGCCGGAAGCGCAGGAGCGCCTGTTCCACTCCTTCTCGCAGGCCGACGGCTCGATTTCGCGGCGCTTCGGCGGCACCGGCCTCGGTTTGTCGATCTGCAAGAAGATCGTCGAATCGCAGGGCGGGCGCATCGGCGTCGAGAGCACACCCGGCGTCGGCAGCCGTTTCTGGTTCGAACTCGCATTTGCGCCGGGCGCGGCGGAAGCGCCGGCGCAGATACAGCCGGCAGCGGCGACACCGTGCAATTCCAGCCTGCACATCCTGCTGGCCGAGGACAACGAAATCAACCAGAAGGTCGCCACCTCGCTGCTGAAGCGCGCCGGCCATACGGTGCACGTCGTGCAAAACGGGCACGAAGCGGTGCGCGCGGTGCAGGACGGCGCCTACGACGTGATCCTGATGGACATGCACATGCCGGAGATGGACGGCCTGGCCGCCACCCGCGCGATCCGCTGCCTGCCGGCGCCGGCCTGCTCGCTGCCCATCGTCGCGCTGACCGCGGCGGGCGCCTTGTCAGATATCCAGACCTGCATGGACGCCGGCATGAATTACTACCTCGTCAAGCCTTTCAGGATGGAGCGCCTGGGCAGCATCCTGGCCGAACTGGCCGCCGCGCGCGGCGGCTAGCCGATCTGGCAAGCCATTGGCGGGCGGACAAGCCTTGCGCCCCGTATATCGCCGAAATGGCGAGCCTTTTCCCCTCTTTTCGGCGCCTGAGTTGCGCGTCGTCCCTCGATAATGCCTAGCAGGAAAAAGGGCTGTCACGCGCTGCGCGGACGGCGCCATGCTCAGCGAGGACCGTGATGAACAACAACCAGACCGTGTGCAAGAATGCCAGCCCGCAGGCCGCCGATGCCGGCAACGACGCCTATATCGACGAGATCGACACGCCGATCAGGAACGAGCGCGTCGCCGGCATGGACCTGAAGGCGATCCGCGCCGCCATCGCGCGCGTGGAAGCGGAAGCCAAGGCCACGGTCACCGCCGAAAATCGGGCGCACGCCGAAGCGCGCGCCCGCTCGCTGGCGGAGGAGCGCGCAATCGCCGACGCCGCCGCCATCGCCGAAGCCAGCAAGAACGCCAGGGCCGAGGAAGAGGCGATTGCCGCCAGCCGCGCCCGCATCGAAGCGGAACGCCAGGCGCGCCTCGCCAGCGAAGCGCGCGCCGCCGCCGTCAACAAGGAAATCGCCGAACTGCGCGCGCGCGCCGAAGCCGACCAGCAGCTGAGCCTGATCGCCGGCGAGCGCGCCGCCGCCGAAAAGCTGGCGCGCGAGCGCGCTGCGCAACAAGCCGCCGAAGAAGCGCAACTGCATGCGCGCGCGACGGATGCCGCGGAAAAGCTGGCAAAGGAAACCGAACGCGCCCGCCGCGAAGCGGAAGAGCGCATCAACGAAGCCCGCATCGCCACGCAAAGCGCGCGCGACGAGGGCGAGCAGCGCGCCAGGGCCGAAGCGCAGCTGGCCGAAGTCGCGCGTCAGCACGAGCGCCGGGAAAAGAGCACGCGCGAAACGGCGGAGGCGCTGGCTACCGCGCGCAGCGAAGCCTTGGCGCTGGCGCAGAAGCGCGAGGAAGCCGATACCGTCGCGCTGGCTTCGATGCTCAATCGCGCTCCGGCCGAAGTGCGCGCGCGCGAAGAGGCACTGGCGCGCGCCGCCACCGAGAAGGAACAGCAGGCCGCCGCGCAGGCGCGCATCGAAGCCGAGCAAAGCGTGCTCGAATCGCTGCGCCTGCGGCTCGACGCGGAAGAGGAAATGCGCGCCGCCGCCAAGCGCCGCGAGCACGTCGAACAACTGGCCGCGATCGCCGCGCAGTCGCGCCGCGAAGCCGACGAGCGCGTGCGGGTCGCCACCGAGGCGCGCATCCAGGTCGAAAAGCAATTGCAAACCGCAGCGATCGCCCGCGTCGAAGCCGAACACCAGGCCGATGCGCAGGCGCGCGCGCGCGTCGCCACCGAAGCGCGCGCCGCCGAGGAAGCCCGCCTGCGCGAGATCGCGCAGCAGCAGGCCGAAGCCGCCGCGCGCGTGCGCGCCGAACAGGAACAGCGCGCGCGCGAACTGGCCGAGCAGCGCGTGGCGATGGAACGCGAAGCGGCCGACATGGCGGTGGCGCGCGCCGCCGCCGAACAGGAAGCGCTGGACAAGGCGGCCGAACTGGCCGAGCTGCAGCGCGAGGCCGCCGAACTGGCCGAGAAGAAGGCGCAGCAGGCGCTGGAGCTGGCCGACGCCGAGCGCGAACGCGCCGCCGCCGAACAGCGCGCGATCGCCGCGATGCAGGAAAAGGCGCGCGAAGAACAGAAGGCCGCCTATCACGCCGCCGCGCGCACCGAAGCCGAACAGCAGAAGGCCGAACTGTTGCGCATCCAGCAGCAAGCCGAGCAGAAAGCCCGCGCCGCGCAGGAAGCCGAGAATGCCGCGATCAAGCAGCAGGCCGAATTGAAAACCGCCGCCGCCGAAGCGGCGCTGGCGAAGGCGCATGAAGCAGTCGAACTGGCACGCCTGCAATCGCAGCGCGCGCGCGACGAGCAGCAGGCGCTGACCGTGATGCAGGAAAAGCTGAAGGCCGAACGCGAGCGCGCGGAAGCCGTGCAGAAACTGCTGCGCAGCAGCGAGAAAAAGCTGGCGCAGGAACGCGCCGCCAAGGCCGAAGCCGAAGCGCGCGAGCGCGCCGAACAGGAACACGCCGCCATGCTGGCGGCGCAGCAGCAGGCCGACCGGCAATTGCGCGCCGCGCGCGAAGCCGAACTCAGCGCGAATCAGCATGTATTGGCGCAGGCGCAGGTCAAGGTCCAGCTGCAGCGCAAGTCCGCGCAAGCCGCATTGGACAAGGCGCGCAAGGCAGTCGAACTGACGCAGGCCGAACGCCAGCGCATGGAGGCGGAAGAAATCGCCGCGCAGGCGCTGGAAGAAAAGCGCCGCATCGAAGAAGCCGCGCAGGCGGCGGCAGAGGCGCGCACCCAGGCCGAATTGCAGCAGATGGAAATGCTGCGCGCGCGCGAACTGGAAGAACAGAAAATCCGCGAAGCGACCGAAGCCGAAGCCGCAGCAACGCGCCTGACGCTGGAACAGACCAGGGCCAGGGCAGAGGCGCAGCAGGCAGCGGCGCGCGCGCTCGAACAGCAGGCGGCCGAAGCGGTGGCGCTGGCAAAGGCCGAGCGCGAACGCAGCGAAGCCGAGCAGCAAGCCTTGCAGGCGGTGCAGCAGAAGCTGGAAATGGAACAGCGCGCCCGCGCCGAAGCGGAAGCGCGCGCTCGCGCCGAGCAGGAGCATGCCGCCGCATTGCAGGCGCAGAGCGAAACCGAACAGGCGCTGCGCGCCGCGCAGGAAGCCAAGCTGGCCGCCGAACAGCAAGCCTTGCAGGCCGCGATGCAGCAGGCCGAATTGCAGCGCGAAAGCGCCGACGCAGCCGAGCGCCGCGCGCGGCAGGCGATCGAACTGGCGCAGGCGGAACGCGCGCGCGCCTATCTGGAACAGCAGGCGGTCGACACGGTCGAGAAGAAATTGCAGCTGGAGGAAGAGCGCGCCGAAGCCGCCGCGCTGGTGCTGAAGGCGACCCAGGAAAAACTGGCGGCCGAGCAGGCCGCGCTGGCCGCGACCCGGCAGCGCGAGCAGGCCGAACGCGAGCAGGCCGCGGTGCTGCGCAGCCGCGAAGAGGCGCAGCGCGCGCTGGCGCAGGCAAGCGAAGCGCTGGCGCAGGCCGAGAAGGAAACGCTGGTGAAGGAGTTGCTGCAGGCCGATGCGCAGCGCGCCGCCGCCGAAGCCGCCGAACGCAAGATGATCGAAGCCGCCGAACTGGTGCACGCCGAGGAATTGCGCGCGCGCGCCGAGCAGAATGCGCTGCACGCATTGCAGCTGCAACGCCAGCTGGAACAGCAGCGCGCCGCGGCGGAAGCGCAGGCGCTGAAGGCGATCGAGGAAAAATTGCAGATCGAACAGCAGTTGTGCGTCGAAGCCGAGCAGCGCGCGCAGGACGAGCAGCGGCAGGCGCAGGCCTTGCGCGAACAACTGCTTGCCGCCGCGCGCGGCGACGACGGCGAAGCGCAGACGCCGGCCGTGACCAAGCGTGCCGCGCGCGCTTCAAGGGCGCCGGTGTGGGCGGCCGCTGCCGGCGTGGCGCTGATGGCCGGCATCACGGCCTGGGCTTTCCAGAACGAATTGTCGCAATGGCTGATGCCGCAAGCGCAAGTCGTGCAGCATACTTCGGCTGCCGCCATCAAGCTTGCGGAAGAAAAACCGGCGACCGTCGCGGCGGCTGCGCCGTCTGCACCGGCGCCGGCGATGCTGCGCCTGTCCTACGCGCTGGGCGGCGGCAATGCCGCGCCGGCGGCCGATGGCGAGGCTGCGCCGCGGTAAGCGCGATCCGGCGCAGCGCCTTGCCGGCCGCATCTTGCCGGCCGCAACGAAATCCGGGAGAATCGCCGCGATTCTCCCGTGGTCAATTTGTCCACGCAAACGAGGCCGTCACGCCACAAGCCGTCCCTGCGCATTGGGATGCCGCGGCGTTTGTCGTACTATATCGGCTGCGCAAAATCCTCTTAACCATAACAAGGAAAACCATGCCTGTTGCGTCGCGTCGCATTCCTGTTCCGAATCGCTCCGCATCGAGCCTGAGCAAGCTGTTTTGCAGGACGGCGCTCGTCTCCGGCTTGCTGGCCGGCTTGCTGCATCCGGCGATGGCCGATGAACTGGCGGACGTCACGCAATTGCTGCGCGCCGGCCAGCAGGCGCAGGCGCTGAAGCAGGCCGACGCCTATCTGGCAAAGAATCCGCGCGATCCGCAGATGCGTTTCCTGAAGGGCGTGATCCTGACCGAGCAGAACAAGTCGAGCGAGGCGATCACCGTGTTCACCAAGCTGACGGAAGACTATCCCGCGCTGCCCGAACCCTATAACAACCTCGCCGTGCTGTATGCCGCCAACGGCCAGTACGAAAAGGCGCGCATCGCGCTGGACAAGGCGATCCACACCAATCCGACCTATGCCACCGCCTATGAAAATCTCGGCGACGTGCATGCCAAGCTGGCCAGCGAAGCCTATGACAAGGCCTTGCAGCTGGATAGCAAGAACAGCAATGCGAAGGCCAAGCTGACCATGATTCACTCGCTGGTCGGCAATACCACCGGCGTCATCAATCCGAAGCCGGTGACGGTCGCCGTCGCCCCGCAGGCGGAAGCGACCAGGCCGGCGCCGAAGGCCGAAACCAGGACGGAACCGGCGGCGAAGGAAGCGCCCAAGCCCGATCCGCAAGCCGAACTGAAACGCCAGCAGGAACAGAAGCGCAAGGAAGCGGCGGAGAAGGAAGCCGCCGCGAAGGAAGCCGCCCAGCGCGAAGCGAAGGCCAAGGCCGCCGCCGCGGATGCCGAACGCGAGCAGGTGATGGCGGCGGTCAACAACTGGGCCAAGGCCTGGAGCGCGCGCGACGTGAACAGCTATCTGGCCGCCTACGGCAGCGACTTCGATCTGCCGGCCGGCCAGTCGCGCAAGGCGTGGGCGGAAGAACGCCGCGCGCGCATCGAGGACAAGAAACGCATCAGCGTGAAGATCGAAAAACCGCAGGTAAGCATCAACGGCAACACCGCGACGGTCAAGTTCCGTCAGATCTATGATTCGGATCGGCTCAAGGCGAACAGCCGCAAGACGCTGGTGCTGAGCAAACAGGGCGGCAAATGGCATATCACGCAGGAGCGCTCGGGTAGCTGATGGTCGGTTCGGGAATCAAGCCGCGCATCGTTGCGGCGCGTATCAAACAGGCCGCCGGCAAGCTGCTGCAGCGGGCGGCGGCAGGGGCGCTGATTGCCTGCCTCGCGGCGCCGACCCTGTCCTTGGCGAATGGCAGCAAGCCGGGCGTGCCGGCGCGTCCCGATCCGGAAGTGATGCTGGTGGACGTGTACAAGGCGCTGGCCGCCAATCGCCTGCGCGAAGCGCAGAGCAAGGTCGATGCGCTGGTCGCCGCCTTTCCCACTTTCCGTCTCGGCCAGCTGATACGCGGCGACCTGCTGTTGCTGCATACGCAGCCGATCAAGGCCTTCGGTGCGGCATCCAACGCGCCCGCCGACAAGTTGAACAATCTGCGCGAAGAAGCGATCGTGCGCCTCAAATCGCTGCGCGAACGTCCGGATCCGGAATTGATGCCGCGCGCGGTGGTGCAGATGCGCCCCGACCAGAAGAACATCGTGCTGGTCGATGCCAAGCTGTCGCGCCTGTACGTGTACGAGAACGACCACGGCCGCTTGAAGCTGACCAGCGACTACTACGTCAGCCAGGGCCGGCTGGGCGTCAACAAGGTCAAAGCCGGCGACCAGAAGACGCCGCTCGGCGTCTACTACATCACGCGGCGCCTGCCGGGCGCCAGACTGCCCGACTTCTACGGCCCCGGCGCCTTGCCGATCAACTATCCGAACGAGTGGGACCGCGTCAACGGCCGCAGCGGCTACGGCATCTGGCTGCACGGCACGCCGTCCAATAGTTACAGCCGTCCGCCGCTGTCTTCCGACGGCTGCGTGGTGCTGACCAATCCGGATCTGAAGGAATTGTCGGCCTCGGTCGAAGTGGGCAACACGCCGGTCATCATCGCCGAAGACGTCAAATTCATCAGCAAGGCGAAATGGGAAGCCGAGCGCGCCAGCGCCAACAAGATGCTGGAAGCATGGCGCGAGGATGTCGCCAGCGCGGATCCCGATCGCCTGCGCCAGCATTACTCGCGCAACTTCAAGGCGCCGCGCGGGCAGAATCTGAAGGGCTGGTTGCAGAAGATGCATCAGTCGCTGCTCGGCGCGAAAAACATCAGCCTGCAGGATGTGTCCTTCTTCCGTTACCCGGATCAGAGGGAATTGATCGTCGCCGCCTTCACGCAGGAAGCGACGATAGGCAAGACCCGCCGCGCGGTGCATAAACGCCAGTACTGGGCCAAGGAAGGCTCGCAGTGGAAGATCGTGTCGGAAGCGGTGCTCTGACGACGATCCGATCGCATCGCGCGATCATTGTTTTTCTTTCTTCTTGCCGCCGTTGCAAGCACGTCCCGCAAGTCTTCGAGCGCGCGGCGCTTCACGCTTCTTTACAGTTGTAAAAGTCCGTTTCCCCTCGTGGTATTTCTCCGCGCAGTATTTATATTGATTCCGTGGCGACGCAGTTTTGAGCAAACCGATTCCGGTTTGCGAGTCGTCAAAAGGAGTCAATCATGTCGCAGAAAAAATGGATCGCCGCTGCACTGCTTGCAACGGCAGCCGTCTCGACCACCGCCTCCGCCAGCGATCGCGGCGTCACCACCGCGCTCGGCGCCGTCGCCGGCGCGCTGATCGGCAACAGCGTCGGCGGCCAGGATGCCGCGGTGATCGGCGGCGTGCTGGGCGCCGTGGTCGGCAACAGCCTCGGCGACGACGGACACCGCCATGCGTATCGCCGCGGCTATTACGCGGCGCCCGTTTCCTACCGCCAGCCGGTTTACGCGCAGCCGTATCGGCGCGCCGCGTATGTCGAGCGCCATGACCGTGCGTATCGCGATGCGCGCGGCGCCGACTACCGCTACCGGGACGGCTATCGCCGCTGAGGCGGCGAGCGCGAATTCACCACATTATGCCGCGGCGGATCGCTGTGTCCGCCGCGCCTGAAAGGCAGATCATGAAAACATCCCGTTCCCGCATCGCGATCCGCGTTGCGCTCCTTGTCGCGGCAGTCGGCGCGCTCGGCGGCTGCGCCGTCGTGCCCTACGATCCCTACGCCGGCGGCTATTACGGCGAACCGGCCTATGTGGCGCCGGCGCCGGTGTATGTCGCGCCTGCGATCAATTTCGGTTTCGGCTATGGCGGCGGCTACTACGGCGGCGGTCATTACGGCGGCGGCCACCACCACCGCTGGTAAGCAGGCGGGCGTTCGACAAAAAGGCTGGTCACGACCAGCCTTTCTTGTTTGCGCTGCTTTATCCGGGCGATTCAGCGGCGATGGTGATGGCGCGGGCCGGGGTAATACACCGGCGGCGGCACGATATAGGACGGCGCAGGATAGTAGCCGCCGCCGTAGACATAGGGCCGCACGTAGACCGGCCGCGGATAGGGCGGTTGCACATAGACCGGAGCCGGCGCGATAACGGGCGGCACTGCGTAATACGGCGCGGGCGCCGGCACGTACGCGGCGGGCGGATAGACGCCGCCGACGCCGACGTTCACCGACCAGTGCGGGCCGGCCAGCGCCGGGCTGCCGGCAGCGAAGGCGGCGAGCGCGAGCAGCGCGGCAGTAGCGGGGAAGAGGGATTTGTTCATGATGGAACTCCTGTGACCATTCCATTTAACGCCAGCCCCGGTCCTGCTGCCATCGCTGATTGGTAAAAGACTGTAACAGCGCAAGCTTGCGCATCCGGCAAGCGCCGCATGTCTGCGCGGATGGCGGCGGAATGAAAAAAAGCGCATGCTGCGATGTGCTTTCCCCGGTCGATCCTGTCCCGATTTATTCCGGCCGCTGCTCGGGGTAGGAGGCGATCAGCACGCTGCAGCGTATCTTCTCGACCAGCAGCGTGTCGGTCGCGCCGCGCCACCAGCGCATCGCCAGCGACTTCTGGCGCGAATGGCCGACGATCACCAGCTCGATGCCGAGCTTCTCGACCAGCTCCTTGATGATGGGCACCGGTTCGCCGATTTCCAGATGGCTTTGCACCGTCAGTCCGGCATCGCGCAGACAGGCAAGGCCGGACGCCAGCTCGGCCTGCATGCGCTCGCGCTCGGCCGCCATGTCTTCCTCGATGCCGAGCATCGGCACCATCGCATATTCGCCGATGACCACCGACTGCGGCGGATTGATGACGGCCAGCAGATGAATCTCGGTTTCAGGGCCCGGCGCAATCTGCACGCATTCCTGCAGGGCGGAACGGCTTTCCGGCGTGCCGTTGTATGCGACCAGAATCTTGCGGTACATAAACGCCTCCTGACGTCAGTAGCGACAGCCGCAGTATAACTCTGCAGCAGGGGCAGACAAGCCGGCTGCCGATCTAGGGCTGGCGGCGCGCCAGCAGCCGGGCGAAATTCAATCCGGCCAGCAGCACGCCGAGCGCGCCCGTGCAGATCACCGCGCCGGTGCCGAAACGGCCGACGCACAGGCCGGCCAGTCCCACGCCGGCCGACTGTCCCATGTAGAAGAAGGCGGAGAAGGCGGACACCGCGGCGCCGCGCCGCTCGGGAGCCATCTGCGTCGCGTTCATCTGCAGCGTGTTGTGCAGCATGTAGAAGCCCAGGCCGCTCAGGAAGCAGGCCGGAATCGTCCACCACCAGACCGGCGCCAGCGCAACCGCCAACAGCGACAGCGCCAGCAGCAAACCGCCCCAGCGTGCCAGGCCCTTCTCGCCCAGCGCGCCGACCAGGCGGCGCGAAGCGGCCGCGTACAGCAGGCCGCCGAAGCCGTACAGCATCACCAGCGCGGCGGCCTTGCCCAGCGAGATATGGTGTACCCGATGCAGATGCGTGGCGATGAAGGCGAAGGCGCCGAACAGGAAAGCGCCTTCGAAGAAGACCGTCAGTAGCACGACGCGCGCCCAGCGCTTGCCCAGCACCTGGCCGAATTCGTCCACCATGCGGCGCAGGGCCGATCCTTCGGCGCGGCGCGTGATGCGCACCTGCGGCGGCAGCCGCCGGTTCAGCGAAAACAATGCCGCGCTGATCGCCACGAAGCCGGCCGCGATGCAGAAGAAGGGCACGCGCCAGCTCAGATAATCGGCCGCCAGGCCGCCGAGCAGCGCGCCGGCCGACACGCCGAGAATCTGCCCGATCAGGAAGCGCGCCAGCACCGGCTGCCGCTCGCTGTAGGGCACGGCATCGCCGATCCAGGCCATCGACAAAGGAATGATCGCCGCCGCCGTACCGCCGGCCAGCAGGCGGCCGAGCAGCAGCATCGGATAGTTCGGCGCCAGCGCGCACAGCAGCGCGGTCAGCGCGCAGGCGGCGCAGGCCCAGGCATTGACCAGATACTTGCCGAAGCGGTCGCCGACCGGGCCGAAGAACAATTGCGACACGCCATAGGCGATCGAAAAGGCGGTGATGACGGTGGAAACATCGCCCAGCGAGACGCCGAGTTCGGCGGACAGCCGCGGCAGCAGCGGGTCGGTCACGCGCAGCGAAATCGCGCTGCCGAAGGCGGCGAAGGACAGGGCGGGAATGGCGAAGCGGGGGATGGCGGGAGTCGGGCTTTCGGTTTGCATGATGGGCTCTTGTTTAGGAGCGACAGCCTACCCGAATTCTCATTTTGATGCCGCGCGGAAAAGCGTTCGCCGGCAACTGCGGCATCGCCGGCGCATGCGAAACAAGCGCGGCCTTGGCTTCCTGTTTTCCTACAAGAAGTCGAGCGGCTTTCCTATACATCCGGCAGTTCGTTATTGGATACGATTTGTCCCGTTGGCCGCATTGCGATCCGCGGAAGTTGCCGAATCTTTGAACGCCACGGATTTCAAGAGCAACAGCGAACAAAGGGGTTCCATCATGTCCAACCTTCAGACCACGGTTTCTCCCCAGCATACTTCTGCCGTGTGGCAGTCGCTGACGAATGGCAAGCCGGCGGATGTCGCCTGGCAGACCTACGATGCGCAGGAGCGGGAAGCGAGCGAGGAGGAGCAGCTGATGAACCGCAAGCGACTCGAAGCCAGGCGCTATCTGCGCGAGCAGGCGCGCCTGTACGGCGAGAAGTACAACAAAGCCGAGTCGCGCGTGTTCACGCCGGAATTCGTGATGGAACTGGGCCGGGACAATTCGACGCGCCGCATGCAGAGAAATCCCTGGCTCGAATCCAGAATCAACGGCATCGATGAAGACGGCAGGGAAATCGGCGCACGCAGCGCCGGCATCCTGCCGTTCGGACCGGCCATCGGCCTGCAGGACATGCAGCCGAATCATTGAACCTTGAACGGCTGTACAACAGACGTTCCTCTTGACAGGGAGGCATCATGAAACGCTATTACGCCATCGCCTGCGCCGCAGCGACCGCCTGCGCCGCTTTTCTCGCGCTGAACGCCATGCCGGCGGCGGCCGAGTCGAATCCGGTGTTGCAGCCGCAGGTCAGCGAACTGCTGACGATGGCTGTGCCGCCGTACAAGTGGTAAGAGCTTCCTGAGCAAGGCGGCGGTCGGGTCGCAGCGCCCGCAGCCGGCCCTGGCGCCGGCGCGCGCTCGTTCTTTTGCCGCCCGTTTTACTGCAGGGCGATCTTGCCGTCGAAGTTCACCTTCAGACGCAAGCCCTCGATCTCCAGCGTCATCCTGGCCGGGAAGGTTTCGGTGCCGGCGATCGTTTTGCCGTCCAGCGCCTGCTGCACGGCCTTCTCGATCTCGTGCTGCGAGCTGACGCCGACCATCTTCAGGAATTTGCGCAGACTTTGATTGAAGTTCTCTTCATCCATTTCAGGCTCCTTGCATCATCGACAGATTGATCGGCGCACGACGCGCCGAGTTTACACCGGCCATTGCTCCAGACGATAGGCCGAATCCCAGAACATCCATTCCAGTCTGGCCGCGTAGGTATACGCAGCGTGCATCTGGCGGCGCGTTTCCTCGCTCGCATTGCCGGCCACGCGATCGATCGTCGCGATCACGGCGCGCACCGCGGTATTGAATTCCTCGCCGCCATAGGTATCGATCCAGCTCTGATACGGATTGTTCCGCGCGGCACGCTGCACGATGTCGCAGCCGATCTCCGCGTAAATCCAGAAGCAGGGCAGCATGCCGGCCAGCACCACCGGATAGGGCGAACCCCAGGCGTTCGCCATGATGTAGCTGGTGTAGTGATGCGTGGCCGGCGACAGCGGCGTGGCGGCGAAGAGTTCCGGCGTGACGCCGAACCGTTCCATGAAATCCGCATGCAGGCTGCGCTCGACCACGACCGCGGTTTGCGCGCCGGCGGCGAACTGCACGATTTCGTCGGTATTGTCCGCCTTCGCTGCGGCGATCGCCAGCGCGCGGCCGAAGGCGATCAGGTAATGCGCATCCTGGATCATGTAGTGGCGGAACTGTTCCTGGCTCAGCGTGCCGTCGCACAACTCCTGGTTGAAGGGCATGGTGCGGATGGTTTCGTACAGCGCGGCATTGGCTGCCCAGATTTCGGAAGTAAAAGACATGCGTTTCCTTGACGAGATGATGGCCGCCATGCGGGGATGGCGGCGCGATTATAGCGGAGGATATTTTTGCGCGTTCAGGATCAGCTTGTCGCGGATCGCGGCATCCAGATCGACGCCGAGCACCGAGGCCAGCCGCACCAGATAGAGCGCGACGTCGGCCAGTTCCTGCCGCACGTGTTCGGCGGTTTCCGGCGCCTGCGCGACCTGCCAGGATTCTTCCTCGCTGCGCCACTGGAAGATTTCGACCAATTCGCCGACTTCGCCGGTCAGCGCCATCGCCAGGTTCTTCGGCGAATGGAAGCGGCGCCAGTCGCGCGCTTCGGCAAATTCGTCCAGCGCCCGTTCCAGCGCCTTGGTATCCAGCAGGGTTTGCGTCATGTCGTGATGACCGGGAGAGAGACGGAAGCTGCGATTCTATCGCTCTTTTTATTTGCCGTATTTCAAGTCGGGAGCGGAATGTCGCGCCATGCAGTTCCGCATGCGCGAAAAAAAGCCCGGTCATGGACCGGGCTTCAAATATGCTTGGGGTGGCCGATGGGACTCGAACCCACGACGACAGGAATCACAATCCTGGACTCTACCAACTGAGCTACGGCCACCACTGATTTCCTGCAACAGGTACGCGGGAAAGCTCGCCATTATACAAAGAGCGCGCGCCAAAGGCAATCGCCATCAGGCGGCGGCAGTTCAGGCAGGGACTTCCATCACGCGCGGCGCCTGCTGCAGCAGATGGAAGAAGGCAGCCACCAGCGCCGCGCGGCTGCCGCTGGTGAAGGCCTGCAGCGAGCCTTCGCACGTTTCCATGCGCTGCAGGCCGCGCTGCTGCAGTAGGCGCTCCAGCTGGCGGGCGACCGCTTCGCCGGTATCGATGATGGTGACCGGCACCGAGCTTTCGCGCTGCGCGATGGTCTCGATCAGCGGCTGCACGAACGGGTAGTGCGTGCAGCCGAGCGCGATGGTATCGGCGCCGCCGCGCAGGATGGGCGTCACGTAGCGTTCCAGCATCGCGATGGTTTCGGGCGAATTCAGCTCGCCTTTTTCGATCTGTTCGACCAGGCCGACGCAGGCTTGCGACAGGAAGGACACGCCGGTCGAGGCGCTGATCTGGTCGCGCAGCGCGATGAAGCGGCTGCTGGCGAGCGTGCTTGCGGTGGCCAGCACGCCGGCCTTGCCGTTGCGGCTGAAGACCGCGGCCGGTTTCAGGCCGGGTTCGACGCCGACCACGATCAGCTCGGGATACGCCGCGCGCAAGGCTTCGATGCCGGCCGCGGTCGCGGTATTGCAGGCGACCACGATGGCTTTGACATCCTTGCTTTTCAGGAAGGCGGCAAGCGCCAGCGTGCGCGCGATGATCGCTTCGTCGGACTTGCCGCCATAGGGCGCGTGACCGGAATCGCAGAAGCACAGCAGATGTTCGGACGGTAGCCGCGCCTGGATATGGCGCAGCACCGACAGCGCGCCGACGCCGGAATCGAAGATGCCGATCGGCGCTTCCGCCGCGACGGGATGGGGTGTCTCGGAGAATGCCACGTCAGTTTTCTTTTTTATTTTCGCGGACCCATCATTTTGCCAGTGGCGTGCCGGCGAGGCGGATCTTTTCGATCTTCTCTTTCCATTCCTTCGGGCCGGTGGTGTGCACCGAGGTGCCGGTGGCGTCGACCGCGACCGTGACCGGCATGTCCTTCACTTCGAATTCGTAGATCGCTTCCATGCCGAGGTCGGCAAAGCCGATCACTTTCGCATCCTTGATCGCCTTCGATACCAGATAAGCCGCGCCGCCGACCGCCATCAGATAGGCAGACTGATGCTTGCGGATCGCCTCGATCGCGACCGGACCGCGCTCGGCCTTGCCGATCATCGAGATCAAGCCGGTCTGCGACAGCATCATCTCGGTGAACTTGTCCATGCGCGTGGCCGTGGTCGGGCCGGCGGGGCCGACGACTTCATCGCGCACCGGATCGACCGGACCTACGTAGTAGATCACGCGGTTCGTGAAATCCACCGGCAGCTTTTCGCCTTTCGAGAGCATGTCCTGGATGCGCTTGTGCGCGGCGTCGCGACCGGTCAGCATCTTGCCGTTCAACAGCAGCGTCTGGCCCGGCTTCCACGAGGCGACTTCTTCCTTCGTCAGCGTGTCGAGATTGACGCGCTGCGATTTCTGCGTATCCGGCATCCAGTTCACGTCCGGCCAGTCGGACAGCGACGGCGGATCGAGATAGACCGGGCCGGAGCCGTCCATCACGAAATGCGCATGGCGTGTCGCCGCGCAGTTCGGAATCATCGCCACCGGTTTCGATGCCGCGTGCGTCGGATGCATCATGATCTTCACGTCCAGCACCGTGGTCAGGCCGCCCAGGCCTTGCGCGCCGATGCCGAGCGCATTGATCCTGTCGCACAGCTCGATGCGCAGTTCCTCGGTCTTGTTCTGCGGGCCGCGCTGCTTCAGCTCGGTCATGTCGATGTCTTCCATCAGCGACTGCTTGGCCATCAGCATCGCGCGCTCCGCGGTGCCGCCGATGCCGATGCCCAGCATGCCGGGCGGGCACCAGCCGGCGCCCATCTGCGGCACGGTGTTCAGCACCCAGTCGACCAGCGAGTCGGAAGGGTTCAGCATCGCGAACTTGGTCTTGTTCTCGGAGCCGCCGCCCTTGGCTGCGACCTGCACGTCCACCGTATCGCCCGGCACCAGTTCCATGTGCACCACGGCCGGCGTGTTGTCCTTGGTGTTCTTGCGCTCGAACTGCGGGTCGGCC
>Ga0164242_10001872_pt1 | contig 24637 bp, 31 predicted proteins | sample OricomgcompostMG_FD_108783 | JGI IMG/M metagenome (GOLD analysis project Ga0164242, IMG submission 108783) | Miracle-Growth compost microbial communities from Emeryville, California, USA - Original compost - Miracle growth compost (MG) ...
CCATCACCGGCTGCACGACGTCGCCGCCCTGCTTGAGGAGCTTGTCGAAGTCGGCCCAGGACAGCCAGCAGTGGCCCTCGTCGCCGAAGGACAGGCCCCACGAGTTGCGGATCCTCACTCGCTTCTTCTTCACGTCGTTGGCGACGACGCACACCTGGTGACCACCGGCCAGGCCGGAGTCCTCGTCGACGTGGATGGTGGCGGTGTCATCCGGGGTGAACATCGAGTTGTACCAGGGCACCCCGATGCTGATCGGCCCGTCGTTGAGCATGCGCAGCGCGGTCGCCAGCGCCGTGGTGTGCCGGAACGAGTGGATGAGGCCCTTCTTCTCCAGCGCCTGCATCGACCACGGGCCCGAGGATCCGGTGTCGTCCGGCGGGTACTCGCCCGGGATCTGCGAGTCGTCCAGCTTCGTCTCCAGCTCGTACAGGGCGAGCGCGTCGTCCTCGTCGTAGGCGACGCCGGCGTGCCCGAACGGGGCCGTCACGAGGCAGCCCAGCGCGGCGTTCGCAGTGCACGACCCCAACTGGCCCTGGTCGAACACCGGCAGGAACTCCTCGTGCTCCACGGTCACGATCGGGGCGGTCTCGTCGACGACCGCGGCCAGCTCCGGCAGCAGCGCGTCATGGACCTGGTGCCGGCCGAGCCGGTACGGCGCGTCGGGGCTCTCGGTGAAACGGCGGAACTTCGGCATGGTGCTCCTTGATCGGGTGGTGCGGGTGAGGGTAGGGGTGCCGGCCCGGGCGGCCACCCACGAGACACGCCCGGGCCGGCGGTCTAGTGGCCGCCCCGGCGTTTCCGGGTGCGGGCAGCCTTCTTCGCCATGCGGGACCGCTGCTCGTGCGTGATCCCGGCGTTGGAGATGCGGGCCGCCTTGGACTTCGAGGAGCCCTTGCGGCGCAGCGCCTTGTACACGTCCTGGCGGGTTTTTGCGACGTAGCCCCACTTGCCGCCGCGGCTGGAGACCATAGTGTTCACTCCTTCCTGTCAGGCGATGCGCTCGACGGTCGCCGAGGTGGCGGTGATCGTGTTGGACGCGGACGCGGTTCCCCACGTGGCGACGAGGGCGAGGGTTTGGGCTGCGGTGGTGTCCTTGGTGGTGCCGGTCCCGGCGGTCATGCCGGTGGTGCTGGCCGGGGTTCCGGAGCCGCCCGCACTCAGCCGGTCGAGGAGCGTGGCCTTGGCCCACCAGGTGCCGGCAGAGCCGGTGGCGTTGCAGCCCAGCAGGATCTCCACCTCGAACGTGCTGGACGCCAGGCCGGACGCGGTGGCTGTTGCGGCGCGCAGCGCGGTGGCGAACAGGCTGGTGCCGCCGAGCTGCACGTCCAGGGCGAGCGTGGGCGTGCCGGTGGTGGACGCGGTGCCGCGCACGGTCAGCCGGTACACCGACCCGGCGACGGCGTCGTTCGCGGGGATCGCCAACGACGCGATCGCCGTCGCCGCCGTCGTGTTCGCCGCGGTGGCGGTCGCCGGGGCGAGCGCGTTGACGAGGTTGGCGCCGGGCAGGGTGCCGCCGCCGCGCGGATCAGTGACCGGTGCCGCGCCGCCGGTGACGATCGCCGCCGCGGTCGTCCAGCCGTTCCCGGACAGGTCGTTGTTCAGCAGCACACACCCGGTCGCGCCCGACGACAGGGAGATCCCATTGCTGGTGGTGCCGCTGTCCTTGTACACCTTGTTGCCGACGGCGGTCGTGCCCGGTGCTGTCAGCCGGATACCCGCCGACGCCGCGGCGCGGATCGTGTTGCCGCTGACCGTGGCCAGGCCGCCCGTAGACGTGGACGCGCCGACCGTGATGCCGTGGTTGGCGGTCGTGCCGTCGACGGTGTTGCCGACAATCGTGGCCCCCGCCGACCCGGCGGCGTTGATGCCGTTGGAACTCGCCGCCGTCACCGAGTTCCCGGTGATGCCCGCCCGCGGCGACTCCTGCGCGAGGATGCCGCCGGACGCGGTCGTGTCGGTCTTGTTGCCCTGAATGACGATGCCGGGCGCGTAGTCGGCACGCACCCCGTACCCGTTCGGGTTGCGGACGATGTTGCCGCGCACCACCACATCGGACCACTGTGCCGCCGACACGCCGTCGACCCAGATCCCGGCGTCACTGCCGGCGTCCTCGACGAGGTTGCCTTCGATGGTGATGCTGTTGCAGGCCTGGGTGACGGTGGAGTCGGTGACGGCGAGGATGCCCGCCGCCGTCGTCCCTGCGATCTTGTTGTTGGCGATGACGCTGTCGCGCCAGTACATGGCGCGGATCCCGACGTCCGCGCTGGTGCCGAGGATGGTGCAGTCCCGCACGGTGATCCGGTCGTAGTAGGAGTCGGCGAGGATGCCGTGGGAGCCGATGGCGCGGCCGGCCGACGCCAGGCGGGCGGACGGCCCGAACCAGCAGCCCTCGAAAACGACGTCCTCGCAGGCGGTGCCGTCGTACTCGGGGATCGCACTGTCCCCCGACTTGGCCAGGTCGATCTCGACGAACTCGCTGGTGGCGCGGGAGCCGTCGCCGGAGTTGTCGATGAACCCCTCGAAGCGGCAACCGGAGACGAGCGCACCGGACACGGCGTTGAGTTCCAGGGCGTGCGCGCTGGACGTGTCGCGGAAGGTGGCGTCGCGGACGACGATGTCGGTGCACTTCATGAACGTGGCGATGTTCGTCGTGGCGGTGGCCACGCCCGTGCCGTCGGCCGCGTTGTAGGCGTTGCCGTCCCACACGCCGCCGTACAGGCGAATGTGGGAGTGCCCGTTGTAGCCGGTCACGTCGTCGTCGCCGTAGAAGTTCCGCAGACACCCCGTCGTGGCGTGGATGGACTTGATGGTGGCGCCGTAGGCCCAGATGGTGACGCCGGCCCGCACCACCAGGAACGTGGAGACGGCGTAGGTGCGGCCGCCGGGGAACCACACGATGCCGCCGCCCGCCGTGTAGGCGTCGTCCAGCGCCTTCTGCAACGCGAGCGTGTCGTCGGACACGCCGTCACCGGCCGCGCCCTGCGGCACGAACACCCCGGCGGGCAGGCCCGATCCGCCGGTGGCGTCGGTGACGTCGGCCGGCGGGTACACGCCGGTGTTGCCGGACACCCACGTGCCGGTGAGGCGAATGTTCGTGGACGCGGCGATGTCGGCGTTCGCGGAGCGGAGAAGGACGGTGCCGTCGGGGCTGATGGTGGCCTCGCCGTCGGCGAAGCCGTTGCCCCACTGGCAGTTGATGGTGGTGGCGGGCCGCCAGTCGCCGGGGAGTGTGGCGCACAGGGTGTCCGGGATGTTCCCGGAGGAGGCGGAGATGGCCGTGGTGACACCGACGAAGATGTCGACGAATGTCCAGCCGCCGGCCTTCCAGCCCTGGAAGGAGCTGACGGTGAACCCTGTGGCGGCGGTCAGCCCGGATGAGGTGGTGGCGTCGGGGGTGCGGTCGTTGAGGCGTTCGGGGGTGATCTTCATGCCGCTGAGCCAGAGCATGGCGCCGTCCTCTCTACGGCGCGAGGCCGGTGTAGGAGGGCTGCCACAGGGTGACCGGTGTGCCCTCGTCTTGCGGTTTCGTGACGCCGTTGACCGATCGCACGACGGTGAACGTCTGCGGGCTGGCGGTGCCGGTGATGCCGGTGACGGTCATGCGTTCCCCGCCGACGTTGATGTCGAAGGGGAAGTCGTCGGGGAACCCGTCGGTGGTGATCCACAGCGCGTACAGGCTGTTGTCGGTGGCGACCGACAGGACCGTGTCTGTCTCGTCGACAGCTGCGGCCAGGGTGCTGCCGTCGCCTCCCGTGCGGGACGTGGCGGCCACGGCGGTCTGCCAGATCCCGCCCGGGGTGCAGTTCAGCTGGAGTGTCCAGTTGGCGCGGTCGGTGGTGATGGTCTCGGTGTAGCCCTGGCACATGAGCAGCAGATCGTTCGGGGACACGTCGGCGGGCACATCGGTGAGGCTGGCCAGCAGGCCGACGTCGAGGTCGTACACCTCCGGGTGCTCATCGGCGATGAGGCCGGCGTTGATCGTCAGGGTGGGGAAACGCGGTTCGTCCCAGGTGCCCTGGTAGACCAGCCATCCGGCGATCTGCGCGGTCTGGTCGTCGGTGTACAGGTTGAGAGTGACCTGTGTGTCGTACAGGCCCACCCCGTCCGGGTCGTCCTCGGGCGGGTTGACGTTCAACGGCCCGCTGGTCTGCACGTACCGGCCGGAGGATCCGCCCGAGCGGGACACGGTGGCGTCGTTGACGATCAGGGAGTCGTCGTCGGTCGGGTCGAACGTGCCGACGACATGCCCGCGCCCGGTGTAGGACAGGGCCAGGGTGACGTCCTGGTTCTCCAGCCAGTCCGGTTGGAGGTACAGCATCCCGGGCCGGTCCCGCTGGTCCAGCAGCACCCCGCCGTCGGCGTCGCCGGCGTCGTCGAGGATGTCGAGGAAGTTCGCGAGCGGCTGCGGCCCGAGCTGCTTGCCCGCGTCGAGGCGGCCTAGTACGCGGACGGGAATGTTCTCCTGCGCGGCGAGCCGGTACAGGCGCTCCATGAGGATCTCGCCGGCGTAGCCGAGCATCGGGTTGCCGCCGTAGGGCCGGTCGACATCCGCACTGTAGGCGTCGGTTTCGGTGGTGTTCCACACGCTGATGTGGCCGATGGCGAGACCGTCCACCAGGGCGCTCCACCCCGATGAGGGGGAGCCGGCGGCGGTGACGGTACCGGGCGTGGCGGAGGCCAAGGTGGTGGAGTAGCCGGCCGTGTCCCCGCCGACGGGCGCATAGTTGATGGCCCACGTCAGGCTGCCGTCGCCGTTGTCGGTGACGTAGAACCAGCCGACGGTCCACTGCCCGGCCATGGCGGCGGTGTCGACGCTGATGGTGAGGTCGACGAGGCCGTCGCCGGTGTCGTCCATGCCGTAGATGCGGGTGCCGGCGGGGCCCATCTGGATACGCCAGTCGTGGACGGTGCCGTTGGTCCGTACCGACATGACGGTGGCGACAGCGCTGGGCACACTGTCGTATTTGAAGATCCAGTACACGGCCCAGGAGCCGGTGGACGTGTAGGCGGGCACGGGCGCGGTCAGGTAGGAGCTGAGGGCGCCGCCGCTGGTGTCGACGGTGGGCAGCGCCCCCGAGCCGAGGAGGTCGGTGGCGGCCCCGAAATCCATGTTGATCACGGAGGCGGGGTCGACGCCGTCCAGCGACGAGTAGGCCTGCGTGGACCCGGCGTCGTCCTCGCACGCCCAGTAGGCGACCGGCCCGTAGGTGGGGATGCGCTGCGCCAGCACCGACGTGAGCGCCTTGTGGCCGGTGCCCAGGCGCCGCCGCATCGACTGCGCGGTGATGGAGACGATCTGGTCCCGGTCGGACACGTCACGGCTGCGGGGCCATTCGGCGATCTCCCCGGAGAACCGGGTGGCCCAGTCGGTGACCTCCGCGCCCCCGCTGATCGTCCACGGCAGGCCGGTGCTGTCCGTGAACGCGGTCGTTCCGGCGGGCAGGCCGGTGAAGTCCACGTCGACGGCGACCGGGCCGCCGATGCCGCGGCGCAGCTGCATGCGGGTGATGCTGGCGTCGACCGGGCTGGCCCCCGTCCGGCCGATCGTCAGCGGGGTGGTGGTGCCGGTGACGAACTCGAACTCGTCGAAACCGAAACTCGTCGCGGCACGCAGCGCCGTCCACGGCCCGTCCATCGACCACGCCTGGTAGAACGTGACCGAGCTGTCGCTGACATCCATGGTGACGCGTAGCGCTTTGCCCCCATACAGGGATGTGGCGACGAACGCGTACCCGGCATGATCGTTGGTGCCGTTCACGTAGAAGTAGAACCAGCCGTCGCCCGCCCGCAGACCCCACGACCGGTCGGCGGCGGTGGTGCTCCACCGTTCGACCAGGACCCGGTTGGTGGCGGGGTTGGTGACGATGTCCGCGTCGAACTCGATACGGACGTCGAGGTCGCCGTTGATGTCGAACGCGTCGGCGGCGGGCGTGCTGGCCAGCCCGGTCGGGTCGTTGATCTGCAACCGGGACGCCGGGGAGGGGATGGACAGGCGCAGTTTCGTGTTGCGGCCGATGCGCCGGTAGTAGGGGCCGGTGGGGTTGCGCGGGTTGTAGCGGCCGTCCCGGTCGTTGAGGGTGAGCGTGACTTTGGTGGCGTCGGGGTCGTTGGACCAGTCCTGCCGGCCGCGGGTGATGACGATGTCGGCGGAGGTGCGCACGTCGTCGCTGATGTCGGTCCACGTGCCGGCGACGTTGAGTTCGGCCTTGTAGTCGGGCATGTCAGCTCGCCGCCTGGAGGCCGTAGGACTGCGCGCCGTTGATCTTGATGGACTTTTTGAGGAACGTGGTGAACGCGGTCTCGCCGCCGGTCGCGTCGAACGCCAGGCGGATGGTCTGTACGCCGTTGCTGCCGGACTGGCCGGAGGTGCGCACCGCCGCGTCGATGTTGCTGGGGATCTGCGAGCCGATCTGTGCCAGGGCGCCGCCGGCGGCGCCGGTCGCGGCGTCGGTCAGGCGGCCCACGGCGTCGACGACGCTGCCCTGTTCGGAGGCGATACCCAACGCCAGGCCCTGGCTGGTGTACATGCCGATCTCGTGGAACACCCGCGACGGGCTGCTGATGCCCAGGAACGACTTGGCGGACGACACGGCGCCGGACACCGCCGACTTGGCTGCGTTCGCGGCCGCCCCGGCCATCGACTTGATGCCGTTGATGAGGCCGGCGATCAGGTCGTGCCCGGCCGACCTGAGGAGGTTGCCGAGGTTGCCCAGCGCGGACTTGATACGGCCGGGGATGCCGGAGATGTAGGACAGCAGCGACGAGACGCGGGATCGGGCGCCGGTGTACAGGGACTGGAAGAACCCGATGACGCGGGTGACGATGCTGCGGATGCCGTTGAGGATGTTCCGGATCGTGTTGATGTTCCCGTTGATGACCGCCTTGATGGCTCCCCAGATCGCGGCGGCGGCGGTCTTCAGGGCGTTCCACGTCGTCGTCCAGGCGGTGCGGATCGCCGCGGCGACGGTCTGCCAGGCGAGTTTGAACGCGTTGAGCGTCGACGTCCACGCGACCTTGAGGGCGTTCCACACTGCGGCCGCGGCGGTCTTCAGGGCGTTCCAGGTGGCGGTCCACGCGGCGCGCAGCCACCCCCACACCGCGGCGGCCGCCACCTTGATGGCGTTCCACGTCGCCGTCCACGCGGTCTGGAACCACGTCGTCTTCGTCGCGATGATCACGATGATGGCGATCAGCGCAATGATCGCAATGATGATCAGGGCGATGGGGTTGGCGTTCATCGCCGCGTTCCACGCCCACTGCACCGCCGTCCACACCCGCGTCGCAGCCGACACCGCCAGCGTGACCGTCTTCTGCGCCAGCAGCCGCACCGTGGCCAGCGCCGTCCGGTTCCCGAAAATGGCCATCTGTGTCGACGACAGCGCGGTGTAGGCGGCGTTGACTTTCGCCGCCGCCTTCAACCCGGCCATCGCATACAGCACCCCGGTCAACACCGGAACCGGCGTGTTCGCCACCAGCTTCGTGAACGCCCCGGCGAGCAGCAGCATCGGACTCGACCCGCGGGAGACGGCCTGCACCAGCCGCACCCCGGCCTGCGCCACCTGCGCGAGGACCCCCAGCAGCTTCGGGCCGTTGGTGTCGACGTACTGGATGAACTTCTGGAATCCGCTGTTGGTGCTCAGGCCCTTCCCGAACGCGGCGAACCTGGCGGTGAGCTTCTGGAGGCCGCCGGTCATCGTGGCGGCCTGGGGGGCGAACGCTTTCCCGATACCGCCCAGGCCGGCGACGATGTTCTTCACCGACTGGATCAGCGCGGGCAGCGCGGCCTTGGCGATGTTGTTGATCCCGGACAGCATGTTCGCCGCCCCACCACCCGACACCCAGCCGGCGAAAGACTTCACGAGGCTGCCGACCGCGCCGGACGCGGTCTTCACCAGCGGCGTCAACGACGGCAACAACTTCTTGATCGCGTTCAGGCCGGTCGTGAAAATCGGCATCGTCGTCGACGCCAGACTGTCGGACCACTTCGAGAAACTCGACTTCAACCCGATGAACGCCGTCGCCGTCTGACGCGTCGCCGGCGGCAACCCCGCCAACGCAGACCGGTACGCCTTCATCGCCTCCTTGGAGTCCGACGACTTCGCCGCAATGTCCGCCTGCGCCGTCGCATAAAGCTTCGCAACGCTGCTGACCTGCGTCAGCTGCGGCTTCACCGCCGCGGCCATCGCCCCGACCGCAACCCCCGATGCGGCCGCGGCGACCGCGATCCCACCCAGCGCCGTCGCCGCCGTAGCAGCAGCGGCCACGGCGACCGGCCCGATCGACGCGATTTTCGTGACGAGCGTGACGATCGACGACTTGTCGATCTTGCGTAGGCCCGAGCTGAGGTCCGACGCGATCCGCGACCCCACCGACGACCCGGTCGTCGCCGTCGTCGACTGCACCCCCGCGGCGATCGCCCGCCCCGCCGCCTGCCCGGTCTGCGTACCGGCGGACACGAACCGGCCACGCGCATCCCGCAACCGGCCCGCGCCACTGTTCGCAACAGCCGTCACAGCAGCATTGACCTGCTGCGTGCTGGCCTGCACACCACTGGCAGCGGACTGCCCGAACCCCTGCCCGGCCTGCTGGCCGGCCGCGACGAACCGGCCCCGGGCATCCCGCAGCCGCACGACACCGGTGTTGCTCAGGTTCGTGATGGCCCGCTGCGCCTGCTGCGCACCGTCCTGGATCCCCGAAGCGACACCCTGCCCGGCCTGTTGGGCGCTGCCGCTGATGGCGTGGCTCGCCGACGCGGCGGCCGCCGACGCGTCGGAGGCCGCACGGATCGCCGACGCCGAACCGCTGTTGTTGACGCCCGCGACGACGGCTTCGATGCTGGCGGCCGCGGCGGCGGCGTCGGCGACCGCCGTGCCCTGATCGAATTGCAGGCCGACTGTGACGTTGTCATCGGCCACGGCGTGTCACCACCTTTCCGCCCATCCGCTTGTTCGCCCGCTTGACCTGCTGCAACATGTCCCGCCAGTGCATGCGCGGCCGCCGTTCGTTCTGGTCCCACTTGGGGAGGAAGTCGGTCGGTTCGGCGCGGCGGCCGCGGCCGGTGCGCATCGAGTTGGAGATGACCGCGGCGAGGATCGCCATGTGCACGTCCTGCCGCTCCGAGCCGAGCGGTCCGGTGACCTTCTCGTAGGCCATCCACTCCGCCAGCTCGGCGGAGGTGGTGCGGGCGAGGAGGTCGGTCACGGTCATCCCCAGGTGGGCGGCTAGTCGGTGGTAGAAGCGCCGCTCGGGGCGGCTGCGGAGTTTCCCGCCGCGGCCTCCACGGCCTGCGGGTTGAGACCGGACAGGTCGGAGGCGATGGCGTACAGCCGGTCGAGGACGGTGCCGTTCTTCGCGCCCAGCGCCTTGACGTCCCGGTCGTCGAACAGGCGCTGCCCGTCCTCGTCGACCAGGGCCATGACCAGCAGCCGGGCCCGCTTGTCCTCCAACCGGACGCGCTGCACGTTGCCCTGGGAGCCCATGACGACCATGCCCGCGTCCCAGGCGTCGCGTTCGGTGCCGGACAGGGCGCGGATACGGACGGGCCGGCCCATTCGGGGACGTCCTCGTCGCGGTAGTCGATGTCGGTGGCGTCGAGGATCTGCTGCCGGTTGAGCATGGTGGGTGTCTCCGCAGGCGTGGGTGTGGGTGTGGGTGGGTGCGGCGAGCCGGGGTCAGGATTCGTCGCTGGTGAAGGTGGGCTTGCCGGTGATCTGCCAGGACAGGTCGGCTTCCGCCTTGTCGTCGTAGGGCGCCGACGGCTTGAACTCGGTGAGGATCGCCCCGAACTGCCAGGTGGTGGCGGCGTCGTCGGGGAACACGACGCGGTAGTTGCGGGGCTGACGGTCGTCGAAGTCGTCGACGAACTGGTCGTGAAGCGTCGGCTGGTAGTTGACGGTGGCCTTCATCTCGCCGCCGTCGACGAGCCCGCCCAGGTACTCCTTCCAGCCGTCCTCGCTGCCGTGGCTGGTGACGTCGATGGTGTCCCGCTTGATGTCGGGCAGATCCAGAGACGTGACATCGGCGATGGTGGTGAACACCTCGGGGGTGGCGCCGTCGCCTCGCTGCAACTGGGTGCCGAACGCGTCCATACCGGCCATCAGGTGGCCTCCTGTTCTGTGATCACCCGGAGGTCAACCGGGACGTGTCGAAGGGTGATGTCCGGATCCCGCAGAGTCCGCAGCTGGTCGAACCGCACGGTGATGCACCGCCACGGGGACGGGAGCGCCAACGCGGCGGGCTGGTGGTCGAGCGCGGCGACGATCTGTGCGGCGATCGCCAGGGCGGGGGCGTAGCCGTCGGCCTGCACCCACACATCGCAGGTGACCAGCGACGACCAGCCGTAGCCGGTGAGGCGGTTGTCGGGGGTCTCGGCGGTGGTGCCGATCACCACATACGGGAAGGGCACGTTCTCGGGCGCGCCGTCGTACACGCCCACCCCGTCCAAGGCGGTAGTGAGCGCGGCGTACACGCCGGTCTGGATCGCGGCGGTCGGCTGCTCGGCGACAGGCAGGGCGATCATTCGTCGATCACCGCCTCGACGGCGCGGGCCACCCGGCGCGGGAACTCGCCGCGCGCCCACTCCGCAGCAGGCCGCACATAGGGCTGCGCGCGCATCTTGCTGGTGCCGTACTCGACGTACCCGGCGTAGTCGACGCCACGCGGCCCGACGGTGTACCGGTCCCCGTCGGGCAGCGCCTCGATGCGGTCGCGCAGGTTCTCGGTGTCGACCGGCACGATCTGCTTCATGCGGGCTTCGGTTGCTGCCGCGACCTCCGGCACCGTGGCCCGGGCGGCAGCGACCGCGGCCCGGACGCGGGCGACGACACGGCCGGCGAGCGACCCTGCGCCGCGGGCGGTGAGGCGGGCGGGCATCAGCGCAGCCCCCTCTCGCGGCGGGCACGGTCCATCTGCACCGCGAGGAGCCCGTACAGGGCCCATGCGGTGGCGTTCTGCGGGTCGCCGTCGGCGAGGGCTTGGTGGGCGTTGCGACGTGCTTCGGCCGGGCCGGGCAGCGGCGCGTCGGTCGCGTCGGGGGCGGTCACAGTGCGGTCCCCTTTCGCTGCACGTACAGGCAGTCCGCCCGCCGGTACACGCCCGGGGTGGAGGGTTCGACGACGTCGACGACCCGGTACACGTGCAGCAGGTCCCCGTCGGTGGTGCGCCATTCGTCGCCGCGCCGCACGTCCGCCGCGGGCGCGCAGTAGATGCGGTGCGTGAACTCCGCACCCGCCTGCTGCGCCGACAGGCGTTCCCGGGCCGTGGCCTGGCACAGGCGCATCGGCAGATCCTCGGCGACCAGGGACCAGGACGGGGTGGTGCCGCCCATGCCGTCCGGCTGGTCGGTGGCCCGGTACAGGTGCAGGCTGCTGGGCAGCAGCATCCCGGCGGCGGAGACGGTCACATCGGCCTCCACGGGATCATGAACTCGTAGTCGGAGTCGCCGGCGTCGACCAGGACCCGCTCGGGTGCGGTCAGCGGGTCGATGGTGCGGGTGCGCCGCCACTTGAGGCGTCCGATCCACCGTGCGGCCATCGGGGCGAGGACGATGTCGTCTCCGGCCGGGTCGTCCTGCCGGGTGTACGAGTAGTCGCCCAGCGTCTCGGACTTCTTGACCACGCCGGTGCCGAACGTGTCGCCCTGCGCGCCCTGCCACACCGCCTGCCAGGCGACGGCCTGCTTGAGGATGCGCATGGTGCGCGCGTCGATCAGGCCGGGGTCGACGCCCTCGTGCAGGTCGGTGTACAGGTCGATGACGGACTGGGCAGCGTCCAGCGCGGCCTGGTCCACCGTGCGTCCGGTGAACGAGGCTGCCTCTTCGGGCGTTGCCCACGACACGTCAGGCCCCCCGGCGTCGCACGGTCGCGGTGAGGGTCAGTGCGCCGCTGGTCTGGCGGGTGGCGCGGCGCACGGTCGGCCAGCCGCCGGGCACGTCGTAGCCGTCGTTGGTGGCGTCCGTGACGAACTGCTCGCGTGCCTGGCGGGGGTTGGTGTCGGCCGGGTAGGTGCGGGTCATGCGGTCGCCGTCGACCCGCACCCCACCCGACTCCTGCCCCTGCTCCTGCTCGGGCTTCGGCTCCTGCTCGGGCTCGGGCTCGGGCTCGGGCTTGGTGGGGGTGGCCGGCGGCTGGTCGACGTGCCCGGTCAGCCGCTCCACCAGGTCGGCCTTGCTGCCCGACACGGGCAGCCCACGCCTGCGGCACTCCTCTACGAGTGCCGCCCGCGTCTGCGTCTCCCAGCCGCCGTCGGACATCAGGACTCGCCGCCCTCGCCGGAGTCGACGAGCACCGCGAAGGCCTTCTCGTGGCCGACCGCGAAGCCCTTGCGGACCCGCATCTTGATGTTGGCCTCGTCCGTGAGGGAGATCGCGGCGGGGATCGGCTGCGACTCCGGCACGCTGCGGTCGCCGACGATCAGGTAGTCGCTGTTGCAGACCACGAGGATCGGGGAGCCGGTCGGCGATGCGCTGGCGGTCGCGGAGGTGCGGGCCCCGGTCGTCCACCGGATCGGCGCGTTGAACAGGGTGTCGGGGGTGCCGGAGTCGGACCCCTGACCCCGCACGAAGATCGGCATGTCCTGGAGGTCCTTCACGCCGCGCAGCGCCTTCCGGAACGCCGGCGAGGCGATGACGACCGTGTTGGACTCGTCGAAGTAGTCGCCGTCCTCGTACAGGGAGAACACGGTCGACAGCTCGTCGTAGGTGGGGGCGCCCACCACGGCGGTCTCGACGACGTTCGCCAGCGCCGTGTACCCGGTGTCCGCGTTGTCCGTCGAGAGGGCCTTCAGCACGCTGGTGTAGGGCACGGTCGGCATCGACTCGGCGCCCGTGGTGGCCAGCGTCGCGTTGTCGAAGTACTTGCTGTAGCTGGTGGCCCAGTCGGTCTTCTTCGTGGTGATGATGTCCGCCGCACTGTCCGACAGATCCTCATCCGCGACGGTCAGCAGACCGGTGTGCTTGCGGGCGGTCAGCAGCACGTCGTCGTCCTCGTCATCCGAGGACGTGTACGTGCCGGACTTGGACAGGGTCGACACCGTCATGCCCGAGGAGCGGGGCTCCTTCTTCGTCTCCGACGCCATCGGCGTGTGACGCGCCACGGCCTCCACCGCGGACATCGCCGCGACACGCTGAATGACCGCGGAGTCGGTCTCTTCGGGGATCCACGCGGCGAAATCGTCCGCAGCGCCACCGGCGATGGTGTGGATGGGTCGGCCGTCCTTGCGGTGGCCGAGGATCTGGTGGGGCCCATGCTGGATGGGCGGGTTGGGGACGCCCATGGCGTCAGCCTCCGGGTGTGCGAATGGCCCCCGTTGGGGCCGCGGTTGGCGGCGCCCCACGAGGGCCATTCACTCGGGCAGAACCCGAAGTCGATCACCAGTATGCCACGCGGCGTCAACCCTTGGGCAGGCGGCGGTGTCAGCGCGATGCCCGCAACGTCCGTTCGGCCTTCTATGATGGCGACACCCACGCCTTTGGAGAGTGCTATGCCAGGGAAACCAGGCGGCAGTGTCGGGCCCGTGCAAAAGCGCATCGGCGAAAACGTCGCCGCCTATCGAAAGCTGCGCCACCTCAGTGTTCGCGGGCTCTCGGAAAGAGTGATTGAGCTTGGTTGCCCCATCTATCCATCTGCCATCAGCAAGATCGAGAAGGGGAAGCGCCGGGTCGATGCGGACGATCTGGTGGCGCTTGCCGTGGCACTCCATGTAACCCCCAACTCGCTGCTGCTGCCGCGAGAGTGCCACCCCGGAAGCACTGTTGAGGTCGCAGGTCAGACCGTCAAACCGCTGGAGGCGTGGGCATGGGCTACGGGCGGAGGGCCGATCCCGGCCTCAGCCCCTGAGGTGCTTCCGGTGATCACGGAGAGCCTACCGGACGAAGTTGCTCGGTTCCGTGACTCTAGCTTGGGATTTGCCCTTCAACGGTTCCACGAAGATATAAGCCGGTTGATCCAGATGTCGCCTTTGGTGGCTCGTATGTACCACGCAGAGGGAGAGTTTCGGAGTCGTGTGTCGCTGGTTCACAATTCACTCCAGCGGATCACCAGTGAGATTGAAAGCGTGGAGCGCAAGCTGGGCCGTGTGACACCACGCGGGGACGGCGCCCGGACTGAGGCGTAGAGCCGGGCGCCGTCGCTCATCGTCAGCGTCCGAGCAGCCTGTCCAGGGCCTGCTCGCTGGCGTTCTTCGGCTTGGGCTTGACTTTCTCGTCGCCCGACCCGGTGCCGCCCGCCTTGCGCGCCGAGCCCTTCGGCGGGCGCGGCGCTGCGGGCGCGACAGTCGGGGCGAACAGCTCGGGCAGGTCGGCCTTCAACTCGGCGACCTGGTCCGAGACGTCGACGTCGCCGTCCTCGTCGACCTCCACCTCACCGACGTCGATCATCTTCAACAGGCGGGCGACCTTGCCCGGCTGCGCCCCCGCGGCCAGGAGTTCGGCCTTCGCGGCGAGCCGCACCACCACCGGCTTGTACGCTCCCTCGCCCTCCGCGCGGGCCTTCGCGATCGCCGCCTCCGCCTCCGCCTTCGCGATGGTCTCACCCGTCGACGCGGCGTCGGCCCGCAGCTTGGCCAGGGCCTCCTCGGCTTCCCGGGCCCGCCTGCCGCGGGTCTGCGACTGCTGGACCTTCTTCTTGTACGCCTCCCGCAGCCGCGCCACCTCGGCCTTGAGCGCGGCCGCATCCTCACCCCCACCACCGCCGCTGCCGGTGGTGGTGTCGGTGCCGGTGTCGAGGTCGTCTTCGTCGTCGCTGTCGTCGTCCACACCAGCGTCGTTGTCGGTGTCCGCGCCGCCGTCGTCGTCGCCGGTGTCGTCGGCGCCGTCGGCGTACCAGAACGGCGAGAACAGCCCGGTGCCGTAGGGGTGGGTCCAGCCGCCCTCGACGGCCAGCGGGTTGATCGTGTGGGTGTCCATCATGTTCCTTCCGTAGTTGGCACGCTGCGGCCCTTCGGCCACGCGCCGGTCTTGACCGCCCGCCGCGCCACAGCGAGCACACTGGCCGGCAGCCCCGGGTTGGGTTCGGCCAGCAGCGCCCGCGCCGCACGTAGCCGTGACGCGCGCGACTCCGAGCCCAGCGACCAGCCCCGCGCGATCGAGCGGCGCGCCTCCCGCGCCACCACCGCCGGGAACGCCGTTTCGCCCCCCGCGGCCCACGACGCCCGCCAAGGGACTGGCCGGCACCTGCAATGCGGGTGCGCCGGCGGCCGTATCCCGTCGGCGTGGGGGCGGCGCTGCTGCGGGTCCCACGACAGGCCACCCGGCCAGTCGGCGCCGCGTTTCACGACCCGCCCCGCGTAGGCCGCACACCGCACACACCCGTCGCGCTCCGCGACCCACACCTCCGAGTCGGCCCGGGCGCGGGCACCGACCGCCCGCGCAGCGGCATCCACCGCCCGCGTCCCCGCCCCGGCCACAGCAGCCCGCACATCGGTGAGCGCGGCCCGGGCCCGGCCCAGCGGCGCCAGCAGCACCGCCAGACCCCGGCCCTCGACAAGCCTGCGGGACGCCGCCGCCGTCGCAGCCTGCTCCGCATCGGCCAACCCGTCGACCAGGACCCCGCGCGCAGCACCCAGCGTGTCGTCGGTGACGTGCAGGCGCCGCACGTTCGGGGCCCGCCCGGACAAGGCGAGCACCACCCCGGCCGTCTGCCGCACCCCGGCAAGAACCGCCTGCGCCGACACCGCACTCACCGCGGTACGGGCCGCCGCGGCAAGGCCCCGGAACACCGCGGCGACCGCCTCACGCACCACAGCCAGCAGCCGGTCCAAAGCATCACCCGCCACCGCCAGCGCCGACGCGCTACCGAACGCACGCACCCAGCCGGCCGCCGCCTCCCGCACCGCCGCATCCACCAGGCCTTCACGGTGCGGCACCCCCGCCGCATCGAGAGCATGATCCTCGATCGACCGGATCGCGTCGGTGTGCTCGCCCTGCACCATGCGCAGAACATCGTCGCTACTCGCCATCGCCGCCGCTCGCCTCCACCGGCGTGCCCACCGGCTGCTCGGGCACCTCGTCTGCGGCGGCGTTCGGGGCGCGCTCGGCGACCAGCACCGCCAGCACCTGCGCCGCGACTTCCTCCGCGTCGGCGATGTCCACGCCCAGCGCCTTGGCCGCACCCAGCTTCGACATCGCATCCCCAAGGGTGTCGAGCACCTGGACGCGCTGCTGCAGCTGGGCGTCGGTCGTCGCGGCCGTCCACGCCTTGACGGTGTCCTCGTCGTAGCCGGTCTCCGCCAACGCCACCGCCAACGGCACACCAAGCGCGGTTTTCTGCTTGACGAGGTCGAGGCGTTCCTTCTCGCTGGTGTAGCCGACCGGCGCCCACGTGATCTGCACACTGTCGTCGACACCGAGCACCTGCGACAGCCCGAGTTCCAGGGCCTCGACGAACCCGGCATCGAGGGCGTCACGGTGCCACTCCGTCTTGGAGTTGAGGCGGGCGTCACGCTGCCGAATACTCTCGCCGGTCGGGGTGCCGCCGCCGACACCGTCACCGGTGAAGTAGTAGGTGGGAGTGTTGGTGGTGACGCCCATCATCTGGACGTAGGTTTCGATGGGGGCGAGGAACTGCTGCACGTCGGCGGCCTGGAACTGGCCGAGCGCCTTGGCGGTAATCTCCCAGATGCGGCCCGGCCCGGACGTCAGGCTGGACACGGTCTCCTCGTCGTCGGGCACCGTACTGTCGTCGGCGTTGTACTCGATGTCGTCACCGAACGTCGCCGCCGTGTCCTTCAAAGCCCAGCGCTGCGGGAACGCCGCGAAATCCGACGTGGACAGCTGGTTGACGATCAGTTTCGTGATGGCCTCCTGCGGCCCGTAGGCGCCCTTGTGGAGCGGCGAACCGTAGGGGAAATCGTTGCGCAGGTGGATGAACGGGAACGCCCCGAGTTCGTTGGGAACCTCGCCGACGAACTGGTAGTCGACGGCGTCTTTCCCCTTTTTCAGCGCGGTGCGGTAGTACTCGATGCGGTACCCGGCATACGCCCCGAGGTACAGCCACGCCTCCCAATACCCGCCGCAGTCCTTGATCTTCACGGCGTGGTGCTTCACGCGAGGGTTGTCCTCGTCGTAGAACACGCGCGTCGACAGGGGACTGTTGTAGAACAGCGACACCGTCTGCGGGCCCTCATCCACCGGCACCGCCTGCGTGCCGTCCTGGCCGCCGCTGTTGCGGTCGGTGACCTCGTCGTCGACGGCGCCGGGCAGCGACGACTCGCCGGGCCACACGAACAGGTAGGCGTCGCCGAACTTCTCCGCCGCCCGGATCGCCGACTTGGACTCCAGCCGCATGTTGTTGGGCTTCCAGATCCCGGCCTGCACCGCCGCGGTGCCTTCCGGGGTGGAGGCGCGCACGTCCACGATCCGCAGCTTGTCGACGACCGCATCCACCGGAACCGCGCTGAGGACGGTCTTGTACCGCTGCGGCGTCGACCCCAACAGCTGCTGCAACAACAGGCTGGTGAACGGCTCCGCGAAGCTGCCGTCGTAGAACTTCTGCGCCTTGTGGTATTCGGGCTGGCACGCCCACAACTCCTCAAGGGAGGCGCGCAGCAGACCGATCTCCGGCTCAGACATAGGACACGCTCCGGGCGACAGGCCGCCGCGGCGGCGCGGTGGTGATCAGCTTGAGGACGGCGTTGCCGACGGCGTCGACCATGTCGTCGTGGGCGCCGTGCGGGAACGCCACCGCCTGCTCCTCGTAGGCCGGCAGCCGCCGGGCGTGCACGACGCGGGAGGGGATGCGCTGGTAGAGGGCGTGGAGCCGTCCGGCGCGGATCTCTTTCGGCTCCGAGTTGGTGAAGGTGCGGATCTTCACGGGCAGGTCGTGCAACGTCTGGTGCCACAGGTCGCCGCCCTGGTTGGCCTCCACCAGCACCAGGGCGATCTCCGGGTGCAGGGCCAGCAGTTCGAGCACCTTGGCGCGCAGTGCCTCGCCGGTGAGTTTCACCGCGGCCACGTCCTTCACCAGGCAGCGGCGCTGCGGGTCGGCGGGCTTGTGGGCCGTCGCGCCGACCACGGCCAGGCCCGTGTAGTCGCTGGCTTTCTTCGTGGTGACCGCGCCGTCGATCGACAGCACGGTGAACGCGCAGGGCATGTCGCCGTAGGTGAAATCGGCCTTGGACCAGTACGTGCCGCCTGCCTGCACCGGGTCGTTGAGGAACGTCTTCGCGTACCCGCGGGTCGTGCGGATCGACTGGAGGAACTCGGTACTCCACCGGCCCGGCCACAGGGAGCGTTCCGACCCGTCGGGGCGGGCGACGAGCGGCGCGAAGTAGGTGGTGCGGAACTGCTCCTCGCGGATCCAGTCGGCCGGCGGCTCACCGGGCGCGAGGACGGTCTTGGCGAGCTGGTGCATGATGCCGCCGGCGCGGGTCGCGGTGCCGACGAGCCGGACGTGGGCGCGGTCGTTCATGGGCAGGATGCCGTCGATGATCGTGGCGAGGCGCTGATCGGCCTGGTACTGGGAGTAGCCGGCGCCCTCGTCGCCTTCGACATCGTCCAACAGCAACAGGTCGGGCCTTCGGTTCTCCGGGTCCACCAGCCCCAACACTTCGGTGTCGATGCCGCGGGCGGCGAACGAGAAACGGCTGACGGTGTGGACCATCGCATGACTGTCGGCGACCGGGGTGCCGTTGGCCTTGCGGGCCGGGGCGCAAAGGTCGGGGTAGTCCAGGCGCAGCAGCGGGTTGGTGTGGAACTCCCGCCGCAGACCCGCCAGGTGGTCTTGGGCCTGTGTCGCCGAGGAGCTGAACGCGGCGATGAAATGGACGTGGCCGTGTGCGGCGGCCCACAGGCTGGTGATGAGGAACAGCGTGGTGGACTTGCCGGAGCCGCGCGGGGCGACGTAGGCGCGCCGGTCCTCCTTCGGGCCGGGGATGGTCACCAGGTGGAGGGCGTCGCGGTACAGGCCCAAGTGCACGTCACCGAACGTGATGTCGCCGTCGGCGCTGCGCAGGTGGTGGCGTAGGTAGACCCAGCCGAACAGCAGCGGGTCGTGCCGGGTGACCAGGCGTCGCCCTTCCGGGTCGGCCAGCAGCCGCGGGTCCTGCGCGGCGAGGTGCGCGTCGAGGTCGAACGTTTCGGCGTCGAGGCCGTCGAGGTAGCCGCGCTCACGCATCGCTGCTGCCGTCGCGGAGTTCCCGTTCCCGTTCGGCGGCGCGGGCTCGGGCGGCACGCAGCAGGTCTTCCATCTCGGCGGTGTGTTGGCTGACCTGCCCGGAGTGTTCGACCTGCATGGCGGCCGGCGCGTCGAGGCCGTCCAGTTTCCGCAGCGACTCGGAGGCGCGGATGATCCGGTCGATCGCGGCGAGGGCCGGGCCGTCGTCGATGAGCGGTTTGCCGTCGTCGTCCTTCATGATCTGCCCGTAGGAGATCGTGACGTGCTTGGTCTCCAGCACCTCGTGGGCTTTCTCGACGACGTAGGCGAGGCGGGCGCGCTGGGCGGCGCGGGCCTTGACGACCTCGGCTTCGGTGGCCTCGCGGATGGAGTACAGGCCCCGCTGGACACAGTCGTGCGCGGTGGACTTGGCGGTCAGGCCGAGCGCTTCGGCGATCTGCTGGTAGGTCCAGCCGTTCAGGGTCCACCGTGCGGCAGCCCACGCGTCGCGTTCGGCCTGGTTGCGGGGGACTTGGAGGCGGCCGGTGCGCACGGCGCGGGGCCGTTCGAGGCGTGGCGGGGGTGGGGGGATGTCGTCGTAGGGCCAGTCGCTGGTGGTGTCGCTCACTGCCGCGCCTCCCTCCACTGTTGGTTTGTTGGAAGCGTACAACGATCACCGGGTGGAGCCGGTGAAAGTGTGGCACACGCTGTGCACATCCCACAGAACACGCGGGTTGAGGTGCTGTCGCGGACGGCCGTGGGGCGTGTACGGAACCCGTCACAAACCACGCCCCGTCACCGCCCGGCCCGCATTGCGGCGATACGCTGCCGCGCACCCACAACCCACAGGGGGGAAACCTGATGGCCAGGCAGTTCAGCGACCGGCCCGACATCGACACGGCCGCGCAGAAACTCAAGATGACCATGGGCGGCAAACGGGAGATCAAGCGCCTGCCCGAAGCACTCTGGGAAGGCGAGACGGTGAGCATGCTCGCGGTCGGCCAGTACGGCGGCGGGCAGGGCATCGCGGCCATGACCGACCGGCGCCTGTTGTTCTTCAAGCACGGCATCACCGGCCAGTCCGTCACCGACTTCCCCTACGCCAACATCAGCAGCGTGGAATGGCACGGCGGCCTCGCGTCGGGCACGTTGGTGGTGTATGCGGCAGGCCACGCCACGAAGATCGAGGGCATGAACAAGGCCGACGGGCGCGCCCTGGCCGATGCGCTGCGCACCCTCGTGTCGGGCACGGTGAAGACCGCAGGCACCCCGGCGGGCATCCCGGCTGCGCCGCAGCAGGATGTGGCGGCACGCCTCGCCACGCTCGACCAACTGCGGGCGGTGGGGGCGATCTCGGATCAGGAGTACCGGGACCGGCGGGCGGCGATCATCGCCAGCATCTGACGGTCAGGCGGTCGGCGAGGCCCGCAGGAGCCCTTCCGCTATCGTCCCGTCATGGCGCTGAGCGTGAATGAGTGGGCAAGCGGGATGGCCAAACAGGTAGGGCGAGGAGTGGCGCACTACCGCAATACGGCCCATACCGAGGATGGGCGCAAGCTCACCGCTCAGGGCCTCGCTGACCGATGCACCGAGCTTGGGCTTCCGCTTGAGCGAACCGTGATCGCCAAGCTTGAGAAGGGCATGCGGCAGACCATCACCATCGGGGAGATGCTGATCCTCGCCCGCGCTCTAGGGGTGACGCCGCTGGAACTCCTGTTCCCAATCGGGCGCACGTCGGCCATCGAGATTCTGCCCGGCGAGCAAGCTGAACCATGGGCCGCCGCGAAGTGGTTCACCGGGGAGGCTAGCGGCCTCTCGTCAGCAGACGGGAGACCGAGCGGGGCGCAGCAGGACACGGCGCTCATCGACCTGTTCCGTCGACACGATCAAGCCGTGCAGGAGTGGCACCGTGCCACGCGCCTTCTCGGCCGTCTGCGTCACGGCACTGGCGCGCCCAAGCCCTTTCATGACGACGCGCTGGACGCGGCTCGTGGGTGCATGGCCAAGGACGAAGAGCACTTGTGGGCCCTGCGTCAGGAGATACACGACATGGGACTTACGCCCCCGGCGCTCCCGCCGTATCTGTCGTTCCTGGAGGGCACCCAGATCTGACGGTCAGGCGGCGCGGGCCCGGCGGGCAGGCTGCTCGTGCGGGCCCGGCTCCGGAAACAGCACGGCGAGACGTGGCCGCACGGCGGGGAACGACGAGTCCCCCGTCGACAGCCACGGCCCCGTCGGTGCGGGCCGCCCCGCCTCGATGCCCTTCGCGTAGACCTTGGGGTCGGCCAACGGCGTGGACGGCAGTTCGATCAGCGCCCCGTACACGCTGCGCCGCTGATACGCCTGGATGCTTCCCTCCAGCGCGCACGCCTCCAGCATCGGGGCCTTCCACACGACGATCGGAACGTGCAACTCGTAGCACAACGGGTCCTCGAAGCCGAGGTACTGGAGCAGGGCGAGGGTGTCGCGCAGGCCCTGTACGTACAGGGAGTTGCGCCAGCCGCCCTGCTCGTACTCGGTGATGTGCTCCCGCATCGTGTTGCGGTGATGATGCCCGAACCAGCGGATGGGCTCGACGGCGTACATGTCGTCGTTGAAGAACAGGAACGGGTCGGAGATCTCCGGCTCGCTGCACGCGGCGATCATGTTCGCGGTGACGGTGCGGTATTTGTTGCCCAGCACCCGGGTGGGGATCGTGCCGACGTCACGCACCCATGCGGGCCAGCCGCCGACGATCCACACCCGCCCGTGCGGCACATTCACCAGCGACCGCAGGCTGTAGCGCAACTCTTCGTTGCTGCCGGGCCGGCACGAGTACACGACGTCCATTACTGCTCGTACCGTTCGCGTCCGTCGAGACTGTGATGGACGACCACCCATCCCATGCTGCCGTCTTCCCGCTGGACGGGGCGCGTCTCGGGCCCACACGCGCAGCCTGGTTCGCCGCCGTTGGTGTCGTGATCAATGAGGTCGTCGACCGGGTAGACGTGCATGGTGTTGCTCATCCCCGGGTCAGCGGCTCTTCCTGCGGGCGGCCTTCTTCCGGCCGGCGGCGGCCTTCGCCTTCATGCCAGCTTTGCCGTACTTGCGGACGCCGATCCGGTAGGCGAGGCCGCCCGGGTTGCTCGCGCCCTTCGCGGCGAGCTGGGCCTTGAGCTTCTTGAATCCGACGCGTGCCATGCTGGCCACCTCCGATTCTCAGGCTAGCGGACGGGCACGCCATGGGGTTGGGGAGTTGCGCGGGGAAACAGCCCCGGAGTCGCGGGCTCCGGGGCTGCGGCGTGTTCAGGGGTTGATGGTGCCCAGCCCGATGGTGTCGTCGAGGGGGTGGCCGGCGGCCGGGTTGGTCCACAGGTTGGCGAGGGCGGCGTCGAGCGCCTCGCCGGCGCCGGCGTGCGTGTCGGCGGGTGCGACCCAGGCGAGGAGCCGCCTTGCTGCGGTGTGGGTTTCGAGGCGGACGATGCGGAGGAACAGGGCCTGCTCGGCGGGGGTGAGGCGCACGGTGGGCCGCGCATCGTCGGGTCTACCGGACATCACGTCTCCTCCGGGTTGTAGTTGAGGTGTGCACCGAGGTTGATGGGCGGGTCGGCGGCCTCGATGAGGGGGACGCTGAGGGGCACGGCCGGGGTTCGGTCGTCGACTGTCACGGCCTGGTACCGGTCGGTGCGGTGTCCGCAGGTGCAGCCGGGGTCGGTGCAGTGCTGGTCGCGGGGCGCACGCCGGTCAGCGGCGTCACGGCAGGGGGTGCAAATCATCGGCCGGTCTCCTCTCGGCGGGCCCGGTCGGCGGCGGCTTCGAGGAGGTGCCGTAGCTGCTGGGCGGTGTGGTTGGCGGCCCATGCTCCGATGAGGCGGTGGGCGTGGCCGGTGGCGTTGGAGGCTTCGCCGGCGGTCCAGTTGGGGTCGGGCCAGCGGGGGGCGTGGATGTCGGGGTTGATGAGTCCGGCGAGGACGATGAGTGCGGCGCTTTCGGCGATGGCCTGTTCGGGGACGGAGGTGGCGAGGAAGACGTCGGGGTTGAGGCTGCCGAAGGTGGCGAGGCGTAGTGCGTGGAAGGGTCCATGTTCAGCGTGCTGTGCTGCGTCGCTGAGGATGCGGGACGCTGACGCGGTGGTTGGGGTGGCGGCGATCTCTCGGAGGGACATGCTCACGTCGTCTCCTGGTTGATCAGTGGGGCGACGGTGAGGGTTCGTTCGAGTCGCGGTTGGACGGTGGTGTGGGGTGCGCGGTCGTGTAGGTCGGCCTCGAAGTCGAGGAGGTCGGCGAGGGCGTGGGCGAGGCCGTCGTCCGGGTGGGTGCGGCGCCACCGGGCGGCGGCGGCCCGGAGTTCGCCGGCGGGGGTCATCGCGCGGGCTCCTCAGGAGTGGTGCGGCTGCCGTGCGGGATCGCGGACAGTTCACGGGCCCGGCCGAGCCACTCAGCGGTGGCTCCATACGCGCGGGTCCGGTTGCAGCGAGCGCAGCGCCCGTAGGTGTCGTGTTCCAGGACTGGCTGCTCACAGACGCAGGTGGCGTGCGCCATTTTGATGGCCGAGCAGTCGTGGTGGTACAGGCCGGGCTCACCCTGCCACCAGCGCTCCCGTGGGCCGTCCCAGGAGTGAGAGATGTTGACGTGGTCATCCTTGACGGACCTGCCGCCGCACCAGGCGCAGCGGGTCAGGAGTCGGCGCCGGGCGTGCTGAAGCGGGTGGATCTGGATGTGCCAGTGGTGGATGTGCCAGCGCCAGGCCCGGCCGCTGATTGGGCAGGTGGTGGAGTCGTAGCCGGACGGGTCGCGGTGCCAGACGGTGATGAGGGCGGGCCAGTAGAGGCCGCGCCCCGCGAGGACCGTGAAGGCGCCGTGGAACTGCCAGCGGATGCCCTGTGCTGCGGCGGTCTTGGTCTTCCAGCCTTCGCGGCGGGGCCAGGGGCGGCGGATCTGGAACGCGACGGTCAACGGGTCGTGCATGTGGGCTCCTCTGTGCGGAGTTGTCCGGTGGCGGTTTCGGTGGTGTCGACGGGTACGCAGCGGGATGGCTGCGCGAGGAGCCATCCGGTGCCGGGCATGTCGCAGTTGTGGTCGGCGGGGTGCCGGTCGGCGTAGGCGAGTTCGCGCTGCGCCTGCGCCATGTGCTGGTCGCAGAGGAGGGAGAAGTCGGCGTTGCCGGGGGTGAGGGTCCATGCGATGTGCCAGGTGGCGGGGGCGTTGCAGGTGGGTGCGTCGGGTGCGGGTTGGGAGCCGCAGTGGAGTTCTCCGCGCCGTTCGCATGGGGTGAGTTGGGGGAAAGCCATGGTGTCTCCGGTTGGGGGCCCGGCCGCGTGTGGCGGCCGGGCCGTGGCGGGTGGTCAGTGCTCGTGGTCGTGTGTGCCCGTCTGTGGGCCTGGGGGCGCGTTCTTGGTGCCGTGCGCCGTCTGGGTGCCTGTTCGCGCCCCTGAGCGCCGCGCGGCGCGTCTGGTGGCCCTGTTGGGCCGGTACTCGCCGGGCCCGGGTTCGTCCCATGCGAACGGGTTGCCGTCGTCCTCGGGCACGACGTGCTCCAGGCCGCGCACCAACTCCCGCTCCCAGCCGGCG
>Ga0164242_10001873_pt1 | contig 24637 bp, 21 predicted proteins | sample OricomgcompostMG_FD_108783 | JGI IMG/M metagenome (GOLD analysis project Ga0164242, IMG submission 108783) | Miracle-Growth compost microbial communities from Emeryville, California, USA - Original compost - Miracle growth compost (MG) ...
ACCGTCCCCGGCTACTACGCCGAAGTGCACCACTGCACCGACTACGCCACCTGCCACACCACCGACATCAACGACCTGACCTTCGCCTGCGGACCCCACCACCGCCTGCTACAACCCGGCGCCTGGACCACCCACAAAAACGCCAAAGGCGAAACCCAATGGATCCCACCACCCCACCTAGACCGAAACCAACCCCGCACCAACACCTTCCACCACCCCGAAAAACTCCTACGCGGGGAGAACGGGGGTGAAGACGACGACGGCGATGACGACGAGGCGGCGTAGCGTCACTGCCGGGCGATCACGGAAGCTGCAGGGCCGTCGGCATTTTCACCCGCCACGGCGTACCGGGTGCCCCGCGGCGCACGCGACCACAACACGCCGTCGTGCGCGGTGACGCCCGCGGAGATCAGTGCCCGCTTGAGGATCTTGTTGGTGGCGGTGGTGGGCAGCCGGTCGTTGATGCGCACGTAGCGCGGCCACGCCTTGGGTGACAAGTCGGGCTGCGACGCAAGGAATCGCCCGAATTCTTCCGGGCTCAGCTGCGCCCCGGCGCGCAGCACCAGCGCGGCCATCACCTGGTCACCGACCCGCTCGTCGGGGACCGCGTAGACGGCGACCTGGCTGATGTCGGGCAACCGCGCCAGGATCCGTTCGATCGGCGCGGCCGCCAGGTTCTCCCCGTCCACCCGCATCCAATCCGCGGTCCGGCCGGCCAGATAGATCCACCCGTCGGCGTCGCGGTAGGCCAGATCGCCCGACCAGTACATGCCGTGCCGCATCCGCTCGGCCGTCGCCTCCGGATCGTTGTAGTAGCCGACGAACGGGCCGGCGCCCTGGGTGTTGACCAGCTCGCCGACCGCCTCCTCGAAGTTGGTCAGCGCGCCGTGCTCATCGAACTGCGCGACGGCGCATTCCTTCAGGGTGGTCGGGTTGTAGATGCTGACCCCGGGATACGGCCTGCCGATGGAGCCGGGCGGGGTGCCGTCTTCGCGCACCACGATCACCGCGAACTCGCTGGAGCCGAAGCTGTCCACCACCCGGCATCCGAAACGCCGTGCGAATTCAGCGATGTCGCGATCGGTCGCCTCGTTGCCGAAGGCCACCCGCAGCGTGTTGTCGGCGTCGTCGGGTCGCTCGGGAGTGGACAGGATCAGCGCCAGCGGCTTGCCGACATAGTTCAGATAGGTCACCCGGTAGCGGCGCACGTCGTCGAGGAACCGCGACGGCGAGAACTTGGCGGGAACCATCAACGCGCCGCTGCCGACCGCGACGGCCCACCCGGCGGCGACGCCGTTGGAATGAAACAGCGGCATCGCCAGATAGCAGACGTCGTCCGCGGTGACGTCGTATTGAAAGATGAGGCTGGCGCCGCACATGATCGCCATCCCATGCGCGAACCGCACCGCCTTGGGATTGCCGCTGGTGCCGGAGGTGAAGATCATCATGAACGGGTCGGCCGCCGTCACCTCGCGGTGCGGAATCAGCGGCGGCGCCGCGGCGACCGCATCGGCATAGGCCGGCGACCCGACCTCGAGAACCTGAATTCCGTTGAAGTCCAACCCGTCCAGCAACGGCAGGTGCTCGTCGTCGACAAGGAGGATCTGGCAGTCGGAGCGGTGGATGTCGGAGAGCAGCGCTGATCCCCGGCGGGTGGTGTTCAGCCCGCACAGGACGTAACCGCCGAGCCCCGCGGCGGCCATGGCGCGCAGCATCGCCGGTGAATTGCCCAGCGCCGCACCGACATGCAGCGGGCGGGCGGGGTCGGCGCGGGCGATCAGCGCCGACGCCTCGGCCTCGGCCTCGGCCAGGTGCTCGCGCCACGTCCAGGTCTTGTCTCCGTATGCGACCGCCGGGGTGTCGTCGTGTCGGCGCTGCCGCAACAGCTGCTGGACCGTCTCAATCATCGTGTCGTCAGCACCAGCCCGGCATAGCCGCGGTCGGCCACCTGCTCGCAGTGCCGCCGATACGTGCCGAACCCTCCGATGTAGGGCATGAACACTCGTTTCTTGCCTTCGATGTTGGCGCCCAGGTACCACGACGAGGCCGCCTTGGGGAACAGCGTCCGCTCGGCCACCTCGGCCACGTGCCGGGTCCACGCCACGGCCGCGTCCCGCCGCGGCTCGACCTCGGTCACCCCCAGTCGGCGCGCCGCACACAGCAAATCGATGACCCAGTCGACTTGGACTTCGGCATGCAGCACCATGTTGGCCAGCACCGAGGGGCTGCCGGGCCCGCTGATGCTGAACAGGTTCGGCAGGCCCGGCACCATCATGCCGAGAAAGGTCAGTGGCCCGTCGGCCCAGATGTCGCGCAGTCGGTCGCCGCGGGGCCCCGTGGGGTTGATGCGGGTCAACGCTCCGGTCAGCGCGTCGAAGCCGGTCGCGAAGATCAGCACATCGCAGGGATATGTCGTTGTGCTGGTTCGTATTCCGTCTGCGGTGATTGCTTCGATGGGCTCGCGGCGCAGGTTCACCAGCCGCACATTGTCGCGGTTGAAGGTGGCGTAGTAGCCGTCGTCGGTGCAGATCCGTTTGGTGCCGATCGGGTGATCCACTGGAATGAGGTCCGCCGCGACGTCGGGATCGGTGACGATTTCCCGGATCCGCTCCTCAGCGAACGTCCTGGCGATGTCGTTGGCGGCCGGATCGCTGGTTTGGTCGGGGAACGTCTTCGCGAACAGCACGCCACCCTCGCGCCACCGCTTCCACAGCGCTTCGGCCCGTTCGGCCGGGTCGGTGTCGACGGCGTTCTTGTGGTACGTGCCGTGCGGGGTGCCCGACGTTGCGTAGGCGGAGCGGCGGCGGCGCTCGGGATACTGCTCTTGAATCCGTTGCTGTTCCTCGGCCGAAAACGGCCGGTTGGGCATGGGAATGGTGTAGTTCGCGGATCGCTGAAAGACGACCAGGCTTTCGGCTTGCGCGGCGATGATGGGGGTCGCCTGGATTCCCGACGATCCGGTGCCGATCAGGCCGACCCGCTTGCCGCGCAGGTCGGGATCCTCGCGCGGCCAGGCGGCGGTGAAGTACACCTCGCCCGAGAAGTCCTGCGCCCCAGGGATATCGGGCCGGTTGACCGCCGACAGGCAGCCGGTGGCGCAGATCAGGAACCGTGCGGCAAAGGTCTGCCCGTTGCTGGTGCCGACGCGCCAGCGGCCGTGTTCGAACGCGGCGTCGACGACGTCCGCACCGAAGCGATAGTGGCGGCGCAGGTCGAAGCGGTCGGCGACGTGCCGCAGATAGGCGAGGATCTCCGGCTGTGCGGCGAAGCGTTCGGTCCACTGCCAGCTGCGCTGCAGCTCTTCGTCGAAAGAATAGGAGTAGTCCACACTTTCGACGTCGCAACGCGCACCCGGGTAGCGGTTCCAGTACCAGGTGCCGCCGACGTCCGGGGCCGCCTCGAGCGCGGTCACCGACAGGCCGGATGAGGCGGCACGGTGCACGGCGTAGAGCCCGCCGAATCCGGCGCCGATGACGAGGACATCGCTGACGTCGGTCATGCCGGGGCCTCTCCGTGCGCCGGATGCAACAACCCGTCGCCGGCCGGGGCGCCGCGCGGGCAGTAGATGCGGACGCGCAGGAATCCGGCGTTCAGCTGCTCCGGCATGGCCCGCACCATGCCGTCCAGCGGGTCGTCCATGTGCACCTCCGACCGCATCGTCGCGCTCATGCGGGCCGGTACTTCAACAGCGTGATCCCGTCCTGCAGATCGTAGAACACCGGGCTGACCCGCATCCCGATCCTGATGTCGCCGGGGTCGACGTCGACCAGCTCGGTGCTGAACTTCGGCCCGGCATCCCAGTGCACCACCGCGGGCAGCTGCGGCACCGCGTCGGCCCACGGCGGGCCGGTGGGCCGGCGTGCGACGGTGAACGTGTACAGCGTTGCGGCGCCGTCGATTTCCCGCCATTCCAGGTCGTCGGCCAGCGTTCCCGGTGACAGGGTGCGCGGATAGAACACGTAGCGCCGCAGCGACGGCGAGTACTGCACCAGGATCCGATGCTGCGCCAGGCCGTCCCAGAACGGCCGCGAGACGGGGGTGGGCTCGGGAATCGGGCGCGGTGTCATCGCTACTCCCCCTGCAGCAGCAGGGCGACCTGCTCGCTCATGATGCCGCCGTTGCCGGTCACGAAGGCGGTGTGGCAGCCGGGCACCTGGGCGTCGCCGGCCCGGCCCATGATCTGGCGGGCGCCGTCGACCACATGGTGCATGCCACCGGCCATGCCGGCCTGGCCGAAGGACAGTTGGCCGCCGGCGGTGTTCAGCGGGAAGTCGCCCCGATGGGTCAGGTCGTGTCCGCCGATCCATTGCATGCCTTGGCCTTTCGCACAGAATCCGGCGTCTTCCAGGCTCATCAGCACCGTGATCGTGTAGCAGTCGTAGATGGAGGCGACGTCCACATCCGGCCGGTCCAGCCCGGCCATCGCGAAGGCCCGTTCGGCGGCGCGCGCGATCGGGGTGGACAGCAGGTCCTCGGCGTACGTCGGTGTCTTGAAGGCGATGTGTTCGCCGAAGCCCTTGATCCACACCGGGCGGTGACGGCCGCGGCGGGCGAGGTCGGCGTTGGCGATCAACACCGCGGCTCCCCCGTGCACGCGCATCACCGTCTCCAGCATGTGGATGGGGTCGGCGATCATCGGGCTGTCCAGCACGTCGGCCGCCGTGATCGGGGTGCCGAAGAAGACGGCGCCGGGATGGGCACACGCGTTGGTGCGCTGGTCGACAGCGATCTTGGCGAGCGCGGCGGGGTCGTAGCCGAATTCCGCGGCGTACCGCTGGGCGATCTGCGCGTAGGGCGCGTTCTGGCCGACGTTGCCGTACGGGATCTCGAATTCGGCCTGCGGCGAGCCGTAGTTGTTGGATGACGCCCCATACCAATTGGGTTCGGGCGGGGGTCGGCGCGCGGAGTGCGGCACCGATGCGGACCCGGGGACCACGGCCAGCGCCGCCTCGCAGATGCCGAGTTCGACGGCAGCCGCGGCCCGCCACACCATGCCCGCGGAGCTGGCCCCGCCCAGATCGACGCGCTCACCGAAATCGCATGCCAGGCCCAGGTATTCGCACAGGGTGGCCGGTGCGAACATGGCCGACTCGGCGACGCCGTGGGTCAGCAGCCCGTTGACCCGGCCGGGGTCGACGCCGGCGTCCTCGATCACCAGCTTTGCCAGCAACGCGTACTGGTCGAGGGTGAACCGCGGCGGACCGGTCGGCCGTCGCTCGGCCGGCAGCTCCGCGATGCCGACGATCGCCGCTTCGCCGCGCAGCCCGGTCACGACCGGGCTTCCCGCCGCGGCAGCTGCACGGTGGCCGCGCCGGGCATCAGCACGGTGTCGTCGCGCCGGCCGGCGATGTCCAAATCGACCAGGCCGGAGCCGCTTTCGTCCAGCCGCTTGCCGGTGACCCGGCCGCCGAAACTGAGCGGTTCGCCCGGATAGGCGACCGCCCGGTTCTGCACCGAGAACGACACCAGTCGTCCGCGTCCGCCGATCCAGTCCCCCAGCGCGCGGGCCAGCAGCGCCGCCTGAAGCGGGCCGTGCACCAGCACATCGTCGTATCCCTCGGCGCGGGCCCACTCTTTGTCGTAGTGGATGCGGTGACCGTTGTAAGTGGCGGCGCTGAAGAAGAACATCTGGGTTTCGTCGACGGTGACGGTCAAGGTGGGGATGTGATCGCCCACGCTGACGTCGTCGTAGAACAGCTCGGTCATGGCGGCCTTTTCTCGGTCGGCTCTTGCTAGGGTCGGGCGATCATCGACGTCGACGCCTCGGCCAGCAGCTCGTCGTGCTGGTTGCGGTACACCGTGTGCCACGTGACGAGCACGAATCTGCCGGAGCGGCCCTGCTTTTCGACGATCGAGGCGATGGTGCGGACCATGTCGACCCGGTCGCGGTGATAGGCGGGCAGGTGGAAAGTGAAGCTTTCCCCGCCGGCCATCCGCTTGGGTGCGCGCGGAAACGCGAGGCTGCCCGAGACCGCGCCGGAGGATCCGTCGGGGCGCAGCGAGTCCAGCCGCGAGACGCCGAGGATCGCGTATTGCAAAAACAACGGCGGGCAGATGATGTCGCGAAAGCCGTTGGCGCGCGCGTAATCCGGGTCGAAATACAACGGGTTGTGGTCGCCGACCGCCGCGGCCCAGCGCTGCCAATCCCGTTGGTTCACTTCGCCGGTCGCCGACGCGGCGACCGTACCCACCCGCGCCGCCGACTCGGCGTCGACCAAGCTGTCCTCACTCACCGATCTCCTCCCAGGTTTGTTCGAGCCACGATGCGGCGACATCGGCGCCGCCGCCCAGCGTCGAACCGAGCCGGGCCCGTTCGCTCCACAGATGCAGGTCGGTCTCGGTGACATAGCCCATGCCGCCGTGCAGCTGGTGCGCGTCGAGCGTGATCAGCCGGGCGGCGGTGGCCGCATGCATGCGCGCGACGGCCGTCTCCCGGCTCGCGGTGCGGCCGCGTCCCAGCCAGAACACCGCCGCGTGCGCGGCCAAGCGCGCCGCCGTCAGCGCGATGTGCATGTTGGCGACCACGTGCTGGGCGGCCTGAAACGAGGCGATGGACCGGCCGAATTGGTGACGCAGCTTGGTGTAGTCGACGGTGCGGTCCAGCACGGCCTGCCCGACGCCGACCATGTCGAGCGAACCCAACGCCACCGCGGTGTTGGCCAGCCGGCGCAGGTCGGCCGGGGTGACGCCCGCGGCCACGGCGTCGAGCACCGCGTCGTCGCCGATCGCCACGTCGTCGAAGCGGACCGCGAAGGCCCGGTGCCCGCCGGCCATGTCCAGCGGCGCCAGGCTCACGCCCTCGGTGTGCGGGTCGACCAGGAACACCAGTGTCCGCCCGGCCGCGGCGGCCGATGCCACGACGAGGTCGGCGACGTCGGCGTCGGCGACGTAGTCGACGGTTCCGTTCACCCGCCACTGGGAGGCCGGTGCACCGGCCCGATCGGCGCGCAGCACCGGGGACACCAGCGCGGCGTCGCGGGCGCTCCACAGCGCGGTGGTGGCGCGCATGCTGCCCGACACCAGCGGCGGCAACCACCGGGCCTTGGCGTCCCGGGAGCCGAGCCGGTCGACGGCCAGGGCCGCCTGCACGCTGTTATGCACCGTCGTCGGGCACAGCGCCCGGCCGGCTTCGGTGTAGAAGACCGCCAGGTCGTCCAGCGAGCCGCCGGAGCCGCCGTACTCCTCGGCGATGGCCAGGCCGAAGACGCCCGCGCCGCTCAGCGCCTTCCACAACGCGGGGGTGCGGCGGTCGGTGTCCGGTTCGTTCAGCGCTCGCACCAGGTGCAGCGGGTTCTCGGCGGCCAGCAGCGCGCGCAGCGACGCCGCGAAGTCGCGCTGTTCGGCGGTGGGTGTCAGTTTCATCTGGGTGGTCGGGTCCGGGTCAGCGTCCGTAGCTCGGCATGGCGTGCCCGCGCTGGGCGATGATGTCGCGCAGCACCTCGTTGGTGCCCCCGCCGAAGCGCATCAGCGGGGCCGCCCGGTAGAGCCGCTCGAATTTGCCTGCCAGCGGGGCGTTTTCGCTGCGATGCGCCAGCAGCCCGTCCACTCCGAGCAGGTCGAGCGCCAGATCCGCGATGCGCTGACGCAGCTCGCTGGTGAAGATCTTTTCGACGCTGACCTCGACGGTCGGGATGACGCCGCTGTCCAGGATCGACGCCGCCTCGTAGCCCATCAGGGTGGCCACCGCCACGTCGGCTTCGGCCTGCGCCAGCCGGCGGCGCAGCCACGGGTCGTCGGCGGGCACCGTCCGGTCGCGGCGCGGCCGCCGCGCCAGCTCGTGCAGTTCCTCGACGGCGCGGCGCAGGTCACCCGCGTTGGTCAGGGCTCCCCGTTCGAGATCGAGCGCGCCGGTGATGTAGGTCCAGCCGTGGTTGACTTCGCCGATCAGATTGGTGACCGGCACCCGCACGTCATGGAAGTGCACCTCGTTGGTGCGGTAGCCCGACCACGCGTACAGCGGGCGGATGTCGATCCCGGGGCTGTCGATGGGGACGATGACGACCGAGATGCCGCGATGCCGGGTGCCGGTGGGATCGGTGCGCACACAGAGCCATTCGTGCGTCGCCCGCTGCGCCCCGCTGTTCCAGATCTTGGTGCCGTTGATCACCCACTCCTCGCCGTCACGCACGGCGCTGGTGCGCAGGTTGGCCAGGTCGGTTCCCGCGTCGGGCTCGGAATAGCCGACCGCACAGATCATTTCGCCCTTGGCGATCAGCGGCAGCCATTCGGTTTTGTTGCGTTCGGTGCCGTGCCGCATGATCATCGGCGCCACCGACGTCACGGTCAGGTCGGGGCCCGGCACGCCCCAGTATTCGAATTCGCTCATCAGCAGGTGCAGGTGCACGGCGCCCAGCCCCAGGCCGCCATACTCGCGGGGCCAGTTCAGCCCGAACCAGCCCTTGGCGCCGATCTTGCGCCGGAACCGGGCCACTTCGCCGTCGGGAAACTCGAGATCGTGTTGGGCGAGCTCGGCCCGCAACTCCTCGGTGACGTTGTCGCGCAGGAATTCGCGAATCTCGGCCAGCCAGGCGCGCTGCCCCGCGTCGAGTTCGAAATCCATTCCGGCGCCTGTGCCTTTCTGCGGGTGCCTTTCCGTCGGCCTCACACCGAGCCTTACACCGAGCAGCGCCAGCGTAACGCCACGGCGAGAATGCGCCCGGGATTTCGCCGTGGCGTTACGCCCGGCGTACCGCGAAGGGCCGGGAAGGGTCCCGAAGGATTGACGCCGCGCCTGTTAATGCGCTGTCAAGCTCCCGTTAAAACCCCTCGACATGCTCGCGGTTTCGGGCGGGGGCTGGGAGGATCTTCAGATCGGTTGGTCGGCGCGGACCAGACACCGCCGGGTCGAGGGACTCGAAGGACTCGAGGAGAAGTCATGCCCACCGTTGAGATGCGGCTCCGCGAAGACTTGCGCAACTACGCCGTCGAATTGCGGCAACTGGCTTACACCTTGCCGCTGGGCGTCGGCGAGCACGACCTGTTGCAGTTGTCCGACCGGATGCGCGCCGCGGCCGACCAGCTGGTGCGCAAGGGGGCGTAACCGCTCAGCCGCCTTTGAGGCGGATCTTCCAGCGCACGAACCCCAGGTAGACGGTGCTGATCAGGATCAGCATGCCCACGTCGAACCACCAGGTGCCCGGGGCGTGGCGCCAGTGCGAGTCCTTGGGTGTGAGCGGCCCGGGCACCAGCTTGGTCAGGTCGGCGGTGGACGCCGACGCGGCGAATCCCCAGCGCGCCGGGGTGGCCCAGGCCATCTGATCGAGCCCGACCCGCCCGGTCACCGGGATCATCCCGCCGGAGAACACCAGCTGCGACATCACCGCCACCACCAGCAGCGGCATGATCTGCTCGTTGGACTTGGCGACGGCCGACAGGGCCAGCCCCAGCATGGCGGAGGCGACGCAGGTCAGCGCGACGTCGGCGAACAGCTCCAGCGCGGGCTTGCCCAGGGCCACGGCACCCTGGGTGGGCGCGCCCTTGCCGAGCACCGCGATCGTGGTGACGATCGCCGACTGGACGATCGCGAACACGGTGTAGACGCAGACCTTGGCCAACAGATACGCCGACGTGGACAGCCCGACCGCCTGCTCGCGCAGGAAGATGGCGCGCTCCCCGATGAGGTCGCGGATGGTCAGCGCGGTGCCCATGAAGACGGCGCCGACGTTCAGCAGCACCAGGATCTGGCCCGGCTCGTTGGGCGCGGCGCCCATCGGGTTGGGGATGCCGAAGCCGACGTCGCCGGGCACCGACATCGACAGCGAACCCATGATGAACGGCAGCAACGCCAGGAATACGAAGTAGCCGCGGTCGGAGACGATCAACCGCATCTGGCGGCGGGCGATCGTGGAGAACTGCCGGACCAGACTGGTGTGCGCGGGGTCGCCGAGTTCGGCGGGCTGCTCCGCCGGTGGCGGCGGCGGTTGCGGGCCGGTGCGGGCCAGGTAGCGCGCCCGGGAACCGTCCGGGTCGCCCGCGACGGTGCTGAAGATGTCGGCCCAGTTGGTGGTGCCCATGGCCGGGCCGATCTGGCCGGGTGGCCCGCAGAACGCCGTCTTCCCGCCGGGGGCGAGCAGCAGCACCTGGTCGCAGACGTCGAGGTAGGTCAGCGAGTGGGTGACCACCAGCACCACGCGGCCGGCGTCGGCGAGCTGGCGCAGCATGGTCATCACCTGCCGGTCCAGCGCCGGGTCCAGACCGGACGTCGGCTCGTCGAGGATCAGCAGCGACGGCCCGGTGAGCAGCTCCAGCGCCACCGACGCACGCTTGCGCTGACCGCCGGACAGCTTGTCCACCCGGGTGTGCAGATGCTGGGTCATCTCGAGTTCCTCGAGCACCCGGGCCACCACCTGGGCGCGGTCTTCCTTGGTGGTGTCGGGTGGCAACCGCAGTTCGGCGGCGTACATCAACGCCTGCTGCACGGTCAGCTGGCCGTGCACCACGTCGTCCTGCGGCACCATCCCGATCCGGCTGCGCAGCGACGCGTACTCGGCGTGCACGTTGTGTCCCTCGAACGCCACCGTGCCGGTGGTCGGGTGGGTGTATCCGGCGACCAGCCGCGCGAACGTGGACTTGCCCGCGCCGGACGGCCCGATGATCGCGGTCAGCGTGCCGGGCAGCGCGGTCAGCGAGATGTTGTCCAGCAGCGTCTTGTTGTTCTCGATCGTCCACGTCACGCCGCGCACGTCGAGGCCGCCGGTGCGGGTCGCGGCCGCGGTCTGATCGCGGCGGGCCAGGGTGCCGCCGTGGAAGACCAGGTCGATGTTGCCGATGGTGACGACGTCGCCGTCGCGCAGCACGGCCGAATCGACCCGGACGCCGTTGACGAAGGTGCCGTTGATGCTGCGGTTGTCGTGGATCTCGGTGCCGGCGGGCGTCGGGATCAGGGTGGCGTGGTGACGCGACGCCAGCACCTCGGGGATGACGATGTCGTTGTCGTTGGCGCGGCCGATCTTGACCGCGCCCGGCGTCGATTCCAGCCCCGCGCGGCCCGGCCGCAGGATCTTCATCATCGACGTGGCGAGGTTCGACGAGTCGCCGCCGATGCGCCCGGTCTGGGCGGGGGCGGGCTGCGCGGTGGTCGGCGGCGCGGCGTGCCCCGACGGCGCCCGGTAGATCTGCGGCGCGTGCTGCAGCCCGCTGGACGGATACCGGGTCGGTCCGCTGGGCGGATGGCTCGGCTGCGCGCCGGTGGGCGACTGCACCGGCTGGCGGAACGAGGACGACGCCGGCTGCTGTGGCTGGCTGATCCGCTGGGTGCCGGGCGGCTGGCCCTGCGCTGCGCCCGTCATCGGCCCGCTGGGCGTGCTGACGATCGGTATCGACGTGGTGAGCGGAGGTCGGCCGGCCGACCCCTGGTGGCGGCCGACCTCGAAGGACAGGGCCGGACCGTCCGGGTTGCCCATGTTGACCCGGGTTCCGTCGTTGATGTCGACCATCGGGACGCGACGGTTGTTCACGTACAGCCCGTTCAGGCTGCCATTGTCGATGGCGACCCATCGCCCCTGCTCGTAGCGCACGATCAGGTGGGTGCGGGAGATCAGTGGGTGTGCGACGCGCAGGTCGGCGCGAAGGTCACGCCCGATCACGACATCGTTGCCTGCCGCGAAGGTGCGCTCGGCTCCGTCGTAGCGCACGGTCAACGCAGGCGTGGCTGGTGGGCTCATCAGGACCAACTCTAACGGCAGCGGCGCCGGTTAGGCGCTATGCGTTTCCCGGCCCGGACGACGTCGAGAGGCTTTGGGCGGCTGCTTCGGGTTCCGCCGATTCCTTCGCCTGCGGCGGGGGACGCCCGGGCGACGAATCACGGTGCAGCGCAGCTACTTTCGTGCTCTTCAACCGGCCGCCGCGGTGCGCAGTCTGCGCACGTTCGAGAATCGGGTCCCGGCGGCGGTGACGTCCTTGACGAAATCGCCGAGGTACTTGATCGCGCGCCTGCCCTCGGGCAACACGTCGGCGGCCAGCGGGAAGTCGTGGATCTGTCCGTCCCAAAGATGGAGATCGCAGTGGATTCCGCTGGCTTCCAGGCGTTTCGCCATCAGCTCGGCGTCGGCGACCAACAACTCGTCCGAGCTGGCATGGATGGTGACCGGCGGCAGCGAGGACAGGTCGGCGTCCACCGGCGAGGCGACCGTGGAATCGCCGTGGCCCTCCAGCACCTGGGCGTTGCTCAGATACTCGGCGAACCGCGAGAACGCCCGGCAGGTGAACATCGAGCATTTGCGGGCGTTGCGGTGCTTGAGTTTTCGGGCCGGGTCCGTGTCGGTGAACGGTGACACGGTCGCGATGCCGGCCGGCTCCATGACCTCGTTCTGAATCGCCAGCAGGGTGGTCATGAACGCCAGGTATCCCCCGGCCGAGTCGCCGGCCACGACCACGCGGTCGCCGTCGAAGCCGCGGTCCTGCAGCCAGCGCAGTCCGTCGAGGCCGTCGTCGATGGCATCGGTGATCTGGTGCGCCGGCAGTTTGCGGTACGCCACGGCGAGCACGGCGGCGTCCGCCGCCTTCGACAAGCGGGTCACCATCGGGCGGTGGGTGTTGAGGCCGCAGGTCAAAAAGGCGCCGCCGTGCAGGTACAGAATCGCCCGCTCCCCCGATACCCCGGGTGCGCGCACCCATTCGGCGGCGCAGTGCTCGAGCCGCACGGGGTGCGTGGTGCCCGCCGATCCCAGCCTCGGCACCAATCCGGCGAAGCTGTCGACATATTCGAGGGGCCAGTGCAGATTCGGCGTCAGCGCCCATGCACGCACCGCGTTCTTCACGATCAAGCGGCTGGCGAGCGACACCGCTACCGACTGCGGACTATGGCGATGATGCACCCGCCGGGTCGTTGCCACGCTGGGCAATACCCGACGGGGCGACATATGACTCGGATCGGCTGTACTCACCATCTGCATCAACCTCCTAAGTCGACACCGGGTACCCGTCACGGCGACGGGCTAACGGGAGAAGTACGTGCGGCGAATGTCGGGTTCATCACCGTTTGCCGCGGGCTGAGATGGGTATCACTGGCTTGTCTGCCGGCCTGGTTGTCTTCCGGCCTGGTTGTCGCCGTTCTCGGGCAATGGCCGAAGATATGAGCGATGACGCAGCACAAGCACTTTGATCCGCTGCTGAGCGACCGGGTGGCGGTGGTGACCGGTGGTGGCGGCGGTATCGGCGCGGCCACCGCGCGGCTTTTCGCCGAACACGGTGCGCATGTCGTCATCGCCGACATCGACGCCGAACTCGCCGACGAAACCGCCTCGACGATCGCGGCGTCCGGCGGATCCGCGCATCCCATCACCGCCGACGTGCGAAACGCGGCCGAGGTCACCCACTTTGCGCGGACCGTACTGGACCGCTACGGCCGGATCGATGTTTTGGTCAACAACGTGGGCCACTGGCTGCGCCACCCCGGGGGTTTCGCCGACACCGACCCGCAGCTGTGGGACGAGCTTTACCGGATCAACCTGCATCACGTTTTCCTTGTCACCCACGCGTTCCTGCCGACCATGATCGACCGGGGTGCCGGTGCGATCGTGAACGTCTCGTCGGTGGAGGGGCTGCGCGGTTATCCCGAGGACCCGGTGTACGCGGCCTTCAAAGCCGCCGTCATCGGATTCACCCGCAGCCTCGCGGTCCAGGTGGGCAATCATGGGGTGCGGGTGAACGCGGTCGCTCCCGACGTCACGGAATCGCTGCAAGTGCCCTACTCGCAATGGCTTTCGGCCGAGGAGCAGAGCCAGTGGCCGCGCTGGGTTCCGGTCGGGCGGATGGGCCTGCCCGAGGATCAGGCCCGGGTGATCCTGTTCTTGGCCTCCGACTGTTCGTCGTTCATCACCGGCCACACCATCCCCACCGACGGCGGCACCACCGCGGCCGGCGGCTGGTTCCGCTCCTCACGCCGGCCCGGCCGGGAGTGGACGAATCGGCCCGCCGACCCCTGATCGATGTCCCGGAGTGCCTGTGCGCCAATCACTTTGAGTTCTTGCCAGACGCGAGATGGCCCGGCCACAGGCGTGGCCGGGCCATCGACGAGTACGGTTACTGTTCGGCCTTCTGGCGAGCCTCGTTGATCTCGGCGGCCTTTCGGGCGCTTTCGGCCTCGGCCTCCTTCTGGGCGGCCTCGCGCTGCGCCTCGGCCTTGTCCTGCTGGGCCTGACCCTCACGCATCAGGTCGTCGCGTCCGGCGACCGCGCCGGCCACTTCCTTGACCTTGCCCTTGACGCCCTCGACGACGCCCTCGATGGCCTCCTCGGGACCGCTCTTGTCCGACATGCGTCCTCCCTCCGTGTCGTACGTGTCGACCCCAGTTATTGCCAACCGGCGCCATCGCAAAACGTCGGCGAGCAGTAGCCTGCACCACAGCCGCACCCCGATCCCGCCGGACTACCTCCAATTCCCTTGCTGTGCAACAGAATTGATGTCATCGCGTCGCGATCGAGCCGGCGCCGCCCCGCCTCACCGCACCGGGCACCGGCACGGGCGCTTACGCTGTTCGGGATCGACAGCGAGGAGTCGCGACGATGGAGATGTGGGAGCTGGTCGCCCGCGAGCAGATCCGGGACACCCTGGCGCGCTACAACTGGTCCGGCGACGCGGGCCGGGTCGACAACCTCGCGGAGACCTTCTGCCGCGACGGGGTCCTCGAAATCCGGGGCTTCGAGCCGTTGCGCGGCCGAGCGGCGATCGCGGCCTTCCTGCGCGGTGTCACCGGCGGCATCGCCGTCGACGTCGGCGTCAAACCGATTGTGCGCCACAACGTCTCCAACGTGTTGTTCACCGAGCTGCGGCACGGCGAGGCGCGGGTCCGGTCCTACTTCACCGTCGTCACCCACATCGGGCTGGACCATTGCGGCCGCTACCGCGACCTGCTGGTGCCGGACGGCGGGGGCTGGCTGATCCAACACCGCGCGGTGTCCACCGACTGGGCGGCGCCCGGCTCGGTCATGGCCCGGTAGCACCGGCCGGCCGGCGATTCCGGTCAATGCCGGGGCGAATGTTTGCCGAACGCCCCGCAGCGGCTACAGACATCACGGCGCACCAGCGGATCGCGGCTACCCCGATGGCCCCATCCGCGCGACGGCTCCGGAATGACCGCCGGTCATGTGACCACAGGTCACGGCCGCGAAACACAAAGACAGGCAGACATGCAACGACTCAGCGGGCTAGACGCGTTCTTCTTGTACCTGGAATCACCGACGCAGCTGCTGAACATTTGCTGTGTGATGGAGCTGGACCCCGCCACGATGCCGGGCGGCTACACCTTCGAGCGGTTTAGGGCCGCGCTGTCGAGGCAGCTGGAAGCCGTGCCCGAATTCCGGCTCAAGCTGGCCGATACCCCACTCAATCTCGACCACCCGGTGTGGGTGGACGACGACCGGTTCGATCTGGGCCGGCACCTGCACCGCATCGCGCTGCCGTCACCCGGCGGACCGAAAGAACTGGCGGAGATCTGCGGCCACGTCGCCGGGCTGCCGCTCGATCGCGACCATCCGCTGTGGGAGATGTGGGTGGTCGAAGGCCGGCACGGCAACGACACGCTGTCCGTCGTCCTCAAAGCCCATCACGCCGTGGTGGACGGCGTGGGCGGCGCCAACCTGCTCGCGCAGTTGTGCGGTACGGCGCCCGACGCGCCGCCGCCCGAGCCGGCCGCCCGCACCGGCACGGTGAACCGGCTGCAGATCGCCGCCGGCGGATTGATCGGGGCGGCGCTGCGGCCCTGGCGGCTGGCCAGGGTGCTGCCGGCAACCGCGCTGACGCTGGCCGAAACGGTGCTGCGCGCCCGCGGCGGGGGGCAGACCATGGCGGCTCCGTTCGCGGCGCCGGCAACGCCGTTCAACGGAACTTTCACCCGGCGCCGCAACGTCGCCCTGGCCGGCGTCGACCTCGAGGACGTCAAAGCGGTCAAGCGGCACTTCGGGGTGACGGTCAACGACGTGGTGACGGCGATCTGCGCGGGCGCGCTGCGCCAGTTCCTGGCCGACCGCGACGCACTGCCCGAGGTGCCGCTGGTGGCCAGCGTGCCGGTGTCGGTGCACGGCAAGTCCTCTCGACCCGGCCGCAACCAGACCACCTGGATGCTGTGCCGGCTGGAAACCCACATCGACGACCCGGTGCACCGGCTGACCACGATCGCGGAGAAGAACGCGGCGGCCAAGGAGCACGCCGCCGCGATGGGGCCGACCCTGCTGCAGGACTGGACGCAGGTGGCCGGGCAGACCGTGTTCGGCGTGGCGCGCAAACTGCTGCCCCGCATCCCGCTGCCGGACAAACCGCCGCACAATTTGGTGCTGTCCAACGTGGCCGGGCCACGACACCAGCTCTACTTCCTGGGCTGTCGGCTGGACGGCATGTACCCGCTGGGGCCGATCATCGCCGGCGCGGCGCTCAACATCACCGTGATGTCTCTGGGCGGGCGGCTCGGCGTCGGCATCCTCTCCTGTCCCGACCTGGTGCCCGACCTGTGGGATCTCGCCGACGCGTTTCCCGCCGCGCTCAAAGAGCTGACGAACTGCGTCAGGTCCGGCCGCGCCCGGACCTGAGCGCATCCGCGCCCGTTCAGCGGAACCGCGTCCGCCGTCGCCGGCACGGCATGGCAGGGTGATACCCGTGGCAGACACTCCTGGACGAACCGGCATCACCGAGCAAGACCTACGTGAAATCAGCACGGAGAAGGGCGCTTTGCGCTACTACGACACCGGCGGCGACACCGGCGGCGACACCGGCGGCCCGGATTCGGCGGCCGTGCTGCTCTTCCTGCACGGCTCCGGCCCCGGCGTCACCGGGTGGCGCAACTTCCGCGGGATACTGCCCGCCTTCGCGGCCCACTATCGCTGCCTGGTGCTGGAATTCCCCGGGTTCGGGGTCAGCGACGACTTCGGTGGCCACCCGATGGTCACCGCGTTCGGCACCGTCGCGCCGTTTCTCGACGCGCTGGGCGTCGAGAAGGTGCACATCATCGGGAACTCGATGGGCGGGGGCGTCGGCATCAACTTCGCCACCCACAATCCGGACCGCGTCGGGCGGCTGGTGACCATCGGCGGCATCGGCACCAACATCTTCAGTCCCAGCCCCAGCGAGGGCATCCGGCTGCTGCAGGAGTTCGTCGAAGACCCGACCCGGCAACGGCTGGTCGACTGGCTCAAGTCGATGGTGTACGACCAGGCGCTGATCACCGAGCAGCTGATCGAGGAGCGCTGGGCGCTGGCCACCGATCCGGACACGCTGGCCGCGGCGCGGCGCATGTACGGCAAAGCGGCGTTCTCGGCGATGAATGCCGCGCTGAACGCATCCGATCGGCCGCTGCCGTGGGCCGTGATGCACAAGCTCACCGCGCCCACCCTGCTCACCTGGGGCCGCGACGACAGGGTGAGCCCGCCGGACATGGCACTGATCCCGATGCGCACCATCCCCAACGCGGAGCTGCACATCTTCCCCAACTCGGGGCACTGGGCGATGATCGAGGCCAAGGCGGCGTTCGAAAGCACCGTGCTGGCCTTCCTTTCGCGCGGCTGATTCGGTGCCAGGCAGGCACCCCGTACTCCGCAACGCCGGTCACGAATCCTCCTATCGCTGAGTGGCGCCCGCGTCGACCGGCAGGGTCACGGCGGTGATGTAACGCGCCTCGTCGGAGGCCAGGAACAGCGCGGCGTTGGCGACGTCGACCGGATCGACCCACGGCACCTGAAGCAGGTTCATCGCTCGCGCCGCTTCGGCGAACTCGGCTCGCGTCGGCGGCCGATCCAGGTCGGGCCGAAACGCGCTTCGTACGGTGTCGTTTTGGATCAACGGCGTGTCGACGTTGGTCGGGTGCACGCAGTTAACGCGCACCCGGTGCGGCGCGAGTTCGTGGGCCAGGCTCTGCATCAGGCCGACCACGCCGTGCTTGGCGGCGGTGTAGTGCGCGACGCCGACCAGACCACGCAGTCCCGCAATGGAATTCGTCAAGATCATCGAACCGGCGCCGCGTGCGATCAGATGCGGCGCGGCGGCGCGGCACGTGTGCCATACGCCGGTGAGGTTCACGTCGAGCATGGTGCGCCAGACGCTCTCGTTCATCTCGACCGTCATCGCGCGCGACGTGATGCCGGCGGTCGCGCAGACCACGTCCAACCCGCCGAACCGTCGCGCACCGCGCTCGGTGGCGGCCTGAACGCCATCGAGGTCACGAACGTCGACCAGTTCCGCGTGCATTCGCCCGCCCACCTCGCCGACCAGCGAGGCCGTGTGGTCGAGATCGTCGGGTGTGCTGGGCGGAACCATCACCGTGTCCACCGGTCCGCACAGGTCGAGGGCCACGATGTCGGCGCCCTCCTGCGCGAACCGCACGGCTTGGGCGCGCCCGATTCCCCGCGCCGCGCCCGTGATCAACGCGACCTTCCCCGCCAGCCGCCCCGCGGCACTGACTTGTGGCATCCGGCGATTCTGCCGGCGCGAGCGGCACCGGAGTCGGTGTGTGTCCGATGGCCGGGAGACGATCATGCCGGCGTACCGGTCACCGGGATATCCCGGCCGAGGGCGACCGCCGGGACCTAACGTAGGCATCCGTGACCAGTGGCAGTGACCGGCGCGCAACCCCGGACGTCGATGTGGTGGTCGTCGGCGCGGGCTTCGCCGGCCTGTACGCGCTGCACAAACTGCGATCGAACGGCCTGCGGGTCAGGGTGTTCGAGGCCGGGCCGGACGTCGGCGGAACCTGGTACTTCAACCGCTACCCCGGGGCCCGATGCGACGTCGAGAGCGTGGACTACTGCTACTCGTTCTCCGACGCGCTGCAGCGGGAGTGGGATTGGTCGGAGAAGTACGCCACCCAACCCGAGATTCTGGCCTACATCAATTGGGTCGCCGACCGGCTGGATCTGCGCCGCGACATCACCCTGAACGCCCGCGTGAATTCCGCCGTGCTCGACGAAGCGCAGTTGCGCTGGACGGTGACCACCGAGACGGGCGAGCGCGTCACCGCCCGGTTCTGCGTGATGGCCACCGGCCCGTTGTCGGCGGCGATGACTCCGCCGTTCCCCGGTTTGGATACCTTCGCCGGGCAGGTCTACCACACCGCGGCCTGGCCGCACGAACCGGTGGACTTCACCGGCAAGCGCGTCGCCGTCATTGGCACGGGATCCTCTGGCATCCAATCGATTCCGATCATCGCCGAGGCCGCATCGCAGCTGTACGTGTTCCAGCGCACCCCGAATTACAGTGTGCCGGCGGGTAACCGGCCGTTGAGTGACTCCGACCGTGCCGAGGTGAAGGCCCATTACGCGGAACGACGACGGATATCGTGGCGCAGCGGGGGCGGCTCGCCCCACGTCGCCCACCCGAAGTTGACGATGGAGGCAACCCCCGAGGAACGGCGTGAGGCATTCGAAAAGCGCTGGGAGCTCGGCGGAGTGCTGTTCTCCAAGACATTCGCCGACCAGATGATCGACCCGGTCGCCAACGAGGAGGCCCGCAAGTTCTACGAGGAGAAGGTGCGCGCGGTCATCGACGACCCGGTGCTGGCCGACCTGCTCATCCCGAATGACCATCCGATCGGCACCAAGCGAATCTGCACCGACAGCAACTACTTTCAGACCTTCAACCGCCCGAACGTGAAGCTGATCAGCGTCCGCAAGACGCCGATCATGTCCATCGATGCGACCGGCATTAACACCACCGACGCCCATTACGACCTCGACGCGATCGTGCTGGCGACCGGATTCGACGCGATGACCGGCGCGCTGGCCAAGATCGACATCGTGGGCCGCGACGGAAGGCGGCTGAGCGACGACTGGTCCGGCGGGCCCCGCACGTACCTGGGCCTCGGCGTCGACGGATTCCCCAACCTGTTCCTGGTTTCGGGTCCCGGCGCGCCCGCCGTGCTGGCCAACATGGTGTTGCATGCCGAGGCGAACGTGAACTGGATCGCCGACTGCATCGCATATCTCGACGCCCATGACTACACCGCTGTCGAGGCGACGACGGATGCGGTCGACGACTGGGGCGCCGAGTGCGCGCGCCGCGCCGACGCCACCCTGTTCACCAAAGCCGACTCGTGGTATTTGGGTGCCAACGTGCCCGGAAAGCCGCGCGTCTTCATGCTTTTCGTCGGCGGGTTCGGCGTCTATCTCGACATCTGCGCCGAGGTCGCCAATGCCGGCTACAAGGGGTTTTCCTTGGTCAAGGCCCGCTGATGTCGGGTCTGCGCGGACGAGTAGTGCTGGTTACCGGCGCCGGTCGCGGGATCGGTCGCAGCCATTGCCAGCGGTTCGCCGAGGAGGGCGCCGACGTGATCGCGGTGGATGTGCCCGCGGCGGCTCCCGACCTCGCGCAGACCGCCGCCGCGGTGCAACAGCGCGGCGTGCGCGCGGCGACCGCTCTGGCTGACGTCAGCGACTTCGCCGCGTTGGCGGCCGCGGTGGACGAGGCCGTCGGCCGACTCGGTCGCCTGGACGTGCTCGTCGGCAACGCGGGAATCCACCCGGCCGCCGCGCCCGCGTGGGAGATCACCCCGCAGAACTGGCAGCAGACGTTGGATGTCAACCTCACCGGCGTGTGGCACACCGTCAAGGCGGGCGTCCCCCACATGAGCCGGACCGCCCGAGGCGGATCGATCGTGATCATCAGCTCCACCAGTGGTATTCGCGGAACGCCCGGCGCCGCCCCGTACTCCGCGAGCAAGCACGCCGTCGTGGGGTTGGCGCGCACCCTCGCCAACGAGCTGGGACCGCAAGGCATCCGCGTCAACACCGTTCACCCCGGAGCGGTGGCGACCGCGATGGTGCTCAACGAGGCCACCTTCCGGCGGCTGCGGCCCGACCTGGACAACCCGACGGCAGACGACGCCGCCGAGGCGCTCAGCGCCCGGCACCTGCTGCCGGTTCCGTGGGTGGAGCCGGTCGACGTGAGCAATGCCGTGGTGTTTCTGGCCTCCGACCAGGCGCGCTACATCACCGGCACCCAGATCGTGGTCGACGCCGGATTGCTGGCCAAGGCTTAGGACCCAAGCCTTGCAACGACGACGCCTGCCGCGGCGCCCAATTTCGTCCGCTCATCGGGATTTCCTTTGGGACGGGCCACGACTGCGGTAGACCATTACTAAGCACCCACAGGTAAGGACAACAACATGAGTGAGCGGGTAATCGACCGGGTCATGGCCATGGCCGACCAGCTGCGCGACCAGGCCGCCGAAGCCGAACAACTCGGCCGGCTCACCGACGACACCGTCAAGCTGATGAAGGGCGCCGGCCTGATCCGGCTGCTGCAAACCAAGCAGTACCAGGGTTTCGAGGTCCACCCCCGCGAGTTCGCCGAGACCGTGATGGCCACCGCGGCGCTGGACCCGGCCGCCGGCTGGATCGTCGGCGTGGTGGGTGTGCACCCCTACCAGTTGGCCTACGCGGACCCGAAGGTCGCGGCCGAAGTCTGGGCCGACGACGTCGACACCTGGATGGCCTCGCCGTACGCGCCGCAGGGCGTGGCCAAGCCGGTCAACGGCGGGTACATCTTCAACGGGCGCTGGCAGTTCAGCTCGGGCACCGACCACTGCGACTGGATCATCCTGGGCGCCATGCTCGGTGACGAGCAGGGTGTGCCGTTGATGCCGCCGCAGATGCTGCACATGATCCTGCCCCGCAAGGACTACGAGATCGTCGAGGACTCGTGGAATGTGGTGGGGCTGCGCGGAACCGGCTCCAAGGACGTCATCGTCAAGGATGCGTTCGTGCCCAGCTACCGGACCATGGACGCGACCAAGGTGATGGACGGCACCGCCCAGCGCGAAGCCGGCATGACCGAGCCGCTGTATCTGATGCCGTGGTCGACGATGTTCCCGCTGGGCATCTCGGCGGCCACCATCGGCATCGCCGAGGGCGCGCTAGCCGCACACCTGGACTACCAGCGCTCCCGGGTGGGCGCCACCGGAACGGCGATCAAGGACGACCCCTACGTCATGTACGCCATCGGCGAGGCCGCGGCCGACATCAACGCCGCCCGCCAGGAACTGCTGGCCAACGCCGACCGGATCTACGACATCGTCGCCTCCGGCGAGGAGGTGTCCTTCGCCGACCGCGCGGCCGGCCGGCGCACCCAGGTCCGCGCGGTGTGGCGGGCGGTGTCGGCGGTCGACGAGATCTTCGCCCGCTCCGGCGGCAACGCGGCGCGAATGGACAAGCCGCTGCAACGGTATTGGCGCGACGTGCACGTCGGCCAGATGCACGCCATCCACGTCCCCGGGACCACCTATCACGCGTCGGCGCTGAGTTCGATCGGCATCGACCCGCCCGAAGGCCCGCTACGAGCATTGATCTGAAGGGTTTTCCATGTCTGACCTGAAAAGCCTTGGCTACATCACAGTTTCGACGGCCGACATCGAGCGCTGGCGCCATTTCGCGTTCGGTGTGCTGGGGTTCGCGGAGGGTAAAGGACCCGACGAGTCGGCCCTGTACCTGCGGATGGACGAACGCGCGGCCCGGATCATCGTCGTGCCCGGCGACGTTGACCGGGTGGTCACGGTCGGCTGGGAGGTGCGTGACCACCAGGCACTGCAGCGGGTCAAGGCCACGCTGGACGGCGCCGGGGTGGCCTTCAAGGAATTGTCGCTCCAAGAGGCCGACGCCCGCCGCGTCGAAGAGGTGATCACCTTCGAGGATCCGGCCGGCACGACGCTGGAGGTGTTCCACGGCGCGGTGCTCGACCACAGCCCGGTCATCACCCCGTTCGGCGCGAAGTTCGTGACGGGCGACCAGGGTCTGGGCCACGTGGTGGTGCCCGCCACCGACCCGAACGGTCTGTTCGACTTCTACACCGAGGTACTGGGATTCCGCTCTCGTGGCGCGTTCCGGGTGCCGCTGCCCGCGGAGTTCGGCCCGATCCGCGTGCGATTCCTGGGCATCAACGCACGCCACCACAGCCTGGCGATCTGCCCGGCCGCCCAACAGCGCGACCCGGGGCTGGTCCACGTCATGGTGGAGGTGGACAGCCTCGACGCCGTCGGGCAGGCGCTTGACCGGGTCAATGCCGACGGCTTCACCGTCGCGTCCACCCTGGGACGGCACACCAACGACAAGATGGTGTCCTTCTACGTCCGCGCGCCCGGCGACTGGGACATCGAATTCGGCACCGACGGGATGCGGGTCGACGAAACCTATTACACCGCAGAGGAAATCACCGCCGACAGCTACTGGGGCCACGAGTGGATTCCGGAACCACCCGCGGCGATGCGCATGTGAGTACCGACGTCACACCGATACCCGCGTCGTCGATCACCTCGTGGGACCACGAGGCCGACGTCGTCATCGCCGGCTACGGCGTGGCCGGTGCGGCCGCGGCGGTGGAAGCGGCCCGCGCCGGGGCCGACGTCCTGGTGCTGGAGCGCACCGGATCCTGGGGCGGCGCGGCGGCGATGGCCGGCGGTTTCATCTACCTGGGCGGCGGCACGCCCATCCAGAAGGCTTGTGGTTTCACCGATTCCGTCGACAACATGGCGGCGTTCCTCAACGTTGCGATGGGCCCGGGTGCCGACGCCGACCGGATCGCCGACTACTGCGCGGGCAGCCTCGCCCACTTCGAGTGGCTGGTCGGCTGCGGAGTGCCGTTCAAGGCGGAGTTCTTCGGCGAGCCCGGCTGGGAGCCGATGGGCGATCAGGGGTTGATGTACAGCGGCGGGGAGAACTCGTATCCGTTCAACACCATCGCCTCCCCCGCTCCGCGCGGGCACGTCCCGCAGATGCAGAACAAGAAGCAGGGCGAAGCCAGCGCCGGCTACATGTTGATGAAGCCGCTCGTCGAGAGCGCCACCGCCGCCGGCGCCCGCGCGCTCTACGACGTGCGGGTGCAGCGGCTGATCACCGAGTCCGACGGCCGGGTCGTCGGCATGCGCGCGCGAAGGTACGGCACCGAGATGAACATCCGGGCGCGTACCGGCGTGGTGCTGGCGACCGGCAGCTTCGCCTACAACGACTCCATGGTGGCCCGCTACGCGCCGCGCATCGCTGGACGCCCGGCCGCCTCGATCGAGCAGCACGACGGGCAGGCGATCCGGATGGCCCAGGCGCTGGGCGCCGACCTCGCGCACATGGACGCCACCGAGGTGGCGATCTTCATCGATCCCCAGCAGTTGGTGCGCGGCATCCTGGTCAACGGCCGCGGCCAGCGCTACGTCGCCGAGGACACCTACCCGGGCCGGATCGGGCAGCTCACCCTCTACCAGCAGGACAACACCGCCTACCTGATCATCGACGGCGACGCCCAGGACGAGGCGATGGCCTCGTGGTCGCCCAAGCTGATGCTGCGCCCGGCGACCTGGGTGGCCGACACGGTGGCCGACCTGGAACGCGACATGGCCCTGCCGCCCGGTTCGCTGCAGGACACCGTGGCCGCCTACAACGCGGGCGCCGCCCGCGGCGAGGATCCGCTGCTGCACAAGAAGCCCGAGTGGATCAGGCCGATCGGCTCCCCCGTCGGCGCGGTCGACCTGCGGGAAAGCACCGGCGGCTTCACCCTGGGCGGGCTGGCCACCACGCTGGACGCCGAGGTGCTGCACGTCAGCGGGCAGCCCATCCCGGGCCTCTTCGCGGCCGGCCGGTGCACCGCCGGGCTGGCCGCCTGGGGCTACGCCAGCGGCATCTCGCTCGGCGACGGCAGCTTCTACGGCCGCCGCGCCGGCGCCTCGGCCGCC
>Ga0164242_10001874_pt1 | contig 24634 bp, 25 predicted proteins | sample OricomgcompostMG_FD_108783 | JGI IMG/M metagenome (GOLD analysis project Ga0164242, IMG submission 108783) | Miracle-Growth compost microbial communities from Emeryville, California, USA - Original compost - Miracle growth compost (MG) ...
AAATCCCCTCTCCCGCTGGCGGGGTGAGCTGCATGCAGCGAACGCCATTACAGGATGTAATGGCTGGGCTTTCATGCGGAGCAGGACTGCGCAGCAGGAAAGGGGTTAGGGTGAGGGTGGTCTTCAAATATCACCCCTCATCCCTACCTCTTTAATGCAGCTCACCCCCTCAAGGGGAGAAGGAGTAAAACTAAATCTTCATGTCGCTAATGCGATTACGTCCAATAATAGGATAAGTCTCTACTTCATAAACAGCACCCGTGGTTGGCGCTGAAAAATCTGATAACCAGAATACAATATGATGCGCCACTTCCGTGGGTGTTTGTAAACGGCCGATAGGTGCATAAACAGGTGGAATACGTTCCTGCCAATTATCCGGCAGACCTTCACGGCGTTTTAAGGCAATTTCATTTTCTGTGGGTGTCCAGCCTACATTCAAACAATTCACGCGAATTTTTTCACGTCCTAATGCATCGGCTAAATTACGCGTCATGGTCATTAATGCGCCTTTAGACATTGAATAAATTAATAAATCAGGCTGACCACAATGCGCATTCATTGAACCAATATTAACGATGCTGCCAGCAATTTTTTGTTTGCGAAAAACTTTAACAGCTTCTTTAATAATTAACATAGGTGCTTTAGCATTCACCGTCATGACCTGATCAAAATGGTCAGCATCGGCGCTATCAATCGTACTGCGCGGATAAATACCCGCATTATTTACCAAGCCATTCAAGGCGCCAAAAGTATCGACAGTAGCTTGCACCATCATGGCATAGCTGTCAGGTTCAGCGAGATCACAAATAACGTATTTCGCAGCACCTTTTAATTCATCACATAATTGTTTGGCGTGTATTTCATTACGCCCTTGAATCATGACTTTAGCGCCAGCTTCTACGCAACAACGTACAGCAGCGGCGCCGATGCCGGTTGTTGAACCTGTAATTAATATTACTTTATCTTTTAATAATGACATAATTAAGCTACTTGTTTGTTTGATGAATAAGAAGACATAACGCCGACGGGTGTGCCTAAATCACGCCCACGTTTACCTAAGCGTAAATTATTTTCAATTTGCTCCAGTGAGCAGCCTTTGGTTTCAGGCACGCTGAAATACACAAATAGCCAGCCTAAAATACACAAGCTGGCGTAAATCCAAAATGTACCGCTGGCGCCTAACATATCAATTAATGTTAAGAAGGTGAGGGCGACTAACATATTAAAACCCCAGCTTATTGAAACAGCCGCACTGACGCCCATGCCACGGATTTCCAGTGGATAAATCTCAGAAATCACTAACCACATAATAGGACCTAAACTCATTGCAAAACAGGCGATGTAAAGCACCATGCTGCCTACGGCAATCCATTTCAAGGAAGCTAACCCTTGAAAATGAAAAGCGATGCCCATGGCTGCTAAGCTAACAAACATACCTGTTAGCCCTAATAATAATAAAGGTCTGCGGCCCCAGCGATCAATTAAAGGTAAGGCAATAATAGTAAATAAAACATTAATAATGCCTACGCCTAAGGTTGCTAAAATAGCGCCGGTTGCTTTATGAAAACCAGCAATTTCCAATACGGTGGGGGCGTAATAAATAATAGTATTAATGCCGGTAGTCTGTTGAAAAAAACTAAGACCAAGGCTGATAAAAATAATAGGACGCATCCATTTAGCCAATAGCATGTTCCAGGTGCCTTTTTCTTTGCCGATGCTATGTTCAATTTCAGCTAATTCCTGGGAAACATCTTGCGTGTTGCGAATACTTTTTAATACATCACGGGCTTGGTGATTCCAGCCGCGCAATACCATCCAGCGTGGGCTTTCTGGTAAAAATAAACTGCCGATAAATAAAATAATGGCTGGAATAACACCTAAACCTAGCATCCAGCGCCAGTCACCACGGCTTGAAAAAGAAAAATCGATGATATATGAAAGTACGATGCCCACAGTAATGGCGAGTTGATTTAAAGAAACCAGCATACCGCGAATATGAAAAGGTGCAATTTCAGCTAAATAAAGCGGTGCGGTGAAAGAACCTATACCAATCGCGATACCTAAAATAACACGGCCGATAATCAGCCAATAAACCGAAGGTGCAAAAGCAGTGCTTAAGGAACCAATAATATAAATAAGCGCTGTACCAATTAATACTTTACGCCGACCTAAAATATCAGTCATTTTGCCGCTGACCCCAGAGCCTAGCAGTGCACCTAATAAAACAGCGCTCACGGTGATTTCGATTAAACCTGAGGTTAAAGCAAAATCCTGCCGTATAAATAAAATAGCGCCGGAGATAACCCCTGTATCATAACCAAATAACAAACCTGCAAGCGCAGCAAAGGCTGAAATAATATAGACCCAGAGATGCGATTTTGAATATTGTGTCATAAGCTTAGGCCTCATGGGGATGACAAGTGGTACTTTTCCATAATAAGAAAGAGAAATCAAGGATACTTAAAATTATGGCCAATGCTTATGCAACAAAATTAGCCTGGTTTTGCTGAAAAATTCAATAAAATAGCACCCTGTTAATATTTTCTTAAGCTTTTGCTGGTAGTATTACGTTTTTATAGATTATTCCTTAATAAAATCTTAAGGTTAGTTTAGTATGATACATTTAGGTTTAAAACGGGGGTTAAAAATATGCCTAGAAAAAAACAAAAAGTCGATAATGATAAAACTGCACTAATTGATAAAATAACTCAAAATCCATTTTATGTGAGTGATCATCAAGTCGCTGTGGCTAAGCTTGAAAAATATGGTGAATTAGGTTCCTTCTTGCCAACATGGGTGCAGCATAAAGGAAAAAATATATTTTTTCATTATATTGTTAAATTATCAAAAGGTATTGAAATGTTGCGTGCTGATATTACCAGTTTGAAAGATACGGGCTTAATTGAATATATTAAGGGAATAATTGAAGAGCGTTATAGAATAAAGCCCGTGCCTCTTTCTAGGGTTCCTACTCTTAAAAAAATGCTTACAGCATTTTTTGTTAAAAACTTTCCGGACAAGACAAAAGAAAAAAGTATAAATGAATTAAGCGAGCGACTTCCACAAGAGTTATTTAGTTTATTTGCAAAGGATCTACAGGAAAAGCTAAAAAATAAATTACAGCAGCAACTTCTACAAGAGTTATCTGATCCATCAAAGAATGATCTACCGACGGATGTAAATAAACATGCAGTTAAATATTTGCTGAATTCATGATAAACCATAAACGGGTTCAGTTAATCCTGTCGTTGTAGTTTCTAAGGCAAAAATATAGCCGGCTAGAGGCGCCTTTACTAATTCTTCTTGCGTAAGCCCGCGGCTGGCGGTTGTAATATAAAGTGTTTTTAGATCTGGCCCGCCGAAACTGCAACTGGTGACATATGGTACAGGCATTTGCACTACTAAATCAATTTGTCCATTCGGCTTATAACGTGTAATGCGCCAGCCGTTCCAGTGTGCACTCCAGATATAGCCTTGGCTATCGACTGTTAAACCATCAGGAAAGCCATGTTCAGATGGCACACTGGCGAAAATACGTTTATGGCTGACATCACCGCTGAGAATATCAAAATTATATTGATAAATGTGACCAGCAGGTGAGTCGCACACATACATTATTTTATTATCGGGACTCCAGGCAATGCCGTTACTTACGGTAAAGCCTTTTGCCATTTCATGGCATATACCTGTTTGATCTAAACGATAAATACTGCCTAGAGGTTGTTCTTCTTTAACATCTTTGGTGCCTGCCCAGAAGCGGCCATGGCGATCACATTTGCCATCGTTAAACATCACATCATTTTGATTTTTAATCGGTTCATTAATCAGAGTGATTTTGCCGCTGGGTAATTCAATATGAGCAAACCCCGTGCGAAATGCTGCGATTAAACCGCCGTTATTATGTAACCCTATACAACCAATTTCGCTATGAAATTGCCAAACGCGGTGTACACCTGAGCGTGGTTCCAACCGGTGTAATTCATATTTAGGGATGTCGACCCAATATAATGCTTGTTCGCGTGGATGCCATAGTGGGCCTTCGCCTAAAATATTACGTTGTTGTTGGAAAATACATTTTACTTGCATTAGTTAGTTCCAAATTTAAAAACGGTTTCGTGAAAGTATTCCTGTTCCGGCAATAAAACCGGTGAAGGAAAATTGGCGTGATTAATGGCATCCGGAAAATTTTGGGTTTCCATGCAAAAGCCGCCTAATTTTTTAGTAGTCCTGCCGTTTGCAATTTTATAATCATAAAGATAATTGCCAGTGTAAAACTGTAAGCCGTTTTGATTGGTATGCACTTCCATCATCCTGCCAGAGATAGGATCAGAAATACGCGCTGCAAAACGTGGTTTTTTATTAGCAGGTGATAACACGTAACAGAGATCATAACCATTGGCTAGTTGATTTATATGTGCGCCTATTGCCGTGGGTTGGCGAAAATCAACTGCGCTATTAGCGACACTGCGAATTTCACCGCTTGGAATATGATCTTTATCAGTAACAATATATTCATCAGCTGCGACTTGTAATACGTGCTGAAGAATATCATTTTTGCCTGCGCCCGCTAAATTCCAATAAGCATGATTAGTTAAATCTAAAATGGTTGGTTGATCCGTAGTAGCAAAATAAGCAATTTTTAATTCATTATATTGCGTTAAAGTATAAATAACATCTACGGTTAAATTACCCGGATAGCCTTCTTCACCCTCTTTACTGGTATAAGTAAATTTAATAGCAGGTTCCACTTCATCTAGAATTTCAGTATGCCAGACTACTTTATCGAAGCCTTTTAGGCCACCGTGAATATGATGTTGTTTAATAAAATTAATAGGCAGTTGATAGGTTTTGCCATTTAAATTAAAACGTCCATGGGTTATTCGATTAGCAACGCGACCAATAATACAGCCGAAATAAAATTCATGCGCAAGATATTCTGGTAAAGAATCAAAGCCTAAATTAATTTCATCGAACTGGCCCGTTTTATCAGGTGTTTTAATAGAAACAAGCGTAGCGCCATAATTGATTAATTTAACAGTGATGCCATGAGAATTTCTGAGGGTGTAACTATTAATTATCTGTCCATCCGGTAATTTGCCAAATTCTTTTTGTTCTAACATAGCGTACCCCTTTTATTTAAATAAGACGGGCATTTTATCACGAGGAATAATAGCGCCAGGGCAGGTGATGACTATACTTGCTAATTTATGGCCATACTGCGCTGCTTGCTCGGGAGGATAATTTAACATACGAGCAGCTAAATAAGCGGCATTAAACGAATCGCCTGCGGAAGTGGTGTCGACAACTTTAGCAACTTTTTCAGCAGGCACTTCTATTTTTTTCTGTTCGGTTAAAATATAGCAAGGTTCATTGCCGCGTTTAATCGCTATTTCTTTTACGCCCCATTGCAGTAAGCGTTCTGCACAAGCTTGTATGGATGCATCATTAAATAATTTTTGTTCATCATCAAAAGTAGGCAAAGCAATATCGACATATTTTATAATATCTTTATAGACTGCTTGTGCAGTCGCTGCATCAGGCCAGAGGGCAGGGCGATAATTGCTGTCGAAAATAATCGTAGCGCCATTTTTTTTGGCGTCTGCTAATACTTGCAGCAATAATTGGCGGCTGGCTTCATCGAAAATGGCCAGTGTTATCAGAGATAAATATAAATAATTCATTTTTACTAAATGCTTGCACAAGTCTTTAACATAGTCGCCTTTGAATAATTCACGGGCAGCCGAGGCTGAGCGATAAAAATAAAAGTGCCGTTCACCGTTTGCATCTGTGCGTATCAAATAGAGGCCGGGTAATTTGCTTTGTAATTGATGAACCTGTTGGGTATTAATACCTTCCTGCTGCCATTGCGCTATCATCATGTTACTATAGGGATCAGTGCCTAAAGCGGTTATATAGTTAGTTTGCACATGGGTATGCTGCGTATAACGGGCAAGATAAGTAGTGATATTGATAGTGTCACCTGCAAAATTCATGTTGAGTTGCCGTTCCGATTGATGGCTTAACTCAATCATTGCTTCACCAATGGTTGCAAATTGACGGATGGTTTTCATAATGACCATTAAGTAAGTTAAAAGATAACTAGTTATATCACAAAATTAATGTGAGGAGTGTAATCCAGATGTTGGCAATATTACAAAAATCTCCACTTATTCCAGTAGTAGTGTTAGAGGAAGAACACCTGGCCGTACCACTGGCGCAGGCCATTCTTGCCGGTGGCATTTCGGTGATTGAAGTTACGCTGCGCACGCCGGCTGCACTTAATATCATTAAGCAGATTAAGGCACAAGTGCCGCAGGCCATCATTGGTGCAGGTACTGTGTTAACCTGTGAACAGCTTGAGCTTGCTAAAGCAGCAGGTGCCGATTTTGCGGTGAGCCCAGGGTTATCCTCTGAATTGGTTAAAGCGGCGCAGGAACTTAAATTACCTTATTTACCGGGTATTGCCACGGCAACTGAAGCCATGTGGGTACAGGAGTTAAAATTATCAGCCGTAAAATTTTTCCCAGCAGAAGCTTTAGGCGGCGTTAAAACTTTACAGGCTTTTTCACAGGTATTTCCTGCTTTGGTTTATTGTCCAACGGGTGGTGTCAATTTACATAATATGCTGGATTATTTGGCCTTACCGCAAGTGCTTGCAGTAGGCGGCACCTGGCTGACGCCATTGGAATTGATTAAGCAGCAGGATTGGTCTGCTATTACTCAGCTGGTTAAAAAATCGTTGGCTCTAGTAAGTTAAATTCTCTAAATGCAAATGCGACGACTATATCTAGCCTATAGGGGTTGTTGCGATTAAGACTACATGATTAGCTAGCTTTGTCTTATATTCAATCTGCCTTTTCATCACCTATCATCATCTGAAAGAATTATTCTAAATAAAAAGGGGAAAATCAGGTGGCAACTTTACAAAGCCCTTAGATATCAGGTGACGACTATAGATTGTCGGGGATTATCTATGAAAAAGCTAAATTGGTTGGTGGGATTAATTTGCGTATTATTCGCATTATTCCTTGGCAACGCTTACGCGCAGACGATCGAATTCACAAAATTAATTGATACCACTGTGGCTATTCCTAATGGCGCAGGTTATTTTACTAAATTTGAAGCGCCATATTTATATCAAGGTAAAATAGTATTTCGAGGTTATGGTGTAGGTGAGCAGGAAGGCGTTTATACTAATCTCAATGGTAGTTGGACCGTTGTCGCTGATAAAAAAACCAGTATTCCAGATGGCACAGGCCATTTTATTCATTTTGCAGAGCCTACGCCTTATTCCAAAACAACTTATCACAAATATCAAATATTGAGTTTTAATTCGCCTGCTATAAATAATGATAGTGTAATTTTTATTGGTGAAGGTAAAGACCATCAGGAAGGTGTTTATCTTTATCAGCAAAATAAATTGCAAAAAATTGCTGATACCCATACAGATATTCCCGCAGGCTCTGGTAATTTTACCCATTTTTACAGTCCTTATTTAAATAACGGTAACCCTGCTTTTGTAGGTGAGGGTCATAAAAAGCAGCAAGGCATGTATACTTTTACAAATAATAAATTAACTATGCTTTACAATCAGACTACTACTATTCCTGCTAGTAATAAGCATTTTGCTCGATTTTGGAATCCAGATTTTGCAGGAGGGCATGTAGCGTTTTGGGGTATTGATAAAGCTAAGCATGTAGGTATTTATGATGATGTGACGGGTAAGTTACGGCGAATAGCGGATCAAAAAACACCAATACCTAATGGCAATGGTAATTTTGTTATGTTAGGCGCGCCTTCTTTGCAAAACAGTAAAGTTACTTTTCGCGGCATTGGCAGAAATGAGCAAAATGGTGTGTACAGCAATATAAGTGGTGAATTACAGGAAATAGCCACTACCAATACACCCATTCCACAAGGCGAAGGAAACTTTACAGGTGCTTATAATCCAACTATTGATGCTGATAATATTGTATTTATAGCCAAGGGTGCGAAAAAGCAGGCAGGAATTTATGCTTATTACCAAGGCAACTTAAAAAAAGTTATCGCGTTTGGTGATGAGTTAGATGGCAAAAAAGTTAAATCAATAGCATTAGGCGCTGTTGCATTAAGTGGGGCACAAGTTGCTTTTCAGGCGGTGTTTGAAGATGGCTCTGAAGCAATATATTTGGCTACATTGACTTAATAATTTTATATTATTTTGGGCTAAAACTTGATAAAACATTTACAGGATATTCTTTGGCAATCTCTGCCGTTTGTTCAGGAATATTAGTGTTTTGGAAAATTTCAAATCCATAACTTATACATTCTGCCTGTGAGCGGTAATTATGAATGTCCGCTATGCACATATTGCAACGCTCTATTAGCAGATCATTGCTGCCATAGTTTTTTATAATAAATTTCTTAAGTTCAGTTAAACCGTTAATTAGATATTTTTCAAATTGCCCGATTTTGTAAGGTTTACGATAAATATCAGCGGTTTTTATAGGTATAATGCCAGCTTCATCTTCATGGAGAAGCGCTTGCTTATGAACATTTTTTAATTCAGCTTTGCCTAGCCTGATGCGCTCTTCTAACACATTTTTAATAATATCATTTATTTGCTCTAAAAAGTTGTTAACAGCATCCTCTGAATTGATAAGGGAATTACACAAGGTAATAATATTATTGGCTTTGTTTAGAATATATTCGCTTAATTCATCATTATGCTTAATAAGATTATAGAAAGGCGTGCTATTGCGTTTGCCTTCTTGATTGACATATTTAAAACCACGCAAGAAAGCTTCCCCGGGTGTCTGTGGCGGTTGTTGGCTAAAAAATTTAAGCATAAAATTCCCATCAATTAATTATTTTCTAATTAATTATTAAGCATTTGTAAAAATAATATCAGGCTGATATTTCTTAAATTATTGTAAGAAATTGCTAGCAACTATTCGGTAGAAACTGGTTTGTTCTCATCATGCAAAGCGGCTTGCAAAGTATGCCAGGCGAGTGTTGCACATTTAACGCGGGTAGGGTATTCATTTACGCCACTTAAAACTGTCAATTTACCAAGATTAGTAGAGTCATTGGTTTTGGGTGAGGTTAATAATTGATGGAAAGCATTAAATATTTTTTCGGCTTCCTGCGTGGTTTTACCTTTTAATTGTTCTGTCATTAAAGAAGCGGAAGCGGTGGAGATGGCACAGCCAGTACCCTTAAAACTAATATCAGAAATAATATTATTTTCAACTTTAATATAAAGCGTTAATTTATCGCCACATAAACGATTAAAACCATCGGCATGATGATTGGCAGCGGGCATTTCACGGAAATTACGTGGATGACGGCTGTGATCAATAATAACTTCTTGATAAAGCTCGCGTAAATCAGACATTATTTAAATACCTCACGTACCTTCAGGATGCCATGAATTAAAGCATCAATATCTTCTTTAACATTATAAAATGCCAGCGAGGCGCGCACAGTGGCAGGCACATTAAAGCGTTCCATTAATGGCATGGTGCAGTGATGACCGGTACGTACAGCAATACCGGCATGATCTAAAATAGTGCCAATATCATGCGGATGAATATCTTTTAATACAAATGCTAAAATAGCGGCTTTGTCTTCGGCAGTGCCGATTAATCTTAATTCAGGAATTTCCTGCAAGCGTTGTGTAGCATAATTTAATAAGCTGGCTTCGTGCTGTTGCAGATCATTTGGATTTAGTGGGTTTAAATAATCAATAGCAGCGCCTAAACCAATGATTGCACTGATATTCGGCGTGCCAGCTTCAAATTTATGCGGTAATTCGCGATAAAGGGATTTGTCGAAACTGACCATGCTAATCATATCGCCGCCACCTTGATAGGGTGGCATGGCCTCTAGCCATTTGGTTTTGCCATATAATATGCCGGCACCCGTAGGGCCAAACATTTTGTGACTGGAGAATGCATAAAAATCGCAATCTAAATCCTGCACATCGACACGCAGATGGGCCATGGCTTGGGCGCCATCTAATAAAACAGGCACGCCAGCTTGACGCGCTTGTTTAATAATCTGTTTAACAGGATTAATAGTGCCTAAAGAATTAGACATGTGTACCAGCGCAATTAATCTGGTTTTTGGATTGATTAATTTAATAAATTCTTCAATGATTAATTCACCTTGATCATTGATAGGTGCTACCACGAGTTTTGCGCCGGTTTGTTCGCAAACTAATTGCCAGGGCACAATATTGGAATGATGTTCCATCGTTGAAATTAAAATTTCGTCATTGGCTTTTAATTGCGGGCGTGCAAAGCTTTGTGCAACCAGATTAATCGCTTCGGTAGTGCCTTTAGTAAAAATAATTTCAGCAGCCGATTTAGCATTAATATACTGTTGGATTTTATTACGCGTTGCTTCATAAGCTTGGGTTGCGCGTTCGCTAAGTGTATGCACACCACGATGAACATTAGCATTATCATGGCAATAATAATGATTAATACTATTAATGACAGCCAGCGGTTTTTGTGAAGTGGCCGCATTATCTAAATAAACCAATGGCTTACCATGTACTTGCTGTTGCAAAATAGGAAAATCAGCGCGAATTTGATAAGCGTCAAAAGGTTTATAATTCATAATTGTTCCCCCAGAACCAGTTGGGCAGGTAGAAAATTACTTAGGCTATTTTGCAGTTGCTGGCGCAGTGGCAGCAAAGGTATTTGTACAAATAGCTCTTGAATAAACGCATAAATCAGCATACTGCGTGCCTGTGCATCATTAATGCCACGTGCTCTTAAATAAAAGAGCGCATCTTCATCAAGCTGGCCTACGGCAGCACCGTGTGTGCATTGCACATCATCGGCATAGATTTCTAATTGTGGCTTGGTGTCAATTTCTGCTTCACTGGATAATAATAAGTTTTTATTGGTCTGCTGTGCATTCGTTTTGAGAGCGCCAGGCGCTACCCATACTTTGCCATTAAATACGGCGCGTGCGCGATCAGTTAATACGCCTTTATAATATTCCTTACTAGTGCCATGCGGTTTGCTATGGTTGATGTTGGTGTGGTGATCGATATGTTGTTGTCCGCTGGCAAAATAAAGCCCATTTAATGTGCAGGCAGCCTGTTCAGCGGCGAGATCAACATGGGTGTCACTGCGTACCAGGGCGCCGCCTAACGCGAAAGAATAAGAGGTAAATTGGCTGTGCTCTTGTTGTTGGACATCGACTGTACCTATATGAAAAGCCTGCTTGCTTTCCTGTTGTAATTTGTAATGTGAAATATTCGCCTGTTTATTTAAGAAAATCTCAGTCAATGGATTATTGAAATAATTGTTAGGGGTAAGATAAACATAATTTTCAATAATCGTAGCCTGGCTATTTTCTTCTGCAATAAGCAAATTCCGTATGCTATTCATCTGATTACTTTGCTGTTCAGTATTAATGAATAGCAAGTATATCGGCTGACGCAATTGGGTATTGGCGGCCAGATGAATAACAGCGCCGTCTTGCATAAATAGTGTGTTTAACTGTTTAAAAGCATGCGCGTTGGGGGCAGCTAATTTATTTAAATAATTATTAACAATCGTGTTATTGTCAGTTAATGCTTGTGCCAGATTAATAATAGTGGCGCCAGGTGTTAAGTTATTAATATTCGATAACTCTGCAACAAAATAACCATCCACAAAAACTAACCGGTAATGAGGTAATTCTGCTGGCAAAAAACGTGTAATGGCAGTATTGGTTAAAGCACCATTAAGTTTTGGTTGGGCAATTTGAAAATTTAGCTTGGTGATAGGTGCAATATTAGTGTATTTCCAGTCTTCATGGCGCGTAGTCGGAAATCCTTGTGCAGTAAAAGCAGCTAATGTTTCTTTTTTAGTTTGCTGTAGCCATGGCAGTTCGTGACCTGCTAACTGTTTGGCAACGCGATCATATTCATTGAGATAATGTTTAATAGCTTGTTCAGGTGCGGTATTCATTTTATTTAGCCTGATTTATAGCAGAAGTTTGTTGTTCAGTAATCCAGTTGTAACCATGCGTTTCTAGTTCCTGTGCTAATTCACGGCCACCGGATTTAATGATACGGCCTTGCGATAATACATGCACATAATCAGGCACTATATAATTTAATAAACGTTGATAATGGGTAATTACAATCATGGAGTGTTCAGGACTGCGTAAAGCATTTACGCCATTTGAAACAATTTTTAAGGCATCAATATCCAGTCCGGAATCGGTTTCATCTAAAATGGCTAATTTGGGTTCTAATACGGCCATTTGCAAAACTTCATTACGTTTCTTTTCACCACCGGAAAAACCTTCATTAACGGCACGGTAAAGAAAATCCTGATCCATTTCCACTAAATTTAATTTTTCTTTGACGAGTGCTAAGAAATCCATCGCATCTAATTCGCTCAAGCCACGCGCTTTTCGTACCGCATTAAGGGCCGCTTTTAATAAATAAATATTACTCACGCCTGGAATTTCTACCGGATATTGAAATGCCAGAAAGATGCCGGCCTGTGCACGTGCTTCCGGCGCTAATGCCAATAAATCTTGATCTTCAAATAAAATACTGCCTTGGGTAATCTGATAACCTTCGCGTCCTGTTAATACACTGGCTAGTGTACTTTTGCCTGAACCATTAGGCCCCATAATCGCATGAATCTCACCAGGCTTAATAGTTAAATTAATACCGCGTAAAATTTCTTTATTATCAATTGATGCGTGTAAATTTTTTATTTCTAACATTTTGATTCTCGTTTTGTTTAAAATTCCTTCCCCCTTTCAGGGGGAAGATTAGGATGGGGGTAATATTTTGAATCACCCCCACCTTAATCCTCCTCCTGGAAGGGGGAGGAGATTAAAAGATTTAACCAATACTGCCTTCTAAACTAACCCCTAATAATTTCTGTGCTTCCACCGCAAATTCCATTGGTAGTTCACGAAAAACCGCTTTACAAAAACCATTTACAATCATGGAAACGGCATCTTCCGTTGAAATACCGCGTTGCTGACAATAAAATAATTGATCGGTGCTGATCTTCGAGGTAGAGGCTTCATGCTCAACCTGCGCAGTTTGATTTTTTACTTCAATATAAGGAAACGTATGCGCTGCACAACGATCGCCGATCAGCAAAGAATCACATTGCGTGTAATTACGTGCACTTGCCGCATTTTTCAGGATTTTGACTAGACCACGATAAGCATTTTGTCCATGGCCTGCTGCAATCCCTTTTGCAATAATGGTGCTGCGGGTATTTTTGCCGATATGAATCATTTTAGTGCCGGTGTCAGCTTGCTGGCGATTATTGGTTAAAGCTACGGAATAAAATTCACCGACGGAATTATCGCCTTGCAAAATAACCGAAGGATATTTCCAGGTAATTGCTGATCCTGTTTCAACCTGGGTCCAGGAAATTTTTGAATTAACACCACGGCAGTGTCCGCGTTTGGTGACAAAATTATAAATACCACCACGGCCTTCTTCATCACCGGGATACCAGTTTTGCACGGTAGAATATTTAATTTCAGCGTTATCTAAGGCAATTAATTCAACCACGGCGGCGTGTAATTGATTTTCATCGCGCATCGGCGCTGTGCAGCCTTCCAGATAACTCACGTAACTGCCTTCGTCAGCAATAATTAAGGTACGTTCAAATTGTCCGGTATTAGCAGCGTTAATACGAAAATAAGTAGATAATTCCATCGGACAACGCACGCCTTTTGGAATATAAACAAAAGAACCATCACTAAATACCGCAGAATTTAAGCTAGCAAAAAAATTATCAGTATAAGGTACGACGGTACCCAGATATTTTTCCACTAATTCCGGATGCTCTTTGACTGCTTCGGAGAAAGAACAAAAGATAATGCCTAATTCGGCTAATTTTCCTTTAAAGGAAGTAGCTACGGATACACTGTCAAACACAGCATCCACGGCAACACCTGCGAGGATGGCGCGTTCTTGCAGTGGAATACCGAGCTTTTCATAGGTTTGTAATAATTTGGGATCGACTTCATCCAGACTTTTAGGACGATTTTTTAATTTAGGCGCGGAGTAGTAGCTAATCGCTTGGTAGTCAATTGTGGGATAACGGCTGGAAGACCAGTGCGGCTCTTGCATCGTCAGCCAGTGGCGAAATGCCTGCAAGCGCCAGTTTAACATAAATTCGGGTTCGTTTTTTTTAGTGGAAATCTGGTGAATAACTTCTTCATTTAAGCCGCAGGGAATCGTATCGGCTTCGATATCGGTTATAAAGCCGTGTTTATATTCCTGGTTAATTAATTTATCAATTGCAGCTTCTGCCATATCACGTAACCTCAGTTATTTAGTATTAGGAGCCGCTTTGAGCGCACTAATGGGTACTACGGTTGTTGTAAAATTTTGCAGCCCAGCTTGTACCTTATTGACCTTATTGCCCGCCAAAGGTCTAGCCATATCGGCCAGTTTTATGCTTTTGAGCGCTTCCCGTACTATATTGCTAATCGTTCGCCAGTTGCTGCGGATTGTGCAATGGGTTTCCATTGAGCATAAATTAGTATGATGACTGCATTCTGTTAGCCCAAAATCACCCTCTAACACAGCGATAATCTGGGCCAGAGTAATCTCAGTTGCTGGCCGAGCCAATCCATAGCCCCCTTTAACCCCACGGTGGGCCTGTAATAAGCCACCTTTAGCCAATAGTTTCAATAGCTTGCTCACGGTTGGCAGGGCAAGATGGGTTTGATGGGCAATATCCTTGGCCGTATGGTTGGCAAGCGCATTGCTGGCTAAAAACGCCATTACCAGAGTCCCATAATCTGTCAGTTTGCTAATTCGCAGCATAAGTTTTACCTGTCTATCTAGTACTATATTAGTACTATTTAGGGGGCGGTGCAACTTTGGGGGTTTTTTATTTTTAAAGTTATTGTTAACTGTTTCTTTAGGTTAGGAGCTTCGGGGGCCTGTCGCTGCAGACCCTTTTTCTTCATGCTCGCACTGCTGCGCGTGAAGAAAAAGGGTCTTCCGCGCCACCCCTCAGACGGATATTGTTGACGGAAACAGTTAACAATAACTTTAAAAATAGGGGATATTTGCGATATTTTTTTAATATTAATTTTTTTAATGCTACTTAAGTTAAGCGAAAGAATATTTTGTTAGGCGCTGTAAATACCTTGCAATTTTTTCCGATAGTACTAAACTTGAAATAAGTGTTCATGCTGATTTCTGACTTGAGCTGTTTAATAAGAGATTAGGGGATCAGTTTGTTGATATGGTGTGCAAGCCCATCCGGAATGGGAAGCCTGAAATATCTCATAGGTCTCCGCCATAGGTGAAATACACGTTCAAGAATTTTCTAGATGGTCAGCATAACACTTTTTTATTGTCTAATTTTCCCTAATGATTAAGAAGTTTTATCCATGTCAGTATCCGACATTATTTATCTGCGCGAATTAAAAGTCGAAGTTTGTATTGGTGTTTATGCCTGGGAACAGCAGATTAAACAGCCAGTCACTTTTGATCTGGAATTAAATTTTGATACCAGCAAAGCAGCCCACAGTGGATTAGTCACTGATTCAATTGATTATACCGAAGTGGTTAAAATAATTAATGGATTTGTGGCGGATAAAAAATTTGTTTTATTGGAAACACTCACGGAAAATATTGCAAGCTTATTATTGTTGAAATATCAAATAGCCAAAGTGCGCGTGCGCGCAAATAAACTGGCTGCTGTTCCTGGTGTGAAAGAAGTAGGTGTTATTATCGAGCGTGTTAGAGAAAACGCAAACAGATGATGATGGTTGGCTGGTAAATATGAAAGATGCACAAGCACTAGCAGTTACTGCACGTGGCGATGAACAGGTTAAGGTAATAAATCAAGTAGCTGATATACTCTTTAATAAAATCGATGGTATCGATAAGTTGTTACCTATTGAAGCCGACAAACATACCGATTGTGCTATGTTGCAATTTTATACTGCAATAATGTTTTTTTTCTCATTCTCTGAAAAGGTAGTTAATAAAGAATTGGGGAAATATTTGGCAAGGGTTGATTATCAAAAAATAAATGAGCGAGAAAAACAATATTTTATTGCTTTAAATGCTTTGGCAAAATGTGATTTTGAAGTGGCATCGCAGCAGTTTAAAGCAATAACTGAATATTATCCTCAGGATAGAGTTGCTCTATTAATGTGTGAGACTTGCGGTTTTCTCAGTGGAAAAATTGAGTGGTTAGAAGATACTTATAAAATGCTATGGCAATTTTATAGCCATGATCCCAAGCGATGAACAGAGAGCTATTTTTTCAGCGACTTATGAGCAGGCAAAGTTGCGTAATTAGAGACACTGGCTGAAAATGTTGCGCGGTTGTAGACTTTATTATTGAACATATGCCAAGTTTAGAGCATTAACTTATGGAAGAAAACTTAAAAATTAGGCCGGTCATTAAAGAAGACGCTCAATGGATTAAAGCCATTTATCTTTAGTATGATATTCCGCTGCGCGACGAAATTGACTAAATAACAAAGTATTTAATTAATGCTATAACTTTCTGGCATTCCTAATTGTGTTATCAAATTTAAAGCACGGCAGCGCATAAAGGCTTCCGTGGCTTAGTGTGCAAAAACACGCTTTTGCAAATGCCCACCAAAAAGTGTTTTTAAGCGAAATATCGCTGTTTCCACTAAACTATGCTGATGATAGTCGCTTTCCTGTTTCCAACGTTTACATCCTAACGTTTGCATACCACTGGCTTAATAATTTTTCATTTATCCAAAATGTCAAATTTCCTCTTTGGATTAAACTTTCGTTATACTCACTCCCGTTACGAACACGATAATGTCTTTTAACCATTTGAGAAAACTTCTTTTGTGTGGTTACTATGAAGTTTATCTCGTTTTCGTGCTCGTAAGTAACCTTATTATTTATTCAACAACGTCATAATTAATTATACTACTTTAAATATTATTTAGTGTTGTGGTTTCGTAGTTGCTGCTTTGGCAGAGTACTGCGCATTCATATCGTCAATCAAAGCTTGCTCCTCATTACTTTTGCGAAATTGCCGGCATAAACCATAAGCCGCTGCAGCTCCGCCTATAGGCGTCGCCACAAGTGATGCCGTTATCGCCGTCAGAACCACTGCAAAAATTTGCAATCCTGAAAAATTAATCTTTTTCTCATATTCTGTAAGGCATTTCTGTTGCTCTTGTGGATTTTTTTTAGATCTATAAAAAGTTTCTATCGTATCTCTTGTATCCTCCACCAGTGGTGGGATATGTTCCAACTGAATTGTCTCTCGATAACTTCCATCGCGGAGTCTGGCTGATGTATTCTCTACAATATCTCCAGCAACCTGTTTAAGTGCAACCCGAACTTTTTTAGGTATAGCTATACTAGGTGTATCTGCTAACTCTATTAAAGGTTTGGCAGCAGATTTAGCCGAACGCTTTTGCTCAATAATTACTTTTAATTCCTTAGCAAGGTTTTCCTTTATATATTCAGAAACTTTTTCAGAACCTTCGTAACCACCTGCCAAAAAAGCAACTAATGGTGTATTAAATTGCTTTTCTAATGGTACTACCACACTTGTTATATCATTATCATTATCCGGACTACGCACATCTGCTATACACCGCAATATTTTGGCTTGTTCTACGGGTTGATTAAGCCAATTTGCTTTATTTGCTTCATCAGAATTATAAATACTCGCTATATCTTTATTTGATAAAATATTACCCACACCAGCATTTGCTATCACAAGTGTTGGTTTTGTTTTTTTAGAAAAATCAACAGCAGATACAGTGGGTATTTGATTAATACCTTTTTTATCGGCTGCTGAGCTAACATTATTCAAAACGTTACAATACTTTCCAGAAAATTTATCTTCCGGTTTATCTTTTGCTATGAAAAAAGCAGAAGAATTACCTCGATTTACGGTATAAATTGTACCTTTGTAAACAAGCGACATTATTAGAGTAAAGTCACCTTTTAATTCTTTATTTTGCGCAACCAAAGACATCATTCTGCAAACAAGATCATACAAGCATTGACCTATTTCGCCTTCAGTAAAATCTTGCAGATCATCGAGGAATGTAAAAGCACCTGCTCTATTTTCCGTAGGTTTCATTTTTTGGGGATCTAGCTCTTCCTTAGTTTGCCAATCATTTACACCACGATAATTACCTTTGGTTGCACTTATGCCAACACTTATTGTCTTATCATGTTCATTAGGATAATAGGTGTCGCTATCAGTAAAATCAACACCGTCACGTATGTGATATTCCGCTTTTTTTTTCGCTTTATTATTAACAGGTTGCTGGCGAGTAGATTTTTCTTGCCTTTCCCTGATTACATTTGCAGTTTTAAACGCATTTTGCATACTTTTTAGAGTAATACCTGGCATGATAACACCTCACTGTTTTGTTAAATACCTATGGGCTAAAATCACCTTATCACTCATTCAGTCTTCAAGGAAATAAACAATTTGGTAATTATTTAAAATTCTGTATAAATTGCTTATTTATGTTTTAATTTATAATTCAAGGCGATGTTGTTGATAAATAATAAGGTTACGAGTACGAAAACAAGATAAGCTTCATAGTAGCCACACATGTTAGGGCGTAAATGTTGGAAACAGGAAAGCGGCTATCATCAGCATAGTTTAGTGGAAACAGCGATATTTCGCTTAAAAACACTTTTTGGTGGGCATCTGCAAAATCGTGTTTTTGAACACCAAGCCACGGAAGCCTTTATTCGCTGCCGTGCTTTAAATTTGATAACACAATTAGGAATGCCAGAAAGTTATAGCATTAATTAAATACTTTGTTACTTAAGTAAATTTTCTGGAAAAAATTATTTATTCAACAACGCCACTTAGAATTACAGCTAAATTCGCCATAGCATTAAGCTTCCAACGAACGTCCGCCATCCACTGCAATGATTTGTCCGGTAATATAATCCGCGTGATTAATTAAAAATGCTGCTGTGTTGGCAATATCTTCCGGCGTGCCCGCGCGCTTTAAAGGGGTACGGGAGAGAATTTTTTTACGCGTGGCTTCGTCGACTTCATTTTCATCATCAGGCCATAATACTACACCCGGTGCGATACCGTTAACGCGTACATCAGGCGCTAATTCTTTAGCCAGTGCTTTGGTCATCATTAATAAGCCTGCTTTGGCAATACAATAAGCTGAAAAGTCTTTTAATGGTTTGTTGGCGCGAATGTCGACCATATTAATAATGCAGCCTTTTTGTTTCATTAATAAGGGCGCGGCAGTTTGGGAGAGAAAAAAAGGTCCTTTTAAATTGCTGGCCAGCAAATCATCCCATTGTTGTTCAGTGACTTCACCCAGGGGTGTAGGGTAAAAACTGGAGGCGTTATTAATTAAGACGTCTAATTGTCCCCAGATTTTACTGGCATGGTGAATTAAGGGTGCAAGTGCTTTGGTATCATTTAAATCGGCTGCGATCATGGCAGCAGAATCAGCGCGTTTTTGGTTAAGTTCATCGCAAAGCTTTTTGGCATCGGCAGCCGAAGAGCGGTAATGGATAATAATCCGCATGTTTTGTGCATGTAAATGCCGTGCCATAACAGCGCCTACACGGCGGGCGCCGCCGGTGATTAAAACAACTTTCTGGTTTTGCATGTTTTATTCCATTATTTTAAAGAGTATCTCTGATACTATAGAGTCTGTTAATTATTAGTTGATATTAAAAATGCTTCATTCTTCATCGAATCTACCTGTGCCCGCTGCTGCGGCGCTGGCACACAGCCATAAACTATTGCAATTAATCCAGCAGGAAATACTGCAGCAAAAAGGCGTAATCAGTTTTGCGCGTTTTATGGAGTTAGCATTATATGCGCCCGGGTTAGGTTATTACAGTGCTGGCGCACAAAAATTTGGTGCGGCAGGCGATTTTGTGACAGCACCGGAGATTTCGCCATTATTTGCACATTGTCTTGCGCGACAGTGCCAGCAAGTGCTGGCCGAGTTAAACGGTGGTGATATTTTAGAGTTTGGTGCTGGTTCTGGTGCGCTGGCTATCGAGATTTTATTGGAACTGGAACGCTTGCATTGTTTGCCGGCCCATTATTTTATTTTGGAAGTGAGCGCGGATTTACAACAAAGGCAACGGCAAAATCTGCAACAACGTATTCCGCATTTGTTTGAACGGGTATCGTGGCTGGCAACATTGCCGGCAAAACCTTTGCAGGGCGTGATACTAGCCAATGAAGTGATCGATGCTATGCCAGTACATCGTTTTATATTGGAAAATAACGCAATAAAAGAATTAGGTGTTGCCTGGGAAAATGAGCAGTTGATAGTGCGTAAGATAGCGCCACTGAATCCAGCATTATCATCAGCTGTGTTGCAATTACAAAAAGAAGTATTGGATAAGGTGACGAATTATAGCTCTGAAATAAATTTACTATTGCCAGGCTGGTTGCAAAGTATGAGTGAAAAGTTGCAAAGGGGTTTAATTTTATTAATTGATTATGGTTTTTCCAGAAATGAGTTTTATCACCCTGATCGTAATCAGGGCACTTTAATGTGTCATTATCGCCATTATGCCCACTCCGATCCTTTTTGGTTGCCGGGTTTACAGGATATTACTGCCCATGTCGATTTTACCGCAGCAGCAGAAGCCGGCCACGCTGCGGGTTTAACAGTAAGTGGTTATGCAACCCAGGCAGCTTTTTTATTATCCTGTGGCCTGCTAACCTTGGAAGCCTCTTTGGTGCAGCATAATTTAGTGGAGCAGCTCAGGCTCAGTCAGCAAATACAAAAATTGACCGCGCCGCATGAGATGGGTGAACTCTTTAAGGTATTGGCATTGACTAAAGCACTTGCGCAGCCTCTATTAGGTTTTACTTTACAGGATTTCCGTAAGCGTTTATAAGAACCTTGGCCACCAGCCGCCGTAAATTTTTTATGAGAGGCTTGCAAAAGGTGGTGTTAGGAAACATACTTAAAATATTGGAAAATAGGGATTATGTCTGTTTTATGATATTTTTTATGGCCAATATGGTAATATTACCATATTATGCTGGTAAACAGGCTTAAATAAATTATCACGTTAAGGATTCCTTAAGTTTTCTTAGATAGAATGATAAGTAAGGCATAGAAGTTTTAAGATGAGATACTCGAATAAATACAGGAGGTATTTAGGGTTATTGAACGGATTCATGCTGGCGAATTATAACACTATCAAGTGATGGTTAAATAAAGGTAGGGTAGAGGTATGGTTAATAAAGTAAACTCAGCATCAGTGCCGGCTTGGACTCAAGGTGTTGCAGAGCTTGTACTTGGTAAAGAGAATGCATCATCGGGAACAACGGGTCGCGTTAATGTTAATAAGGTTGATGAAGTTACAACCGAACAAGAAAGATCCGTATTAAGTGACACTGTGCGCGGTGTGGTGCGTTCATTGGATGATTTTGAAGGACGTAAAACAGCTGCTACCTTAAATAACAATGCTGCGCCTGTATTGGCGAGAGCCCTTGAAGATGATAAAGCGGCTTGTAAACAAGCTAAAGAAGTAGTAGAACCAGTGGATCAAGCAATTAAGCAAACCCTAGGTAACACGAAAGAAAATTCACGCAATATTAAGCTTACACCTTAAATCTATTCGAAGATTTAGCTTTAATCTTGACAATTTCTTGGTTAAGATGTTAAAGCTAAATCTCATATTCCATTTTTTTTAATTACGATATTCAGTTAATTTAACAGGTTAATGCCTGCTTATTTAAATTATGGCAAATAATTCTATGGCATCCTTGGACGACGAAACCAAAGCGAATCTGGAAATATTACAAGCGCTCAATGAAGCAATCGAAAAGGGTCCATGGGAACATAATCTGTTTTTCCGTGGGATAGGTAAAAAATTGCGCGATGCGCGTGATCGCTTTCAAAGGGAATTGGGCTTAGATGAACTCCTAAAAACAGAAGAAATTCAAATAAACGCCAATGCCGCCGATCAGCAGTATACAGAGGTTTATATTTCTCTTTATCAATCCGAAGGCGCCAATATGCAAAGATGGGCCAGTGTGATTGGTTCGCTGGTAGGGCATTCAATCAGCCGTCCTGTTTATAAAGCCGAAGAAGATATTCAAGCGGCCATTAGAGCAAAAGATTATAAATTAAATGATGGCTATGTTGCTGCTCGTGTAAAAAGCAATCTTATTTTAAGTCCTTATGGCGATAAACCGCCGCTGGATCGCTTCGGGCGTGAACTATTGATATTAAGAGAAGATGCTGTGCAGCTGGAAAACATACTTTATTTTGTGCATGTGAGTGGCCGTTATACCCTGAGTAAAGGTACATTAATTAAACAATAGCTATTCACAGTTTGTGCCACCTGATAGTTAGTCGTGAATAGTTGCACTAAAACAGCCTCTTTTATTACCTGATTAGGCTTTTCTGTGTACTATACTTAAACCCATAGCAGTGAGAATTAGGAAGCAATATGGCCGGGCAACAACAACAGCAGCAACAGGGTGGCGATAATTCGTTAGCGCCGTTCTGGATTATTGTCGGTCTTTTCGCGTTGTTTTGGATTCTCTGGTATTTTACGCATACGCAAGTTTCCTTTTTTATTTTAAAAGTGCGCTTGTATGAAGCCTATTTAATCAGCTTGTTCAATTCCAATGTTGATCCGTTAATAGGCGTTATCAAAGATGCTTCGCCGGCTGATATGAAGCTGAATGATTTAGCTAATATTAGTGGTCAGATAGGCGCTTATTTACGTTATCCCTGCGTGATTATATTAGTCATTTTAGCGATTACTATTTATTTTAGTAATCCTCTTTTAAAGTTTAAAAAAACGTATTCCATTCAATCCCTGGTTGATGCTGAAAAAGACAGTTGGCCGCAAATTATGCCAGTGGCAAATTTAGATTTAGTGAATACCGATATCGATGAAGGCCCATGGGCAATGGCATTAACGCCCATGCAATTTGCTAAAAAATATCATTTGCTGCAGGAAGAACGCGTGGTAGCCACCGATCCTAATTTACTGCAGCTTGCGAAAATTACGGCTAGTTTACGTAAAGATGAGGCCTATCGCATTTTTTCATTGCAGGTAGGTCGTTATTGGACCAGCATTGATCATTTAAATCCTTATACCAAAGCTTTATTTGCAATATTCGCTGCCAGGGCTAATCGTGATAGAGATGGCGCTAACAAATTATTACTGCAAATTTCGAGTTCAACCGCGAGCAATAAATTAGATTTTGCAGGCACAGATGAATTAATAGCCAAACATAAAGATAATAAAGCAGTAGTGAAAATCATGCAAAACCATGCTTTTATATTAACCGTGATGGCCTCTATGTTAGTGTTGTCACGTACCGATGGCGTATTGGCAACCGCCGATTTTCTGTGGTTAAAACCTATTGATAGAACGCTTTGGTATATGTTGAATTCAGTTGGCCGTCAGACACCCTTTGTTGAAGTGGCTGGGCCTTTTGCACATTGGTTAGCGGAAAAGACTATGCAGCGTAAACTGAAGGTGCCGCTGGTTGAAGAAGCGGTAAATGCATTGGAAATAGCTATCAAAGAAGTAGCATATGTATCTGATGCGGATCACTAAATATATATAGTCAAAGCAGTATCTTAGCTAAATTTCGGCTATACTGGATAAAGACTATAATCGTTTTTTAAACGAGGTTTAGATATGCCTATGCAGCGCGGTCTTGATCAAAAGCAAGAACAAGACCCACGACAACTTATACGCGACACGCGAACGCTGGGTCAGCGCACGGTTGATTTTTTCAAAAATCCAATCAACGTTACTATTTTAATCGCTGGTTGTGCGATAGGCAGTTTTTTCATTCCTTCTTTAAGTGATTTTATTTTATTACTAGGCGCTGGTTGTTTTCTTTATGCCTATACCCGTAAGTCAACTTTGCCATTTCGTATGCCACAACGTTCCGGCGTATTGGATTATAACGATCCATTGCCAGGCTCCACCAAACCACGTAAAGCAAGAGGCATTAGTTTATTCGGCAATGAGCGCATGACCGGTGAAGAATTATGGTTTAACAATGATGACTTGCGTACGCATGCTTTGATTTTCGGTTCAACCGGTAGCGGTAAAACCGAAACTTTAGTTGGTATGGCATTTAATTCATTAGTGCAGGGCAGTGGCTTAATTTATGTAGATGGTAAAGGCGATAATAGTTTATTTGCCAAGATTTTCTCACTGGCACGCCGCATGGGACGCGACGATGATGTGCTGTTGATTAACTTCATGACAGGTGCGCGTGATATTGTGGGTCCGCAGGAAAAACGACTTTCAAACACCATGAACCCGTTTGCCAACGGTTCTTCCAGTATGCTCACTGAACTTGTTGTAAGCTTGATGGATTCAGGCAGTGCTTCGCCAGATGGTGATATGTGGAAAGGTCGTGCGATAGTATTCGTGGCTGCGCTGATGAAAGTGTTAGTGTATATGCGTGATAAAGGCGCGATTTTATTAGATGCGAATACGGTGCGTAATTATTTTGAATTACCCCGCTTAGAATCCATTGCCATTGATAAACAATTTCCGCGTGATAACCAGGAACCTGTGAGCTTGGCAGATGCACCTTCGGTCGTAGTGGAACCTATTATTAACTATATTATTAACTTACCAGGTTATGATAAATCTAAAAAAGGTAAGCAGGTATCGCAGGTATTA